>JGI1652J44930_10000829_pt1 | contig 11845 bp, 10 predicted proteins | sample NewIslsDNAsample_FD_44930 | JGI IMG/M metagenome (IMG submission 44930)
AAGCCGAGGCGACGTGAGTCTATGGGGTCATCCGCGAGATAAAGTAAAAGGTTCATCTTTTTTTACATAACTGGACTAAAAACGTCTTATTTACTTTTATACATCCATACATCATCATTTCGAGAAATTACTGTTACTTCATCAATCGATTGTAAATAATCAAGCTGAGCCACTGTTTCAGAAAGCGTTAAAGATAGCTCTCTTTCATAAGCTTGAGGAAATAATTGCTTGCAAATGTCAAAAGCGGTCAAAGGCATTTCTTCAATCATATTTTTTACTTTCATAGCTCTTTCATGTTGTCTAGCAATTCTTCGGTCCACTAATGCATGAACATGTGCAACATCTGGCCCATGTCCAGGCAAGACTTTCTCGATTTCATAATTTTTTAACTTTCGAAGAGAATCGTTATACTGTAACTGTGGTTTTGGTCTCTCTTCTCCTCTTTTTTGTGGCGGTTCTAAGAGCGGATTGGATGATATCGTTGCTAATACATGGTCTCCACCAATTAATGTCCGACTTTGCGCATGATAAAAGGAAAGATGGCTTTGTGCATGCCCTGGTGTTTCAATCACTTCCCATCCATGAAGTCCATCGATGAAATCGCCCTCGTGAACAAATTTTGTTAGCGGGCGCTGACTCGAAAACTGTAGCGTTCCTTCCATCTTTTGAATATGGAAAAATTGACTAGCATCAACGCCAAGCTGATGGAACATATTATGATAAAAATTGCGATGATACTTGGTAAACTCTTCATCGCGAATTAACCATGGTTGTCCATACTCATGTCCGATAATTTGTTCAGCACTATCCAAATAATCAGTTAAACCAACATGATCCGGATGGTGATGGGTATAGATCACTTGTTCAATGTCATTAGGAGTTAAATGTAACTCTTTTAATTGTTGCACAAATCGTTGCCATGCTTCATTTGTTTTAGGTCCAGCATCCACTAATGTTAATGCATCCCCTTTTATGACATAGCAATGTACATCCCCTACAGGAAATGGAGTAGGTAACGTGATTTGAGCGATTCCGTTTTTCCATTCAGTCATATGTATCACCTGTCTATGAATATTTCTGTATATGAAAAATCGTACTCAAGCATTACTTCTATATTGTACCTTTTCGCTATTTCGATGTCATTTATTTTCACATGTCTTATAAAAAACTCGATATAAAAATGATTTTTTCCTCTTGACAAACAAGCAATCTATTGTTCATAATCAATAAAAATTAAAAATGAAAAACAGGCAATGATTAAGGCCAGTAAATAGGAAATGACGAAAGAGAGTGGAACTCGGCGGCTGAAAGGTTTCACCGTCCTCTTTCCTATTGAACCTACCTTATGAGCTGTTAGGAAAACCTAAACGTAATCCTTGCGTTAAAGGAATCGAGTTGCACAGTTGTATGAAAATGAATCAACTGTGAATAAAGGTGGTACCACGGAAGTAAAATCTTTCGTCCTTAGTGGATGAAAGATTTTTTTTTATTATTAAGTTCATTTAAGCGGAGGTAGATGAGATGAGAAAGATTGCTTTTTTAGGGGCAGGGTCAATAGCTGAAGCGTTGATTTCCGGAATGATTAAGAAAAATATTTTCAAAGGCGAAGATATAATTGTAAAAAACAAATCCAATAAACAACGATTAGAGACACTGAAGAAAAAATATGGCATTATCACCGTAGAAACGGCAGAAGAATTGTTAAATGATATCTCCCTATTATTAATTACTGTAAAACCAAAAGATATCAATCAAGCTTTAGAATCTATAAGACCATATCTTTCCGATCACGTGACGATTGTGTCCGTTGCAGCGGGAGTTTCGATATCAACGATTCAACAAATGCTGAACAAAGCCAATCCAATCATTCGAACGATGCCAAATACCTCTTCTAAAGTCCATGAATCGATAACAGCGATGTCCTATAACTCAAATGTATCCGACGAACAAGTAATGTTTGTCCGTCGATTGTTTGATACCGTTGGAAAAACCTATATCGTTGATGAAAAACATTTAGATGCGATTACCGCATTATCTGGTAGCGGTCCAGCTTATATTTACTATTTCACGGAAGCAATGCTACAAGCAGCCATGAAAATTGGGTTAGATGAAAAACTTTCAAAAACATTCATTGTTCAAACGCTTAAAGGTGCCGTCAAAATGATAGAGGCAACCGATAAAACGTGCGAACAGTTAAGAAAAGATGTCACGAGTCCTGGAGGAACAACAGAAGCAGGTATTAACAAATTAAATGATTACAACGTCCAAAAAGCGATCATTGAATGTATTGTAGCAGCAAAAGAACGTTCCATCCAAATTGGTAAGCAATTTGAAAATACTTTTGTAAAATCAAAATAATTCGTATTATTTTATTTTTCCCTCTAATGATTGGTATACTTTTCTTGTGAGAAAAGCTAAAAGGAGTGTAGCTCAATGAGTGCAAAGTTGTTTGAACCATATACGATTAGAAATATGACTCTTCCAAATCGTATTGTCATGTCACCAATGTGTATGTATTCCTCTCATAAAAAAGATGGCAAAGTGCAAAATTGGCATTTAACCCATTACGCATCACGCGCTGTTGGAAAAACGGGATTAATTATCGTCGAGGCAACAGCCGTAACTCCACAAGGAAGAATATCTGATCAAGATTTAGGGATTTGGAGTGACGAACATATCGAAGGATTACGCACTTTAGTAGATGCTATGAAGGAACACGGGTCTAAAACTGGGATACAAATTGCACATGCTGGTAGAAAAGCAATGGTAGAAGGTGAAATTATTGCTCCTTCAGCCATCCGTTATAGCGAAAAATATAGAATGCCAAAAGAAATGACAAAAGAAGAAATTAAAGAGACTGTACTTGCTTTTCAAAAAGCGGCAGAACGAGCAAAGGAAGCCGGGTTTGATTGCATTGAAATCCATGGTGCGCACGGATACTTAATCAATGAGTTTCTATCCCCATTATCAAATCAAAGAACAGATGAATATGGTGGTTCTCAAGAAAATCGATATCGTTTTCTAAAAGAAATCATTGTAGCAGTAAGAGAAGTTTGGGATGGTCCATTATTTGTACGCATTTCTGCAAGTGATTACCATCCTGAAGGTTTGACGGTAGAAGATTATGTCGTTATGTGCCAATGGATGAAAGAAGATGGAGTCGATCTCATCGATGTAAGTTCAGGTGCTCTTGTACCTGCACGAATTAACGTTTATCCCGGTTACCAAGTAAAATTTGCAGAAACGATTCGAAAAGAAACAAAAATTCCTGTAGGGGNTGTCGGTTTAATTACATCACCACTTCAAGCTGAAGAAATTTTACAAAATGAGCGTGCCGATCTAATCTTTATTGGACGCGAACTGTTGCGTGATCCATATTGGGCAAGAACAGCTGCCAAACAACTTAAATATGATTTACAACCACCTTTTCAATATGAACGTGGATGGGTATAACATAAAAGAGTCGTGCATATCGTCATGAACTCTTCATAGTAAGATGCTTACAAAAAACGGGATTGGGTAAATCCAATCCTGTTTTTTGTTTGAACAAATCAATTTATGCAAATTTATTAATCTTCCCAAATTCGTTTCACACTTTTTTCATTTTCTGAAACAGTTATTTCAAACACATCTGGATTGGTCATTTGTAACAATTGTTCATATCCATAATTATGATCAAATAATCTTAAAAATAAAGTAGATAAATTTCCATGCGAGCATAATAGAAAATTTGACTTTTCCGACTGCAATAAATCCGAATATAGAGAAGAGGCACGCTTTAATCCATATGCGTTTGACTCCCCACCTTCTAAACATAAATGAAAATTATCGAAACTCTCTTTTAATCGATCCTTCCAATTTTCTAACGATTGATTTGAAAGTACTCTTTCGCTCAACCGCTGATCGACAAAGATTTTTATTCCTAAATGGTTAGCAAGAGGGGTAACTGTATCAATCGCTCGTTTATAGGGACTAGATATTATGGCATCAATCACTTTTCCTTGAAAAAAATCAATTAATCTTAAACTATCTCTTTCTCCTTCTTTTGTTAAAGGGGCATCAAATGATTGTCCACTGGCTTGAGCGTGTCGAACTAAATATATTTTTTTCATCTATGTCTTTCACTCCTTATGAGTGGGAATTTTCACGATTTTCAAATCTTGGGCAATATATGAGTGTGGAAAGATTTCCCGAGCTTCTTTTTCTAACAATGGCCAGTCTTCTTTTTCATAACGAGCGCTAATATGGGTTAAAAATAATTGCTTAGCCCCAGCATCTTTTGCAACTTCTGCAGCTTGATGAGTCGTTGAATGAAAATAGGTATGAGCCATTTCAGTTTCATCTTTATGGAAGGTTGCCTCATGAATAACGACATCCGCCAATCGAGCTAATTTTTCACTATTCTCGCATTTTCTTGTATCCCCTAAAATAGTGACAATTCGACCTTTTTTCGTTCCTCCTAAAAAGTCTTTTCCGTTTATTTCCTTACCATTATCTAATGTAACAGTTTCACCATTTTTCAACCGACTATAAATAGGTCCTGGCGGAACTCCAATTTTTTTTAATTTTTCTACTTGTAAAGGCCCTGGACGATCTTTTTCTACAACTCGAAAACCAAAACAAGGGACGGCATGATCTAAATACCTTGCCTCCACGAGAAATTCGTGATCTTCAAAAATAACCCCCTCTTCTATTTCCTCAACAGACAAATCATATAGAAGATGAGTTTGACTCACTCGTAATGAAACATCAATAAAGTTTTTTATTCCTTTTGGTCCATAGACTATAAGAGGACTTGTCCCTCCCAAAAAAGAGCGGCTTCCAAGTAATCCCGGTAGTCCAAAAATATGATCACCATGTAAATGGGTAATAAAAATTTTTTCAATTTTTCTAGGTTTAATTGTTGTATGTAAAATTTGATGTTGAGTGGCTTCTCCGCAATCAAAAAGCCAAATAGAACCACGGTTTAACAACTTTAATGCAATCGAGGTAACATTTCGATTTTTCGCAGGCATCCCTGCACCCGTTCCTAAAAATTGAATCTCCAAGCTTTTCCCTCCTTTCTGTTCCATACAATTGTTTTTTCATATCATACAACCACGTATAATTGTGTCCCTAAATATTTTACCGCATAGAATCAAAGTTTTGTAAAAAAATATAGATGTCTGCACCAATTACGAAAAGAGGGATATCTGTGCAAGAACAAAAAGCACCTAGTTTATTATTGACCATTTTCGGAGCTACCGGTGATTTAGCGAAAAGAAAATTATTCCCTTCCCTTTATAGACTATATAAAAAAAATTTATTAAACAAACGTTTTGCCATTGTAGGTGTAGCTAGAACCGAAATGAGCGATGATGAGTTCCGCAATCGTGTAAAAAAATCCGTTCAAACATTTGGGGAAATTGATAACGACATCGATGCATTCACATCGCATTTTTATTACGTCCCTCATGATGTAACGAATAAAGAATCATATATAAAATTAAAACAACGAATGGACGATATTGATCGTCAGCATCAGTTAGAAGGAAACCGTATTTTTTATTTAGCTATGGCACCAGAATTTTTTGGAACCATTTCTCTCCACTTAAAAGAATCAGGATTAACTGAAACGAACGGATTTAAACGATTAATTATTGAAAAACCTTTTGGTCATGACTTGTCTTCTGCTCAAAAACTAAATAAAGAGATTCGTGAATCTTTTCATGAAGAAGAAATTTTTCGTATCGACCATTACTTAGGAAAAGAAATGGTTCAAAACATTGAAGTGATTCGGTTTGCGAACAATTTATTTGAACCGTTATGGAATAACCGCTATATTTCTAACATTCAAATTACCTCTAGTGAATCATTAGGCGTCGAAGATCGAGGTAGGTATTACGAAACAAGCGGTGCCTTAAAGGATATGGTACAAAATCATATTTTACAAATGGTGTCGTTGCTTGCTATGGAGCCACCTGTACGTCTTTCTCCCGATGATATTCGAGCAGAAAAAATTAAAGTATTAAAAGCGCTAAGGCCAATCGATAAGGAAAAAGTTCATGAACACTTTGTTCGTGGGCAGTACGGTTCAGGAACCATTAATGGTGAAATAGTACCTGGCTATCGGGAAGAGCCAAATGTTCATCCACAATCAAATACGGAAACGTTTGTGGCAGGACGTATATTTATCGATAATTTTCGCTGGGCAGGTGTGCCATTTTACATACGAACAGGAAAGCGAATGCCTTTGAAAACAACAAAAATTGTCGTACAATTTAAAGATAATCCTTTTCAATTATATTATAAGGATCATCCGCAACCTAACTTACTTGTCCTTCATATTCAACCAGAAGAAGGAATTACCCTTCATTTTAATGCAAAAAAAGCGGGACAAAGTGTTGCAACAACGCAAGTAAAACTTAATTTTTCGAATCAAAAAATTGATGGAATCAATACACCAGAAGCCTATGAAAAACTATTATTTGATTGTATGTTAGGGGATTCCACCAATTTTACTCATTGGGAAGAGGTTGCACTATCGTGGAAGTTCGTTGATCCGATTTCAGAAGTTTGGCAAAACGAGCAATCGTCATTTCCAAATTATGCTGCTTTCACAAACGGACCAGAAAGTTCAAACGAATTACTTGCTTTGGATGGTCATTTCTGGTGGTCGGTCAACGATTTAGAAATTGAAAATTGCTAGAGGATGTGAATAATTATGAAAATTTATGATGTGACAGCCCCTATTTTTGAAGGCATGCCAGTTTACAAAAATAAAAATGAAAAACAGCCAGAAATTAAGACTGTAACGAATGGACATGTGACTGAATCAAGAATCTCTTTAGACGTTCACACTGGAACGCATGTCGATGCACCGTTACATATGATGAATGATGGTGCAACAATTGAATCGATCCAGATAGAACAGTTAATACGACCTTGTAAAGTATTTGATTTAACCCATCTAGAAGAAAAAATTCAAGAAAAAGATATTCAACATTTATCCATTGAAAAAGGAGATTTTGTCTTATTTAAAACAAAAAATTCTTTTGATGAAACATTTAATTTTGATTTTATTTATGTTGCTCAATGTGCTTCACGCTTTTTAGCTGAACGTCATATTGCAGGGGTTGGCATCGATGCGCTTGGGATTGAACGAGCCCAAGAAGGTCATCCTACCCATCGAACATTAATGGAAAAAAATATTATTATTATTGAAGGACTTCGTTTGAAAGAGGTACCAGAAGGAAACTATTTTATGGTCGCAGCTCCTTTAAAAATCATGGGGACTGACGCTTCACCAGCTCGAATTGTTTTAATTGAAAATAGCGAAAATATCCCTTTTGCATCATCATAAAAAGGAAGCAGTTTTCCCTGAATAAATGTATAAAACATTGGAAGACCTCAAATGCTTGAGGTCTTCTACTCTTTATCAGCTAAAAAGTCTTTATTAAAGCTTGTATTCGTAAAACCTTTATTGTTCGCCTTTTTACTACCTTTCATTATCACCTGATCGCCAAATTTTTCTTTAAGAAGCTCAATCGTTTTCAATAACGGCTCTTTTTTGGCTTCTTCTTCATATGAAAACAAATCGAGTTGAACCGCTACCAATTCTTCTTCTATTAAATCCCCTCCGGTAATTCCTAAAAGACGAACAGGATTACCATTCCAGTGATTTAAAAATATGAAACTAGCTTGTTCAAAAATTTCTTGCTCGGATTGAATGGGATGGTCTAGTTTTTTGCTACGGGTAATCGTTTTTCTGTCTTTATATCGAATCATGACTTGTATTGACTCAGCGAAAACACTTTTACTTTTAAGTCTTGTAGATACTTTTGCTGCTAATGCTTTTAGGAAGTTTAATAATTCTTGTTGATTAGAGATATCTCTCGGTAATGTCGTAGAATTACCAACGCTCTTATAATCGTAAATGGAATTCGGATCTACCGGACGTGTGTCAATCCCATTCGCCCGTTCTTTCAGACGTACACCATTAATTCCTAATAAATGTTTTAATTGTATGTCATTCGCTTTGGCTATATCACCAATGGTATGAATATGAATGGAAGCTAATTTTTCCGCTGTTTTCTTTCCAACCCCATGCATGTCTGAAGCAGGAAGTGGCCATAAAAGCTTTGGAATATCTCGTTTTCTTAAGACGGTAATTCCTAAAGGTTTTTTCATATCAGATGCCATTTTCGCCAAAAACTTATTTGGTGCTATTCCGATGCTACATGGTAAATCGAATTGATTATATAAACGTTTTTGGATACTTTTGGCAATATCTATAGGACTTCCTAATTCATAAAGATTAGTGATATCCATGTACCCTTCATCAATAGAAACCGGTTCTACTAAATCTGTATATTGACGGAGAAGATCGAACATTTTTAATGAAGCTGCCCGATATCGATCAAAATTCGGAGTCATAACAATTAAATTCGGACATAATTTTTTTGCTTCCCAAAGGGGCATAGCTGCTTTAACTCCAAAGCTTCTCGCTTCATAACTGCATGTGACTACGATTCCTCTCCGTTCTTCTGGATTGCCCGCAATGGCTAACGGTTTTCCTTTCAATGAAGGATTGTAAGCCATTTCTACTGAAGCATAAAAACTATTCATATCAACATGTAAAATAACTCTACCTTTTTTCGGGTACATGTGTTTCATTTCGTTCACCAACTTATTTTTGTTGATAAAGGAAAAATTACCCAAATGGAATCCATTTGGGTAAACATACATTATACATTCTGCTTTTGCTCATGAATATAATTTTTGACGATTTCCATACCTTCCAACCAACCGATGAAAGAAGAAGGATCAATGATGACGATTAGTCTTCCATTAATGTTAGCAACACCGCTTAAAAAACGTTTATTATGATTGTCTATTAATGATACTTGTTTCAAAGCGTGATTTGGAATATCAATCATTTCTTTTACTTCTTGAACATATAGGGACATTGGAAGATCATTCGTACGAACAATGATTAATCGATTTCCTTCATCAGCATCACTTTTCTCATCGTAGAATACTTCTTTTAAATCAATGACAGGCACCATTTCTCCCCTTGCTCGTTTGATTCCTTTTATGTAAGGAGGAAAATTTGGATTAGACTCTATATCTTGGGTAAACTCAACTGAAATAACGTCATCTAGTTTCAATCCGTATTCTTCGCCATTAATGGAAAAAATAATTGCTTTTTGAGAAGTACTCATCACTTTCTCCCCACTCACATTAATTTTTTTGGGAACTTACGATTTGAACAATGGCAACAACCATTTCTGTTAATTTTATTAGTTCCTCTATTGGCATACGCTCATTTTTAGTATGTATTTCTTCATAACCGACAGATAAAACAACAGAAGGAATACCAAATCCAGCAAAAATGTTTGCATCTGAGCCTCCGCCGCTATGTAACAGCTCACTGGTTCTTCCGATTTTTTCTGCTGCTTTTTGAGCTATTTGAACAACAAGATCCTCACTTGTGAACTTAAAGCCAGGATACATAACTTTAACTTCGACTTCTGCTTGACCACCCATTTCATTAGCTGTTTGTTCAAACGCTTCTTTCATCTTTTGCACTTGGCGTTCCATTTTTTCTGGTACAAGAGAGCGAGCTTCAGCTAAAATATCTACACGATCACAAACGATATTTGTTGCTTGTCCACCTTCAAAACGACCAATATTAGCGGTTGTTTCTTCATCAATGCGACCTAACGGCATTTTTGCAATCGCTTTTGCTGCAATAGTAATGGCAGAAACCCCTTTTTCCGGTGCAACTCCTGCATGAGCGGTTTTTCCTAAAATCGTTGCTTTTATTTTTGCTTGGGTTGGGGCGGCTACAATGATATTTCCAACTTTTCCATCACTATCTAACGCAAATCCGTATTTTGCCTTTAATAGTTGTGGATCTAATGCTTTTGCTCCAACGAGTCCAGATTCTTCTCCACAAGTAATGACAAATTGGATCGTTCCGTGCTCTATATTGTTTTCTTGGATGACGCGAATGGCCTCCAGAATACTTGCTAACCCTGCTTTATCATCCGCCCCTAATATGGTTGTACCATCGGAAACAATATAACCATCTTTAATCGAAGGTTTAACACCTTTTCCCGGAACGACTGTATCCATATGAGAAGTAAAATATATAGGGTCAACATTTTCTTTATTTCCATGCATTGTAACAATTAAATTTCCTGCACCGTGTCCAGTGATTGATGTCGTATCATCTTCATATACTTCCAAACCTAATTGTTCAAATTTCTTTTTTAAAACATCTGCAATTTCTCTTTCATACTTTGTTTCTGAATCGATTTGTACTAACTCTAAAAACTCTTGAATTAAGCGTTCTTGATTGATCATGATGTAACCTCCAATTTCCGTAATATTCCCTTTTCAGTATACCTTTTTCACGATTTTTTGTACATTTACAGAGGTATATTTCCGTGTTTCTTTTTCGGGCGATCTTCTTCTTTATGTTCCAACATTTCCAATGCTTGAATTAGTTTTATTCTGGTTTCTCTTGGATCGATGACATCGTTGACCATCCCTCGAGATGCAGCAACATAAGGATTTGCAAATTTCTCCCGATATTCTTCAATCTTTTTCCTACGTGTTTCTTCAGGATCCGGACTATTTTCAATTTCTTTTGCAAATATAATATTGGCTGCACCTTGAGGGCCCATCACAGCGATTTCAGCATTTGGCCAAGCATAAACAATATCAGCACCAATTGATTTACTATTTAGTGCAACATAAGCTCCACCGTATGCTTTACGTAATATAACGGTTATTTTTGGTACAGTTGCTTCAGAATAAGCATATAAAATTTTCGCCCCGTGTCTAATAATTCCACCATGTTCTTGTTTAACACCTGGGAAAAATCCAGTAACATCTTCAAATGTAATGATAGGAATATTAAAAGAATCACAAAATCTAATAAATCTTGCTGCTTTATCGGAAGAATCAATGTCGAGTCCACCAGCCATAAATTTCGGTTGGTTGCATACTAGTCCAACAACCTTTCCTTTCATTCGTGCAAAACCCACGACAATATTTTTCGCGAAATTTTCGTGAATTTCCATAAAACTTCCTGGGTCAGCGACTTGTTCAATCACTTTACGAACATCATACGGTCTTACCGCATCAAAAGGAACAATATCTGTTAAGTCTGGCCGATAGTCGTCTCCATCTTCATATGGAATTGAAGGAGGCGTTTGATTATATTTTAATGGTAAATAACTGAGCAATTTTCGAACGGTAAGTAATGCTTCTTCTTCTGACTTTGCCGCAAAATGAGCATTCCCGCTTTTTGTACTATGAATTTGTGCGCCTCCTAGGTCTTCGGAAGAAATTTTTTCGCCTGTGACGGTTTCAATAACCTTTGGACCAGTGATGAACATTTGACTTGTTTTCTCCACCATAATAACAAAATCTGTTATGGCAGGTGAATAGACGGCTCCACCAGCACAAGGTCCCATAATAACAGAAATTTGCGGTACAACACCAGAATAAATGGAATTTCGATAAAAAATATGCCCATATCCGTCTAAAGATACAACACCTTCTTGAATTCTAGCACCACCGGAATCATTTAAGCCAACGATAGGTGCCCCATTTTTTGCTGCTAAATCCATTATATTGGCTATTTTTTTTGCATGCATTTCTCCTAATGCTCCACCAAAAACGGTAAAATCTTGTGAAAATATGTATACTGGGCGCCCATTCACTTTTCCGTAACCAGTTACGACACCGTCTCCCGGCCCTTTAACATTTTCTAATCCAAAATCATAACACCGATGCTCGATAAAAGGATTTAATTCAACAAAAGTTCCTTCATCGACTAATAAATCAATTC
>JGI1652J44930_10000830_pt1 | contig 11843 bp, 13 predicted proteins | sample NewIslsDNAsample_FD_44930 | JGI IMG/M metagenome (IMG submission 44930)
GAGGAAACACCCGTTCCCATCCCGAACACGGAAGTTAAGCTCTCCAGCGCCGATGGTAGTTGGGGCCAGCGCCCCTGCAAGAGTAGGTCGTCGCTAGGCAGTTTCTATTATACCAGGGAGTGAAACACGCCTAAATTCCCTTTACTTTTTTTCAATGAGTTGCCTCGACGCATTTGACATCTTTGAATTAGCTAGTTGAGGAAGAGGCAACGAATTTCATGAAATCTTTCTAAATTAAATTATTCTTTTTATCGTCGCGGGGTGGAGCAGTCCGGTAGCTCGTCGGGCTCATAACCCGAAGGTCGCAGGTTCAAATCCTGCCCCCGCAATCCGTTTGCCTTAGGAAATATAAGATTTCCTAAGGTTTTTTATTTTTATGTGCATACAATGTCTGCTTCCCCTTTTCCCTAACCGCAAACTGGTGTGGAAACATCCTTCTTTTGATAATAAGGCAGCCGCTATCTTTCCTTTATATCATGAACAGTGGTAACACATGGCGGAAATATGGTAAAATTTCAACAGCGAAGATTATCATGATAAAATGTGTTAAGGTGACAATCAATGAAACGTTATGAGCTGATAATGCATTCCCCGGAAGAAACGATGAGCCTTGCTCGCAAATTGGGAGAAAAATTAGAAGCAGGATCTGTTGTTACGCTAGAAGGAGATTTAGGGGCAGGAAAGACGACTTTTACAAAAGGATTGGCAAAAGGACTGGGAATTGAAAAAACGATTAATAGTCCTACCTTTACGATCGTAAAAGAATATCAAGGGCGCCTTCCTCTTTATCATATGGATGTGTACCGTCTAGAGGATGAGATGGAGGACCTTGGCTTTGATGAATACTTTGAAGGAGATGGAGTCACTGTTATTGAATGGGCACACCTTATCAAGACGCAATTACCAAAAGAAAGATTAAACATTTATTTGTTTCATCATGGAGATCATCAGCGTAAATTAGTAATGGAACCAATGGGAGAACGGTATGAACAGTTATGTAAGGAGATTTTGGAAGCATGAAAATATTGGCGATTGATACATCCAATGTCGTAATGGGAATTGCGTTAGTGGAGGATGACGTCGTAAAAGGAGAAATAACAACCAACATCAAGAAAGACCATTCTACGCGTGTTATGCCTGCGGTCCAATCATTGATGAAACATTGTGGCGTTACTCCACAGGAGCTTGATTTAATCGCTGTCGCAAGAGGACCAGGTTCATATACAGGGGTACGCATCGGTGTGACGATTGCGAAAACGCTAGCATGGTCCTTAAACATTCCAATCGTCGGGGTATCTAGTTTAGAGGTGCTGGCGGCTAATGGCCGGTATTTTTCGGGTGCCATTTCTCCGTTCTTTGATGCTCGAAGAGGGCAAATTTACACCGGATTATACCGTTACAATGGGACAGAACTCGAATGTATAAAACATGATCGAATTGTGCTGGCGGAAGAATGGGCTAGCGAGCTAAAAGCAAGAAAAGAAGCGGTGCTGTTTATCGGGACAGATGTTGCTCTATATAAAAATATTTTTCAGCGGCACTTGGGCGAATACTCCCATTTTGCTCCCGCTGCATTACAATTGCCGCGGCCAAGCGAACTAGCGTTCCTTGGAAAGAAAAAAGAGCGGGAAGATGCACATGCATTCGTACCGAATTACATTCGTTTGGCCGAAGCAGAAGCCAAATGGCTTGCCAAACAAGAAGGGGAAAATAAACATGGGGATGGATATTCAATTTCGATCCATGACGTTAAATGATATTGATGCTGTGTTGCAAGTAGAGCGTGCCTCGTTTACTACTCCTTGGAGCAGGGAAGCGTTTTATAATGAACTTGTTCACAATCGCTATGCCAAATATATTGTCATGGTGCATCGCGGCCGCGTTATCGGTTATGGCGGGATGTGGGTAGTGATCGATGAGGCGCATATTACGAATGTAGCGGTATTGCCGGAATTTCGCGGCAAAAAATTAGGAGAAGCGCTCATGCGCAAATTGATGGAAACGGCCAAACAGCTAGGGGCTGTAACGATGACGTTGGAAGTTCGTGTTTCTAATCATGTCGCCCAATCGTTATATCGAAAATTAGGATTTCGCAATGGTGGCATTCGTAGACAGTATTATCCAGATAATTTAGAAGATGCGCTAGTAATGTGGGTGAATTTATCATGAATCATGANATATATGTGCTTGGAATTGAAACGAGCTGCGATGAAACAGCAGCGGCAGTAGTGAAAAACGGCAAAGAAATTTTATCCAATATCGTCGCCTCGCAAATGGAAAGTCATAAACGATTCGGCGGCGTCGTGCCGGAAATCGCATCGCGCCATCATGTCGAGCAGATTACGTTTGTGATTGAAGAAGCGATGAATAAGGCGGGCGTTTCTTTTTCACAGTTAAGCGCGATTGCGGTAACACAAGGCCCAGGATTAGTCGGTGCGCTGTTAATCGGGGTCAACGCGGCAAAAGCGTTATCGTTTGCCTATAATATTCCTCTAGTCGGCGTTCATCATATCGCAGGACATATTTACGCCAACCGTCTTGTTGCTGAGATGAAATTTCCGTTGTTGTCTCTTGTTGTTTCTGGTGGACATACGGAACTCGTCTATATGGAGAAACATGGAAAGTTTCAAGTGATTGGCGAAACGCGGGATGACGCGGCAGGAGAAGCATATGATAAAGTGGCGAGAGCGTTAAACCTTCCTTATCCAGGCGGGCCGCATATTGACCGTCTTGCCCAGGAAGGAAAGGCAACAATCGATTTGCCACGGGCCTGGCTCGAAGAAGGATCGTATGATTTCAGCTTCAGCGGTTTGAAATCGGCCGTATTAAATACGCTGCATAACGCCAAACAGCGCGGTGAAGAAATAGATCCAAAAGATATGGCAGCCAGCTTTCAGGCCAGCGTCATCGATGTGCTGGTGACCAAAACGATCCAGGCGGCAAAAGAATATCATGTTCGTCAAGTGTTGCTTGCAGGCGGGGTCGCCGCTAATCGAGGATTAAGGACAGAATTACAAAAGCAAATGGCGAAATTAGACAANGTTGAGCTGGTGATACCGCCGTTATCATTATGCACTGATAATGCGGCAATGATCGCGGCGGCCGGAACCGTATTGTATATGCAAGGAAAACGGGCGGATATGGCATTAAATGCAAACCCAGGCCTGGAGTTAGAATAAGGGGAATGATACGGGCTTTTTTTCAGGATTTATTCTTGGAAGAAGTCCGTTTTTTTATTAAAAAAATAAAGGTTGTGCATATATTTATCCACAAGTTGTGGATATTGTGGAAAAATAAAAAAATCTCTATGATATCAGGGAAGAAATAATCACAGTTTTTTTTACATAACCCCCCTATTTTTTGTGGATAATGTGGAAAAACCGGTGAATAACTTGAATAACGGGAATAAAATTGGGGATAAGTTTGTGGGTATGTGATTAACTAAAAAAACATCCACCTGTTCATAACGGGTGGATGTTTGTGTATTTTGTTATTTTAGTGTATGAAGTTCTTCCCATTCCACTAATAATAGATCCAGTTTTTGTTTCATTTCCTCGTTCTCTTTTGTCAGCTGTTGCACTTTTTCATGATCTTGGTAAATGTCAGGATCGCATAATTGTTCTTCCACGTGCGCAATTTGTTGTTCTAATTCGCTAATTTCCGCTTCGATTTCTTCAATGCGGCGCTTGCGCTGCCGCTCTAGTTTTTTTGCTTCTTTTTCTTGTTCATAATTCAATTTTTTCGTTGATTCTCCATCAGGAAGGTTCGCATTGGTTTGCCGCTGCTCCGCAGCAGCGAGACGTTCGAGTTCCAGCATTTCTTCTTTTTTGGCGATATAGTAGTCATAGTCACCTAAATATTCGGTAATTCCATCACTAGAAAGTTCGTATATTTTCGTGGCGATGCGATTGATAAAGTAGCGGTCATGAGAGACGAATAAAATCGTTCCAGGGTATTCAATTAAGGCGTTCTCGAGCACNTCTTTGCTGTCTAAATCAAGATGGTTGGTCGGTTCGTCTAAAACAAGGAAGTTCGCTTTTTGCATCATCAATTTGGCAAGCGCCAGTCTTGCTTTTTCCCCGCCGCTTAGCTCCGATACGTGCTTTAGGACATCATCCCCAGAGAATAAGAAGTTTCCGAGCACGGTGCGGATTTCTTTTTCCGTTTTGTCAGGGAATTCATCCCAAAGTTCATCGAGCACGCGCTTATTTGAGGACAAGTCGGCCTGGTTTTGGTCATAGTAGCCGATTTGTACGTTCGAGCCGTAGCGGAAATGCCCTGCTTGTAGCGGGAGTTTATTGACAATCGCTTTTAGCAACGTGGATTTGCCGATTCCGTTCGGTCCAATCAAAGCGACGCTTTCCCCGCGCGTGATGCGAAAGCGGACATTGCGAAAAATTGGCTGATCCGCATCGTATCCNACTGCGACATCTTCAGCGATTAACACGTCATTGCCGCTTTGCCGCTCGATTTCGAAGGAAAACGAGGCAGCTTTTTCGTCCCCGATCGGCTTCTCCATTCTTTCCATTTTTTCGAGCCGTTTTCTTCTGCTTTGCGCGCGCTTGGTTGTCGAAGCGCGGGCAATATTGCGCTGAATAAAATCTTGCAGCTTTGCAATTTCTTCTTGCTGTTTTTCATATAGTTTTCGTTCCCGTTCGTATTCCTCCGCCCGTTGCTCNAGGTAACGGCTGTAATTGCCGCTATACCGCTTTAATGTTGCACGTGACAGTTCGTATACTTGGGTGACTACTTTNTCGAGAAAATAGCGGTCATGCGATACAATTAAAATAGCGCCAGGATACGTTTGTAAATATTGCTCCAACCATGTTAATGTTTCGAGGTCTAAATGGTTGGTCGGCTCGTCCAAAATAAGCAAATCGGGCTTCATTAACAGCAATTTTCCGAGCGCCAGCCGCGTTCGTTGTCCGCCGCTTAGCGATTGGACAGGAGTCGTCATATAATCGTACTTAGAAAACTGCAAACCGTGTAAAATGGAGCGAATATCAGCTTCGTATTGGTAACCGCCTTGTTCTTTATAGCGCTCTTGCAACGCGTCATAGTCTTTTAATAGTTTTTCATAACGGGAAACGTCTGCAAGCAAATCGGGATCGCCCATTTGCATTTCCATCGCTCGCAATTGCTTCTCCATCGCCTTTAACGGGGCGAATACCGTCATCATTTCTTCCCAAATCGACAACGAAGAGTGAAGCCCGCTGTCCTGGGCAAGATAGCCGATTGTTACTTCTTTTGGTTTAATAATCTCCCCGCTATCGTAAGACATTTCACCGGCAATGATCTTTAATAGGGTCGATTTCCCGGCTCCGTTTCTCCCAACNAGAGCNATACGGTCTTTTGATTGTATTTCTAATTTTATATTCGATAAAATAAGGTCAGCGCCAAAATATTTTGTCAGTTGGTTAACTTGTAAAATGATCATTGTTTTTCACCTCGCGTTTGACAATAATAGTGTAGCGTAAGTGACTTTCTTATCGCAATAAAACGATAAAAGACAGATGACGAAAAATAGTGTATAGTTTATAAGTGGAGGAGATTATGTTGTCATCATTTACCCATTTCAACGAACAAGGCCGGGCAAAAATGGTCGATATTACGNACAAAGAGGATACGGTTCGCATAGCGGTCGCGCAAACAAGTGTGACAGTAAATAAGGAAATTTATGAAAAAATGACAAACCACNCGATCGAAAAAGGGGATGTGCTTGCCGTTGCNCAAGTGGCAGGTATTATGGCAGCGAAAAAAACAGCCGATCTCATTCCAATGTGCCATCCGCTTATGCTAAAAGGTGTCGACATTCAGTTTGCCTGGCATGTCGAAGAAGAAAAAGCGTTGTATCAATTGTTGATTACCGTAACGGTGAAAACGAAGGGAAGCACGGGGGTGGAGATGGAAGCGCTAACGGCNGCCTCTGTATGTGCGCTGACAGTATATGATATGTGTAAGNCGTTAGATAAAGGAATGGTTATTGGCCCAACCTATTTGGTAGAGAAAANAGGTGGAAAGTCAGGACATTATCAACGCGAAAAAAGAAGTGCTGGGGGATTCATCAATGAGCAATGAACAGCCAAAAATTCCGCAAGCAACGGCCAAACGTTTGCCGTTATATTATCGTTTTTTAAAAAATTTACACGCTTCTGGAAAACAACGCGTTTCTTCTGCCGAACTGAGCGAGGCGGTCAAAGTCGATCCTGCGACGATCCGCCGCGATTTTTCCTATTTTGGCGCGCTTGGCAAAAAGGGATACGGATATAATGTCAACTATTTGCTGTCATTTTTCCGGAAAACGCTCGATCAAGATGAGGTAACGGAAGTTGCACTATTTGGAGTCGGGAACTTAGGCACCGCATTTTTAAATTATAATTTTTCGAAAAACAATAATACGAAAATTGTGATGGCATTTGACGTAGATGAAAGGAAAGTCGGTACAGAAGTCGGCGGGGTGCCTGTCTATCATTTGGATGAATTGGAAGACCGTCTTCACGAGGGGATTCCAGTAGCGATTTTAACGGTGCCGGCCCATGTTGCTCAGTGGATTACCGACCGTCTTGTCCAAAGAGGAATTAAAGGAATTTTAAATTTTACACCAGCGCGCTTGAACGTACCCAAGCATATTCGCGTCCATCATATTGACTTAGCGGTCGAATTGCAGTCGCTCGTTTATTTTTTGAAAAACTACCCGCTTGAATAAAAGGAGAGAATGAAACGTGAAATATTTATTAATCGTGCTTGTCATTTTATTATTGTTTGGAACAAAAAAGCTTCCAGAATTGGGCAAATCGCTCGGTCAATCGCTCCGCGAATTTAAGGATGCGACGAAAGGATTAGCCGATGAGGATGAAAAAAAAGCCGACCAATGATGAGTTAGGATGGTTGACATATGAACGATAAAGAAATGTCGGTGTATGAGCACCTAGGAGAGTTGCGAAAACGGCTTATCATTGTTCTTGTTTTTTTTGGCATTGCTTTGATAGGAAGCTTCTTTTTTGTAGAACCGGTCATTTTATATTTGCAGCGGACGGATGAAGCAAAAGAATTGACGATGAATGCGTTTCGTTTGACAGATCCGATCAAAATTTATTTTCAGTTTGCTTTTGTCATTGCCTTTGTTCTTACTGCTCCGGTTTTGCTTTATCAACTTTGGGCGTTTGTCAGTCCGGGATTGTATGAAAAAGAGCGAAAGGTCACTTTAAGTTATATCCCTATTTCGATTGTTCTCTTTTTCGCTGGCGTTAGTTTTGCGTATTTTGTTTTATTTCCGTTTGTCGTTCGCTTTATGCAAAATTTGGCGGAACGCCTGGGCATTCATCAAGTCATCGGTATTAATGAATATTTTGAATTTTTGCTTCAGCTCATCTTGCCGTTTGGCATTGTCTTTCAGCTGCCGGTAGTAGTGATGTTTTTCACAAGACTTGGTTTGATTACACCGATGTTATTGATCAAAATACGAAAATANGCTTATTTGGCCTTGCTGATTGTAGCTGCGGTCATTACGCCGCCGGATGTATTATCGCAAGTCATCGTGATGATTCCGCTTTCGATTTTATATGAGGCAAGCATTTGGATTTCNAAGATGGCTTACCGCAAAGTGCTATTGGCGCAACAGGAACAAGAAAACCTCCCGTGAAATCAAACGGGAGGTTTATTGCGAAAGTGGAGTGCGAATAGACGTATTGCTGCTCCAAAATCAAGCGTAGCCAGGATGGCAAGGAAGATCGTGAAAAAGTTCCAAATCGTATCTTTTGCACTTTGAATGGACAAGTAAGTAAATAGCACTCCCATCAGAAAATAGAAAAAACCAAATTGTAATGGCGTCCCTTTCATTGTTTAAAAGCCCCCAATAATGAGTTGTATCTGCTCTGTCTGCCGCATTATTTTTTCAATTTCATCGGCAAACAATGTTTGTATGACGACCACGAACGTATTCATGGTAACATGGGCGAAAATCGGAACGAAAATGCGTCCCGTTTTCGCATAAAGAAAGGCAAACGTAAATCCCATTGCTGCGTACAAGAGCAGGTGTTNGAGTTCCATATGGACGATGGCGAATAAAAGCGAACTAACTAGCGCGGAAATGAAGAAGTTGTATTTTTGATATAGCGTTCCAAAAATAATTTTACGAAAAATTATTTCTTCTAAAATCGGACCGATAATGGAAGTCACGACCATTAATAAAGGGGTGACTTGAATGATTTCAACAATTCGTTTTGTGTTTTCCGAGCCTGGTTCGATACCAAGCAANCGCCATTCAACATTAGCGGCAAGGCTTTGGGCAAAGAGCGACAAAAAGACGCCGCTGANCGCCCACATCCAAGCGACGGGCAAAGAAACGCGATGACGAGTATGCCGTTGTTTTATATCCTCACGCAAGAAAAAGATAATAATAAAAAACGCAATAGCAAAGCTAATGACCGCCCAATAGCCAGAGGCGAGCTTTGCGGCAACGAGTTTATTTTCGACATGTTTTCCCACGCCGAGAAAGCGCAAAAGCGGAACTCCTACAATACCAGACAGTTGCATGATGATATACGTAATAATGACATACCAATATTGTCGTTTCAAGGAAACTAACCCCTTTGCCAACAAAATAGTGATACTTCCCGTATTTTAGCACATCTTTTGCAAAAATATAAAAAAATTGATTGCCGCCGTTTATCGATCATGGAAATGTGAAATACTTGAAAAGGGTATAGAAGGAGTAAAGAAAAGCNGTTATTTTTTTTTGTATTTCCTACTTGCAAAAAAAGGAGAAGTTCATTAATATTATAAGTGTGTTAGCACTCGATTAAGATGAGTGCTAATAAGAACGGCGAAAATTATTGTTAAGGAGGTTGTTTTCCGTGTTAAAGCCATTAGGTGATCGCGTTGTCATTGAAGTGATTGAAACGGAAGAAAAAACTGCAAGCGGTATCGTATTGCCAGACACTGCGAAAGAAAAACCGCAAGAAGGCAAAGTAGTTGCTGTTGGCAAAGGACGTGTGCTTGACAGCGGTGAGCGTGTAGCTCCGGAAGTAGAAGTTGGCGATCGCGTTATTTTCTCGAAATATGCTGGAACAGAAGTAAAATATGACGGCAAGGAATATTTAATCTTGCGTGAAAGCGACATTTTGGCTGTTATTGGCTAATATACAGCGTTTATAACATAGATATATACAAAATACTTAACNAAAATACTTAACGATTCCATTTTATAAGGAGGTAACGGGGTATGGCAAAAGAAATTAAATTCAGCGAAGAAGCTCGTCGCGCNATGTTACGCGGTGTGGACAAACTAGCAGATGCGGTAAAAGTAACATTAGGACCAAAAGGCCGTAACGTCGTATTAGAGAAAAAATTTGGTTCGCCATTAATTACAAACGACGGTGTAACAATCGCGAAAGAAATCGAATTAGAAGACCCATTTGAAAACATGGGTGCGAAACTTGTTGCGGAAGTTGCAAGCAAAACGAATGATGTTGCTGGGGACGGTACAACAACGGCAACAGTTTTAGCGCAAGCAATGATCCGTGAAGGATTGAAAAACGTTACAGCTGGCGCTAANCCAATGGGCATCCGCAAAGGTATTGAAAAAGCGGTCGCTGTGGCAGTAGAAGAATTAAAAGCAATCTCCAAACCAATCAAAGGAAAAGAATCGATTGCCCAAGTTGCAGCGATCTCTGCGGCTGACGAAGAAGTTGGTCAATTAATCGCAGAAGCAATGGAACGCGTCGGCAACGACGGTGTTATCACATTAGAAGAATCGAAAGGCTTCACAACAGAACTAGATGTTGTTGAAGGTATGCAATTTGACCGTGGTTATGTATCTCCATACATGATCACAGATACAGAAAAAATGGAAGCAGTGCTTGAAAATCCATANATCTTAATTACAGATAAAAAAGTTTCTAGCATCCAAGAAATCTTGCCTGTATTAGAGCAAGTGGTACAACAAGGCAAACCATTATTAATCATCGCAGAAGATGTGGAAGGCGAAGCGCTTGCAACATTAGTTGTGAACAAACTTCGCGGTACATTCAATGCGGTAGCGGTTAAAGCGCCTGGCTTTGGCGATCGTCGTAAAGCAATGCTGGAAGACATCGCAATCTTAACTGGCGGTGAAGTCATCTCCGAAGAACTAGGACGCGAATTGAAATCGACAACGATCGCATCGCTTGGCCGTGCTTCGAAAGTCGTTGTAACGAAAGAAACAACAACGATTGTGGAAGGCGCTGGCGATTCTGACCGCATTAAAGCTCGCATCAACCAAATCCGTGCGCAATTAGAAGAAACTACTTCGGAATTCGACCGCGAAAAATTACAAGAACGTCTTGCAAAATTAGCTGGCGGCGTAGCAGTAATCAAAGTTGGTGCAGCTACAGAAACAGAATTGAAAGAACGCAAATTGCGCATTGAAGACGCGCTCAACTCTACTCGTGCAGCTGTCGAAGAAGGTATCGTAGCCGGCGGTGGTACGGCATTAATGAACGTATACAGCAAAGTGGCTGCGATCGAAGCAGAAGGCGACGAAGCAACTGGTGTGAAAATCGTTCTTCGCGCNATCGAAGAGCCAGTTCGCCAAATCGCGCAAAACGCTGGTTTGGAAGGCTCTATCATTGTTGAACGCTTAAAAACAGAAAAACCTGGCATCGGCTTCAACGCTGCTACTGGTGAATGGGTAGACATGATTGAAGCTGGTATCGTAGACCCAACAAAAGTAACTCGTTCCGCTCTGCAAAACGCAGCTTCTGTTGCCGCTATGTTCTTAACAACTGAAGCAGTTGTCGCTGACAAACCAGAAGAAAACAAAGGCGGCAACAACGGAATGCCTGACATGGGCGGAATGATGTAATAATCGCCTAAAAGCCTTGGAACACTAGGGTTCCCCCTGGTGTTCCTTTCTTTTTTGACCGCGGAAAAATCATAAATTTTTTATGAAGCTTCCCATTCGTTCGCTGAACTTTTGGGAAGCTTTTTCTTCTAAGTTTTTAGTCATATGAGCATAAATCGTTGGCAGATTGTGTTGACCTGTGTTCAGAACTAATTGGGCTGAATGATATAAATCCTGAGTTACATTAGTTTTTAGATTTATATTCTTGGAAGGCTGTATTGCACTACATATAGGGTTCTCTCCGTCAATTTTCCTAAAAGATAGAAATCGGCTTAAGCTTGAAGATTAGACTTAATTTAACTGAAAGGCCAAATGTGTCTGTCCCATCTCTCTATACATTAATAAAGTGGAGGTTTGGTTAATATTAAATAATAGTGTTTCATCAACATATTCAGCTTGACACCGGACATAATCTTTAGTGATGGAAACAGGGTGTATTGGATATTTAAAAGGTGCTCCATGCATTTTAGTTACACTAACATATAATTGTCCATCGGTACCGTCAAGAATTTTGTGTAATGTAATGGAGTAGGGTTTCTCTGAATGGATTTGGAATGAATAGGGGACTGGTTTTTCTCCACACGGGGCTGACTCAACATCGCTTAAAGGCGATGTTTTGAGTCAGCCCCTCTTATCGTTACTCCGAAAAAGCGCCCGATAACTGAATAACACGTGAGCTTTCATTAGTGGGTATAGCTTAAAAAGAACCTCTATCCCGTTCCTTTAAATGATTATCCAACGCCTCTTGAACCTTATCCTTCTTGGGTGAAACAATTTTTCCCTTAACCTGCTTTAACGTCGCTACTATAAGAAAGCTAACAATCACTAATAGGAACCATGAACTCACCTTTCCTAGATGTACGAGACTCCATGCATCGGTTTGGTTTGGATATTCCCAAGCTCCAAAGAACGTTGCGATATTTTCGGCTATCCATATAAAAAATCCGATGAGCACAAAAGA
>JGI1652J44930_10000831_pt1 | contig 11833 bp, 11 predicted proteins | sample NewIslsDNAsample_FD_44930 | JGI IMG/M metagenome (IMG submission 44930)
TTGGTTCTTTTTCTTGGCCATCATAGTTATCTTGATAATCAATTGTATCTTTGTTTATATCTCTAAGAAGCTCCATGGAAATTTTGGACATACGAGCCTCTGTATAACGCATGGCAGCAGCAGAGTCACCATCAACAGAACCAAAGTTTCCGTGACCGTCAACTAACATGTAACGATAGTTAAAATCTTGCGCCATTCTAACCATCGTGTCATAAACCGCTTGATCACCATGAGGATGATATTTACCAATTACCTCTCCGACAATACGAGCTGACTTTTTAAATGGTTTATCAGCAGTCATTCCTAAATCATGCATGGCATATAAAATACGACGATGCACAGGTTTTAATCCGTCTCGAACGTCAGGAAGAGCACGAGAAACAATAACGCTCATGGCATAATCTAAGAATGAAGATTTCATTTCACTACTTATATTTACTTCTTCAACTCTTGATTTTGGAGTTTCTTCCATTGAGAGCAACCTCCTTTGAGTAAAACGGTCTCTCTGTTTTAGGTTTTATACCTTTTAATTAAAAAATTAAGCAATTCATCAATAGAAAAAAGGAAGGATACATCAAATGATGATCCTTTATATATCTAAGTTTTTCACATACATGGCATTTTCTTCAATAAATTGTCTTCTTGGCTCCACTCGGTCACCCATTAATACTTCAAAAGTTTCATCAACTTCAATAGCATCATTTAAACTTACCTGCAGTAAAGTTCTTGTTTCCGGATTCATAGTTGTTTCCCATAATTGTTCAGGGTTCATTTCTCCTAATCCTTTATAACGTTGAATACTTGGTTTTGGCTGTTGAGGCAACTCTCCAAGAATTTTTTCTAGCTGTTTATCATTGTAGGCATACTCAATTCTCTTACCTTGTTGGATTTTATATAAAGGAGGTTGAGCTATATAAACATATCCTGCCTCTATAATTTGTCTCATATAGCGATAAAAGAATGTAAGCAATAGAGTACGAATATGTGCACCGTCAACATCCGCATCCGTCATAATGACAATTTTATGATACCTTGCTTTTGAAATATCAAAATCTTCTCCAATTCCTGTACCAATGGCAGTGATGATTGTTCTTACTTCATTATTAGATAAAATTTTATCTAATCTTGCTTTTTCTACGTTTAATATCTTACCTCTTAACGGTAAAATAGCTTGAAAATGACGATCTCTACCTTGTTTAGCAGAACCTCCAGCAGAATCTCCCTCAACGATATAGAGTTCACTAATAGCTGGGTCTTTCGATGAACAATCTGCCAATTTTCCTGGGAGACTCGAAATTTCTAAAGCATTTTTGCGTCTAGTTAATTCACGTGCTTTTTTTGCAGCAATCCGAGCTCTAGCTGCAACTACACCTTTTTCAACTATCTTTTTTGAAACTGATGGATTTTCTAATAAAAATTGCTCAAATTTTTCAGAAAAAATTGCATCTGTAATTGCTCTTGCTTCAGAATTTCCTAGTTTCGTTTTTGTTTGTCCTTCAAATTGCGGATTAGGATGTTTGATGGACACTATAGCTGTTAATCCTTCTCGTACATCTTCACCCGATAAATTTGGTTCATTTTCTTTGAAAATATTATGTTTTCTTGCATAATCATTAATTACTCGTGTTAAAGCTGTTTTAAATCCAGATTCATGAGTACCACCTTCGTAGGTGTTAATATTGTTGGCAAATGAGTAAATATTGCTTGTATAACCTTCATTATATTGAAGTGCAATTTCAACTATAATTCCATCTTTTTCGCCTTCAATAAAAATCGGTTCTTCATGCAACACTTCTTTCGTGCGGTTTAAATGTTCAACGTAAGATTTAATTCCACCTTCGTAGTGATATTCATTTTTACGTTTATTTTCCCGCTTGTCTTCTAAGGTAATTTTTATTCCTTTATTTAAAAATGCCAGTTCACGTATGCGATTGGCTAGCGTATCATAATCAAATACTGTTGTTTCCGTAAATATCTCTGGATCTGGTTTAAAGTGAGTGGTCGTACCTGTTCGATCTGTTTCTCCAACAATTTTTAAATCTTCTTTTGGTACGCCTCGTTCATAACTTTGGTAATATATATGGCCATCACGGTGGACAAAAACTTCCAATTCTGATGAAAGAGCGTTTACTACTGAAGCACCTACACCGTGTAAACCACCAGAAACTTTATATCCTCCACCACCAAATTTACCTCCTGCATGGAGGACTGTCATAATTACTTCAACAGCTGGTCTCCCCATTTTTTCATGAATCCCAACTGGAATACCTCGTCCATTATCTGAAACTGTTATACTATTGTCACTTTCTATGACAACATTTATTTCTGTACAATAACCAGCAAGTGCCTCATCAATACTATTATCAACAATTTCCCAAACGAGATGATGTAATCCCTTTACACTCGTTGAACCAATGTACATTCCCGGTCTTTTTCGTACAGCTTCCAATCCTTCTAAAACTTGTATCTGATTTTCGTCGTATTCTACTGCGTTCATTTGTTTTTGTTCCATTGCCATCTTAATCACCTACGCTTTCTATACAATGAAAATACGGACTATTTCAATTAACTGATTTCTATCTGCCTTCTTTTCAATGTTAATGTTGAAAGGGGAGATAGAAAAATTTTGTCTTGCGTTATTACCATAGATTTGCCTAAGCCGTTCGATAAATCTATAACCTTTTCTTCATGATGTGAGAAAAATTCTATTAATAGAGGTGACGAATCTTTCATATCTTTAATATTTATAATTGCTATGATCTCTTTTGACCAAACGATACAATCTTCCCCTATATTTATAAACATATCTCACCTCATCTAGTTCTTTTCATCTCACCTAGTTTTACATGATATATAGCAGCTTCTTTTAACGTTTCATGATCAATTCCATCAATACTAGTTGTTGTAACAAAAGTTTGTACTTTTCCTTGTATTGTATTTAGTAGGTGAGACTGGCGGTAATCATCCAGTTCCGATAAAACATCATCCAATAATAAAATCGGATATTCACCAATTTCAGAATGGATTAATTCAATTTCTGCTAATTTTACTGATAATGCAGTTGTTCTTTGTTGACCTTGTGAACCAAATGTTTGAACATCTCGGTCATTAACATAAAAGATTACATCATCTCGATGAGGGCCGAATAATGTTGTACCACGTTCAATCTCTTTTGCTTTTATTGTATCAAATTTGGATTTGAATTCTGTTATCATTTTTGTCAAGTCATCGTTCTCTGATACATCAATGGTCGGTTTATATTGAATCTTTAATGTTTCATTACCTCTAGAAATATTTAAATGAATCTCTTTTGCCCAATTTTCAAGTAAACTTAAAAACTCAAACCTTTTTTTCACTATTCTAGCTGCTAATGTAACCATTTGCTCGGTTAAGATTTCCAACATTGCTTCGTCTGATTGCTTCCTAGTTTGTAAGAGCTTTAAATAATGATTTCTTTGTTGCAATACTTTTTGATATTGACTAATATCATGTAAATAGACTGGGGAAACTTGTCCAATTTCCATATCAATAAAACGTCTCCGAATCATTGGACTCCCTTTAACTAAATTTAAGTCTTCTGGTGCAAAAATTACTACATTCATATGTCCTACATATTGGCTGAGTTTAGACTGTTCAATATGGTTTACCTTAGCCTTTTTACCTTTTTTAGAAATGGTTAGTTCAATAGGAATGGATCCGCTTTGCTTTTCAATTCTACCTTCTATTTTAGCATAATCTTTATCCCACCGAATGAGTTCTTTATCATTTGAAGTTCGGTGGGATTTTGCCATTGCTAAAACAAAAATGGACTCCATAACATTCGTTTTCCCTTGGGCATTTTCCCCAATAATGACATTAACTTTATTTTCAAATGAAATTTCTAGCTCATTATAACTTCTATAATTTTTTAATTTTAAGTGATGTATGAACATAATAGACATCCTCTAAGTTATCTGCTATTTATAACAAATTCACCAATATTGGGTATTAAAATATGATCTCCTTTTCTCAGTTTTCGTCCTCTTCTTTGATCCAATTCGCCATTTATATACACTTGGTGTTCTGAAAGAAACCATTTCGCCATACCACCAGTTTGAATAATATCAGCATGTTTTAAAAATTGGCCAAGTGTAATATATTCCGTTTCAATAATAATTTCTTTTTTCATATCGCTTTCCTTTCTTACCCTAATAGTTTATTTTACTAAATATTTTATCCACTGACAAAGTATTCATAAGATATGAGTGGTTTTCNATATGTTATGAATACATCGGAGATATACTTTTTCTCTATATAAGGAAAACTGCTGGAGTGACCAGCAGTTGCATGATTGCTTAATATGTTCGAACAGGNAAAATCAATTGTAATATGGAATCGTCATCTACTGAACGAATGACAAATGGTCTCATTGCTCCGGTAAAGTTAATTGTAATTTCTGTTCCTTCTAAAGCTTTTAAAGCATCCATCATATATTTTGGACTGAACGAAATTTTTAACTCTTCACCAGTGATTTGGACACTTTTTACTTTTTCAACAACTTTACCAACTTCAGGAGTATTGGATGATATTTCGATATAATTGTCTTCTAATGTTGATAATTTAACGACGTTATTTCTATTTTCTCTTGCCAATAAGGAAGCCCGATCAATTGCTTGAAGAAAATCTTTTGTATTTAAAATAACTTCTGTTTTACTATCTGTAGGAATTAGTCTAGACGTATCTGGATAATTTCCATCTAGTAGACGAGAGAAAAATAGTAAATGTTTTGTTTTGAATAAGATTTGATTATTTGTTATTACAATTTGAACAGGTTCATTTGTGTCTTCTAAGATTTTATATAGTTCATTTAAGCTTTTTCCTGGAATGACAACATTATATTGAGATGATGGATCAATTTGAATGATTCCCTTTCTTAAAGCTAATCGATGACTATCAGTAGCAACACATAATAATTCACCATTTTCTATTTTCCAATTAACACCTGTTAACACTGGTCTAGTTTCTGAAGTAGAAACCGCAAATACCGTTTGACGAATAAATGTTTTTAATATGTCTGTAGGAATACTAAATACATTTTCTTCTTCTATTTGAGGTAATAATGGATACTCTTCAACATCTAATCCATTTAAATTAAATTCAGCATTTCCTGAACGGATAATTGTTTGGAGATGATTTTCTACTTTAATCTCTACATCATCTTCTGGTAATTTACGAACAATTTCATTAAAGAATTTTGCTTGTAAAACAATTCCACCTTGCTCTTTAATATCTACTAATTCATCCCCATCCTCTTCTTTAGGTATAAATGATTCTATTGAAATATCTGAATCACTTCCTGTTAATGTTACTCCCTCAGAAGAAGCTACGATTTTAATACCTGTTAAAATTGGTATAGTGGTTCTTGAAGTTACTGCTTTCATCACGTCTTGTACACTTTGAACAAGTCGCTCTTTTTGGATAAAAAATCTCATAAAAAATTTCCTCCAAATGCATAATTTATTATTTATTTAATATAAAAAGATAATATTAATAGTACTAGGACTTGTGAATATGTGGATAAATAGAAAAGATGAAAGGAAACACAGTCTATCCACATGTGGACAGACTGTGTGTAATGAATGAAAAGTTATACACAATCCTCACAACTCTGTTTAATCATACTACATTTTTAAAATGTTTCTAATCTCTTTTATATGTTGTTGTAATTCTTGGTCTGTTTGAAGAAGTTTAGAAATCTTTTCATGTGCATGAATAACGGTTGTATGGTCTCTTCCGCCAAATTCATATCCAATTTTCGGTAATGAAAAATCTGTTAATTCTCTAGATAAATACATGGCCACTTGTCTTGGAAACGCAATTGACTTCGTTCTCTTTTTTGCTTTGAAGTCTTCTAATTTCACGTTGTAATGTTGGCCGACAGCTCTTTGAATATCTTGAATCGTTATTACTTTTGGTTTCGAACTTGGAATAATATCTTTTAATGCCTCGGCAGCTAAATCTACATTAATATCTCGATTAATTAACGAAGAATAAGCTACGACTCTAATAAGAGCCCCTTCGAGTTCACGAATATTGGAATCAATTTGATTGGCAATATAACTCATCGCTTCATTTGGTATGTCTAATCCTTCAGCTTTCGCTTTTTTCCTTAAGATTGCTATACGTGTTTCTAAATCTGGAGGTGTTATGTCAGTAATTAATCCCCATTCAAACCGTGAACGTAACCGATCTTCTAAAGTTGGTATTTCTTTAGGAGGGCGATCACTGGAGATAACGATTTGTTTACTTTCTTCATGCAAAGCATTAAAAGTATGGAAAAATTCCTCTTGAGTTGATTCTTTTCCAGCTAGGAATTGAATATCGTCTATTAAAAGGACATCGACGTTTCGATATTTATTTCGAAAATCTACAGCTTTGTTATCGCGAATGGAGTTTATAAATTCGTTTGTAAATTTTTCCGAAGATAAGTATAAAACTTTAGCTGAAGGGTTATGTTCAAGTACATAATGTCCAATTGCATGCATTAAATGAGTTTTTCCTAATCCAACACCACCGTATATAAATAGAGGGTTATAAGCTTTTGCAGGTGCTTCTGCAACGGCCAATGAGGCTGCATGAGCAAATCGATTGCCGGAGCCTATGACAAAGGTATCAAACGTATATTTAGGATTTAACATATGTTGAGGTAATTCTATTTGATCTTCTTGTTCTTTTGGTCCCTTTTTGGGAGCTCCTTGAAATTGAACATATTCATCTTGCTGACTTTGGGGAATGATAAATTTTACATTTAATCGCTCACCAATTAAGTCATAAACTGTATTAGAAATGAGATCTGTATAATGTCCCTCTAACCAGTCACGAGCAAATTCATTAGGAGCTTCTATCGTTAAGGTTAAATCTTTTAAAGAATGGGCTTTTGTCGACTTTAACCATGTATCAAAACTAGGTTTACTTATTTTTTTCTCTATTATTGATAGAGCCCTTCCCCATAGATCATCTATGTTTTCCAAGCTTTTTCCCTCCTAAATTAAAAAAACATAAAACTAAAATAGTTTTCATAAATATATATTTAAAGACAGTATTCGAAATAAAGTTGCATGTGGATAAGTATATATTATAGAAGAAATTATCCTTTTCGACAAAATCCACTATATGTGGACAACTTTTTTCCATAGTTATGAATAACATGTCCACATATTATCCACAAATTGTGGATAACGAGATTTATCAACAAAAAAAAATTAATATAAAAGCACAATAATAATATCAAATTATCCTTTATGTTGCAATGGTTTAAATAAAATATCCACAACACCAACCTAGTGTTGATATTTCTTGTCCACAGCCATTGATTATGTGAAAAAGTTGTCGATAACACATGTGGATATTTTAAGTTTTGTCGAAATGTTATCCACATTTTATACAAAATAGATCATGTTCATTATCTGTAACGAAAGTTCATAGTGGTTTGAAAATTTTGCAAAGAGTTGACAGATGCACTAATTCGTTTATATAATTTATTAGACTGTCTTAAACAGCTATTCCTCAGGGAGGTGTCATATAATGAAACGTACGTATCAACCAAATAAAAGAAAAAGAAGTAAAGTTCATGGTTTCCGTAATCGTATGAGTACTAAAAATGGACGTAAAGTTCTTGCGCGTCGTCGAGCTAAAGGTAGAAAAGTTTTATCAGCATAGACCACTGAAAAACATCAGTGGTCTTTTTTTCAAAAANATGTATAATTATTNTTTTTCCGTATAATCATAGTATTTTGTGGTAACAAATGCTTCTATATGTCTCATAATTTCTGATAGGGTGTTATCATGAAAAAGGAATATCGAATAAAAAAAAATGAAGAGTTTCAAGAGGTTTTCAAGAAGGGAAGATCTTTTGCTAATAAACAATTTGTATTGTATTTGTTAGAAAAAAAAGAACAAGAACATTTTCGAATTGGTTTGTCTGTTAGTAAAAAGATAGGTAATGCTGTTTTAAGAAATAAAATAAAACGATATATTCGGGAAGTTTTCCATGAATTAAAAGATCAAGTAAAACCTAATTATGACTATATCATTATCGCCAGAAAGCCAGTAGCAGAAATGACATATCATGAGGTAAAAAATAGTTTAATTCATGTATTAAAAGTTGCTAGAATTTTATCTAATAATAATGATATGAAAACTTCTTAAATTTTAATAGAAATTTTCACATAAGAGTAATAAAAATGGTAAAATACTCGTTAAAAGGAGTCATTTTTCTCGGACATGCTATACATACTTGAGTCGCAGTAAGGAGGAGCATTGTGAAAAAGAAAATTTTTCTACTCGTAAGTTTAGTTTTAATTGTAGCTATTCTTTCAGGGTGTACGGAAGTGGATCAAGATATTACTGCTGAAAGTAAAGGATTCTGGAATCAATTTATTGTTTATCCTCTTTCAAGCTTAATTGTAATGATCTCTGAATTTTTTGGAGAAAGCTATGGTTTAGGTATTATTATTGTTACCATTTTAATTCGTTTAGTTTTATTACCATTAATGATTAAACAAACAAAAAGCTCTAAAGCAATGCAGTTAATTCAACCAGAAATACAAAAACTTCGTGAAAAATATAGTTCTAAAGACGCGGTAACCCAACAAAAATTACAACAAGAAATGATGAAACTCTTCCAAGAATATGGGATTAACCCGTTGGCTGGATGCCTACCATTGCTCATTCAAATGCCGATTTTAATTGGTTTTTATCATGCAATTGTTCGAACTCCTCAGATTAAAGAACATACATTTCTTTGGTTTGATTTAGGACAGACTGACCCTTATTACATCTTACCTTTAGTTGCTGGGATCACAACGTTTATTCAACAGAAATTGATGATGGCTGGACAAGATGCAAATCCTCAAATGGCAATGATGTTATGGTTAATGCCAATTATGATTACGGTATTTGCGATGATGTTCCCAACAGCATTATCCCTATATTGGGTAGTCGGTAACATATTTATGATTATTCAAACATATTTTATTAAGGCACCAGATCGAAAAAAAATCGCTGAAAATAAGGCGGGAGGAGCTAAAAAGTGAAACAAGTAACTGCTACGGGGCAAACGGTTGATGAGGCGATCAATTCTGCACTATCACAGTTACAAACAACGAGGGAATATGTAGATATAACAATCATTGATCAAGGGAAAAAGGGATTGTTCGGAGTTTTCGGGGCAAGACCGGCTGTGATTAAAGTAACAGTCAAAATTGATCCTGTAGAAGAAGCAAAAAAGTTTTTGATGAATGTATGTCAAGAAATGGATGCACCAATTGAAATTAATACGAGAAAAGAAGGAAATAATATCTATTTTGATATTGTTAGTGATAAATCGGCATTGTTGATTGGAAAAAGAGGACAAACATTAAACTCGTTACAGTATTTAACTCAATTAGTGTTAAATAAATATACAAAACAATATTTAACTGTAATTTTAGATGTAGAAAACTACAGGCAAAAACGAATGGAAACTTTAATTGAATTAGCTAATAAGCTCGCAAACCAAGCAGTTAGAATGAATAAAGAAATATCTTTGGAACCAATGCCTTCATATGAAAGAAAAATTATTCATACAGCATTATCCAATCATGAACAAGTAATGACATTTTCAACCGGGACAGAACCAAATCGGTATATTGTAATCAGTCCGAAGCAATAAAAAAACTAGAAAAACTAGAATCTGAAGATATACCTTCAGATTCTAGTTTTTTTATTGTAAATAGATTTTATAGATTTTGTATTCCATGGATAGCAACACATGAGTTTTTTCCTGAGGAAATTTATGTTGGAAATATGCAATTAGCGACTAATTATATTATCGATTTTTTAAAAGTTAGATTTACACTCAAAAAAGTTTATCAATTTTTAAATAATTATGCACAATAAAAAGAAGATGATAAAAAATTGTTATTCACATGTGGATAAGATAAAATGAATGAAAGAAAAATATCTACATGTGAATAGAGTTTCGATAATGAAATATTTTGTGTTATTCTATTATCTTGAGGAATTTTAAGAATATTATGTTGGGTTCATATATTTATTATGTAATGTTGGATAAGAATTGAGGTGATATATATGGAGTTTGATACAATTGCTGCGATATCGACTCCTATGGGGGAAGGCGCCATTGCTATTGTAAGATTAAGTGGTGAGCACTCCATTAGCATTGTTGATAGAATATTTAAAAGTCCTAAAGGGAAAAAATTAATAGATGTAAATAGTCATACTATTCATTATGGGCATATTATTGATCCAAAATCGAATGAAATTATTGAAGAAGTCATGGTTTCCGTTATGAAAGGACCGAATACATTCACAAGGGAAAATGTAGTTGAAATAAACTGTCATGGCGGTTTAATGACTGTTAATCGTGTGCTGCAAATGGTACTAAATGAAGGAGCAAGATTAGCGGAACCAGGAGAATTTACAAAGAGAGCTTTTTTAAATGGTCGAATTGATTTATCGCAAGCTGAAGCAGTCATGGACTTAATTCGCGCAAAAACCGATCGCGCAATGAATGTTGCATTGGGCCAAATGGAAGGAAGACTATCGAAATTAATAAAAAAATTACGTCAAGAAATACTTGAAATTCTTGCACATGTTGAGGTTAATATTGATTATCCCGAATATGATGACGTGGAAGAAATGACTCATCAAATGCTTCTTGAAAAATCAACTTATGTTAGAGAGGAAATAAAGAAGCTTTTACAAACAGCACAACAAGGGAAAATATTAAGAGAAGGCCTTTCAACAGTAATTATTGGTCGTCCAAATGTCGGGAAGTCATCGTTACTAAATAGCTTGGTCCATGAAAATAAAGCAATCGTCACGGACATACCTGGAACAACAAGAGATGTTATTGAAGAGTATGTCAACGTTCGCGGTGTTCCGTTAAAACTGGTTGACACAGCTGGTATTCGCGAAACAGAAGATATTGTTGAAAGAATTGGTGTAGAACGTTCGAAGGAAGTTTTAAGTAAAGCAGATTTAATATTACTTGTATTGAATTATTCGGAAGAATTAACAATAGAGGATGAAAATTTATTTAAAGCCGTTAAAGGCATGGATTTCATCGTCATTATAAATAAAACTGATTTACCTCAAAAAATAAATTTAGATAAGGTAAAAGAATTAGCGAATGGTTCTCCGGTGATCACCACTTCTTTAAAAGAAGATAGAGGTGTAGATGAACTGGAAGAGGCTATTGCTAACATGTTTTTTTCAGGAACAATAGAAGCTAAAGATATGACTTACGTAACAAATTCACGTCATATAGCTTTACTTAATCAAGCATTAAAATCAATTGAAGATGCGATTGAAGGTGTAGAAATGGGAACACCTATTGATATCGTGCAAATTGATTTAACAAAAGCATGGGAAACGTTAGGGGAAATTATTGGTGATACTATTCATGAAAGTTTGATTGACCAATTATTTTCTCAATTTTGTTTAGGAAAATAATTAAATTTCTTATAGAAAAGGAGGAGCATCATAATGAAAACATATGATGCAGGTCATTATGATGTCATCGTTGTTGGTGCTGGTCATGCCGGTTGCGAAGCCGGATTAGCTGCAGCGAGATTAGGTGCAAAAACACTTATCATTACAATAAATTTAGATATGGTAGCCTTTATGCCATGTAATCCGTCTATTGGAGGACCAGCTAAGGGAATCGTTGTACGAGAAATTGATGCATTGGGCGGAGAAATGGCTAAAAATATTGATAAAACTTACATTCAAATGAGAATGTTAAATACCGGAAAAGGACCGGCTGTACGTGCATTAAGAGCACAAGCCG
>JGI1652J44930_10000832_pt1 | contig 11826 bp, 10 predicted proteins | sample NewIslsDNAsample_FD_44930 | JGI IMG/M metagenome (IMG submission 44930)
ACAGGGATGTTCAAACGTTCGCCTAATTTCACAATGTTTTCAATAATTGCTTCAATTTTACTTTCACTTTGAATAACATCTAACTCTATTAAATGTGCATATAGTTCTTTCGGATGGATTTCTAAAAAGTCATAGAAACTAGCGATTTCCTCAACTTCATCGATCGGCTTTTGAGACATCGCTTCAAATACTTCTCCTTTATCACATCCAGAACCGATTAACAATCCTTCTCGGTGGGATTGTAACACAGATCGCGGGATGCGAGGAACACGATAAAAATAGTGAATATGAGAATAAGAGACAAGTTTGAATAGATTTTTTAATCCTACTTCATCTCTAGCTAAAATGGTGCAGTGGAATGGTCTTGCCCTTTGATAAGCATTCCCTTTCCCCATATTTTCGTTTAATTGATCATCGTATTCCATTCCTTTTGCTATGGCGTCTTTTAACATTCTTTGCAGTAGGTGGCCGGTCGCTTCCGCATCATAAATCGCCCGGTGGTGCTGCGTTAATTCAACATCAAATTTTTTCGCCAAAGTGTTTAATCGGTGATTTTTCAATTCTGGATATAACAAACGCGCCAATTCTAACGTGTCGATAACAGGATTTGTGACTTTATTCAATCCTATTTTTTTATACCCGACATTTAAGAAGCCTATGTCAAAAGTGGCATTATGGGCGACTAAAACAGCATCTTCGGACCATTCGTAAAATCGTTTTAATACTTCTTCTGGATCTGGAGCATCTTTTACCATATCATCCGTAATTCCAGTTAATTCTATCGTTGTAGCTGAAAGTGGATGTTTAGGATTCGCAAAAGATTCAAAACGATCAACGATTTCGCCATTTTTCATTTTTACCGCGGCAAGTTCAATAATTGTGTCATAAACAGCGGAAAGTCCTGTTGTTTCAACGTCAAATACGACATAGGTAGCTTCATCCAATCGAATGTGTGCCGTATTATAGGCAATAGGGACACCATCATCGACTAAATTTGCTTCTAGACCATATAAAATTTTTACCCCGTGTTTTTTCGATGCGCTATAAGCTTCTGGGAATGATTGAACAACACCGTGGTCAGTAACGGCGATTGCTTTATGGCCCCATTTTTTCGCTTGGGCAACATAATCACTGATAGACGTTACTGCATCCATTTGACTCATTGGCGTATGAAGATGGAGTTCCACTCGTTTTTCGTTTTCTGGAGCTGTATCCATTCGTTCAATTGGTTTGATTTCATTAATATCATTGGCAATCATCACTAAATCGCGAACGAATGTATCATTTTGGATGCTTCCACGAACTTTAATCCACATCCCTTTTTTCACTTTTGNTAGCAGACTGGCATCATCTTTATCTTTTGAAAACATTTTAACTAAAATGGAATCTGTATAGTCGGTGATTTTTAANGTTAATAACGTTCTTCCGCTTTTTAGTTCTTTTGTTTCAGCAAAAAACACGTATCCTTCTANGACAACTCTTCTTTCTTCTTCTACAATTTGTTCTAATCTGCGGAAATCTTGTTCACCTTTAATTTCATAACCGATTACAAGCGGACCTTCATCAACTGTCTCTTGTGAAGATTCCTCTTTATTTTTCAACTCCTGCATGGCAAGTTTAGCACGTTCTTCGTCTTCTTTTTGCTTTTCTGCTAAAAATTGCTCATACTCTTGATTTTCTGTTTCATTGACATTAACAGAAACATCGAGTTGGATTGGTGGAAAACCATAGGAACGATAAATATCGGAAATGACGGTGGAATATTTTCTTTTAATCGTTAAAGCTTCTGCATCATTTCTTGCAAAAATAAGAACTTTATTTCCTTGGACTTTAGGAAGTTGTCCATTAAGTAAAGATAATAAAGCTGGAGAAATTCCGTCTAGCTCTTGAATGGACAGTTTCCAATAATCTTGAATATGTTCTTCTGTTATTTCATTATTTAATACTGTCAGTGTAAATGTTACATTTGCAATATGTTCAAATGCTTTTATTAATCTAGTTGAAAATTGTTGATACAGTTGACTTGGGATGAGTTCTTCCAACAAGAAATAAAAATGCCATTTGCGGGCATCTTTTTCAACAACAAGCTTTTCAATTTGCCCATTTTGGAAAAAACGAACGGTTTCAGCATCTACCATATTTAATTGTTGAAGTAATAACTGAAACCTTTCCTTTTTACCTTTGGCAAGATCAGACATACTTTTCTCTCCCATCTTTCGACAATCTATTCATCATTATAGCATAATATTGCTTAATCGGATTTGATCTCATGATTGAAAATTGGTGGTCATTTAAAAAATGGCTTTATTTTCAATATTGAGTTATTTTTTTTGCTTTTGTTAAAAAGATATAACTAGTAATCAAAATCATTTTATTTGCAAGTGGAACAGTCGAAAGAGAATTTGATTAACAAGTGCTTGTAAAATCTTGCAACTCGTTTTAATTTATTTGCAAGTGGAACATTCAAGGGTGGTTTATCTTAAAAAGGATGGGATTGGCTGATGCCAATCCTGACCGATTGGATGTATATTTGCGACTTTGGTGATTGAATTTGTAAGTTTATGAATCGTATTTGTAACTTTGAAAGAATCATTTGCAACTAGAAATCATCGTATTTGCAAGTGCTAAAGAAAAATTTGTAACTATCGGAACTTTATTTGTGACTCTAGTACATTTTCTTGTAGGTCATCAAACAATCTTGCAACTATATTGAATTTATTTGTAAGTTGAACATTTGTTGTTAATTTGTTTTATAGTCATAAAAAAATCTTGCAACTCGTTTTAATTTATTTGCAAGTGAAACGACCAATTATTCTCTCATTTCAAATAGGAGAATTGACAATCGAATTGAGGGGATCGTTGAATTGTCGAAAGGAAAATTTGCAATAAAAATGTTCTAACCTTAGATGAAATTTCAAAAAGAAAAGTGGAAAGCAATTGTATTTATGCTTTCCACTATATTTTTTATAGGAAGAATCTTTGAATGTCATTCCATGTGACAACGAGCATTAAAAGCATGAGCAGCGCAAAACCGATGAAATGGACCATTCCTTCTTTATGCGGATCAATAGGTTTTCCTCTAAGGGCTTCAATTCCGAAGAATAATAATCGACCACCGTCTAATGCTGGAATTGGAAGTAAGTTCATGATTCCTAAATTGATACTTAAAAGGGCCGCCCATTTCATTAAATAGAAGATTCCCGATTTGGCAACTTCTTCTGTGGAAACATAGATTCCTACAGGACCTGATAACATATCAATGGAAAATTGACCGGTAACAAGTTTACCAAGCAAGATTATGATTTGCTTTGTCCAATTATAAGTTTCGGTAAAACCATAAGTTAGCACCTTAAACGGAGATTTTTCAACTGGGTTATATACACCAATCAGTCCAATCTTCTCTCCATCTAGTTCCGACTCGTTAGGAATGACTGGAATATCCATGATCTCGCCTTTGCGGTCAATTTTAAATAGGAGTTCTTCATTTGGATGCATTCTGATGATTTCAACGACATCAATCCAACTGTCCACTTCTTCCCCGTTAATAGATTGAACGATGTCACCTTCCAACAATCCGGCTTGCTTAGCTGCTCCGTCCTCTGTAATCTTCCCTAATTTTGGATCATTTGAAGGAACTCCTTGGAAAAAGCCGATTAATAAGAAGATAATGAAAGCTAACACGAAATTCATGAATGGACCTGCAAAAATTGCTAATGTCCGTTGTCCTAACGTTTTCGAACCAAATTGTCGATCGTAAGGAGCAATTTGCGTTTCCATTCCATTATCAATACAAATAGCTTTCGGATCAATCTTATATGTAACTAGTTTTTCCTCTTCGACATCTTCATAACCTTTAATATATAACCCTTTTTCAATATCCGCTTCTTCCACTTCCATGACCCGGATATTTGAAAACTTTTCTTTTCCACTTAAGATAATTTTTTGAACAATATTGTTTTCATTAACGATTAATCCGACTCGATAACCTGGTTTTATTTCGATAACTTCGGGATCTTCCCCAGCCATGCGAACAAATCCGCCAATCGGTAGTAAACGAATCGTATATACGGTTTCTCCTTTTTTAAACGAAAATACTTTCGGACCAAACCCAATGGCAAATTCTCGGCAAAGAATCCCCGCCCTTTTCGCCATCACAAAATGGCCTAATTCATGAAAGAATACAAGAGCTCCAAAAATGATGATGAAAGCAATGACTGTTCCTAAAGTCCCCAAATGAAAAACCACCTTTTATATATAATTCAAAAGTTTTTCTCTTACTTTTTACAATGGGCAATGATGGATTATTTCATGCAGTTTATTTTTCCTAAAACAAATTCTCTTGTGTACTGATCAATAGATAGGATATCGTCCAAACTTGGATGATTGATTACTTCAATATATTCTAATGCTTCCTCAATTAATGATTCAATTTCTAAAAATTTTATTTTTTCCTTTAAAAATGCATCTACGGCAATTTCATTTGCTGCATTTAGAACTGTCGGCATAGTTCCTCCAGTTTTTCCCGCTTCGTATGCAAATTTAAACAACGAAATCTCTCAAAATCCATTTCTTCAAAATGGAGAGTTTTTAAAGTTGCGAGATTTAAACGATTCGAATTGACTAACGGTAACCGATCTGGATATGTAAGGGCATATTGAATCGGCACTCTCATATCTGGGGTTCCGAGTTGAGCAATAATACTGCTATCATGAAATTCAACCATCGAATGAATTGTGCTTTCTCTATGTAATAATACATCAATTTTCTCGTATGGAATATTAAATAACCAATGAGCTTCTATCACTTCTAAACCTTTATTCATCATCGTTGCTGAATCGATGGTGATTTTCTTACCCATAGACCAATTTGGGTGGTTTAACGCTTCATTGACAGTCACATTTTCTAACTCACTTCTTTTTTTATCTCTGAAGCTTCCTCCAGATGCAGTTATGATTAGGCGTTCAATATTTTTCTTCTGTTCGCCTTGTAAGCATTGGAAAATTGCTGAATGCTCGCTATCAACGGGAATAATCGGAACACCATATTGGTTCGCCATATCCATCACGATATGTCCAGCGGTAACTAAAGTTTCTTTATTTGCTAGAGCGATTTTTTTCTTTTCTTTTATCGCTTGAATAGTAGCGGGAAGCCCGATACTTCCTATCACGGCATTCACAACGATTTCTGAATCAGGATAAACAGCTACTTCAACGAGTCCTTCATCACCATATGTAAACTTTACATGAGGAAATTCTAATTTTAATCGTTCATAGTCTTCTTTTAATTGAACCGAAACTAGCTTCGGAGAGAACTCTTGTATAATTCCACGAACAGCTTCTATATTCCTTCCTACTGAAATGGCTGCTAATTGAAAAACATCGCGATGCTCACGAATGACGTCGAGCGTTTGTTTTCCTATGGAACCGGTAGCTCCTAATAAACTGATAACTTTCAATGTATTCAACTCCTACAAAAGCGCTGTTTAATTATAGGGATAGGAAAAAATATAGGAATGGAAAAACAAACAACCAACTATCTACTCGGTCTAATATTCCTCCATGTCCCGGCAATATATTCCCTGAATCTTTCACTCCATAATGACGTTTAAAAGCTGATTCCACCAAGTCTCCCATTTGACCAATAATTGAGAGTAGAACAGACATGGCTAATAATTGTATGAAAGGAATATTTAAGTCTGAGAAAAAGTAGAAAGCGAATGCCACAACAATAGCATAAAAGATTCCACCAACGGAACCTTCCACTGTTTTCTTCGGACTGATTTCAGGCCAAAGTTTCCGTTTCCCAAAAGATCTTCCTGTAAAATACGCACCAGAATCCGTAGCCCAAATGAGCATTAACGCAAAAAACATTAAGATTAATCCATTGTCCGTCCATCTTGTTTCAATCATATAATAAAACCCTATCCCGACATATAGAACAGATAGAACGGCTCTTGATACATGATCAAATGTGTAGCGATTTTTTACGATGACACTGTAAATGAGAAACAATAAAATGCCAAGTAAGAAAATTTCTATTTTAGAAAACATTAGATTTCGAAACCAAGATTCATATTCAGTTGGTACAAGGAATATCCATAACAGGAGTAAAGATAAGATTCCCGGTACAGTGAATATTGAGGTTTTTTGCATCTTTAATAATTCATNTAAACCAACAGATGCCATTACATACATTAAGACAAGAAACGGAATTCCGCCAATAAAAACAATTGGTAGAAAAATAGCTGCAGCTATGATTCCGGTTATGATTCTTTGCTTCATATTTTTCAATTCCTCACTTTACTACACTCCGCCGAATCTACGTGAGCGGCTTTGATATTCTTCAATCGCTTCTAAAAAATGTTTTTCATTAAAATCTGGCCATAAAACGTTTGTAAACCAAAATTCTGTATAAGCTAATTGCCATAACATAAAGTTACTAAGACGAATTTCACCGCTTGTACGAATGAGTAAATCTGGATCTTGTAATCCGCTTGTCATTAAACGACTGGAAAAAACGTCTTCATTGATTTGTTCAGTTGACATTTGACCATTTTGAACATCTTTACATATATGTTTTACTGCTTCAAGAATTTCCGCTCGACTCCCATAATTTAAAGCGAAGTTTAAAATTAATCCGGTATTATCTTTTGTTTCATTCATTGCTTTTTCAACAGCATTTCGAGTATGGGTCGGAATTTTCTCTATATCCCCCATCACTTGAACTTTTACATTTTGCTCAATCAATTCGGGCAAAAATGTACTTAAAAACTCTTCTGGAAGTTTCATTAAGTATTCTACTTCTGTTTTTGGCCTTTTCCAATTTTCAGTAGAAAAAGCGTATAATGTTAACGCTTGTACCCCTAAATCATTTGCGAGTCGTGCAATTTTTCGGACGACTTTCATTCCTTCATGATGCCCTGCAATGCGAGGGAGTGCTCTTTTCTTTGCCCAGCGGCCATTACCATCCATAATAATCGCCACATGAGCAGGTACGCCAATATTCTTTATTCTTTCAATTCTCTCTTTTAATTGTAGATTGGAAAGTGGTTTTTTTTTCCAAAACTTAAGTCGATTAAACATGACCCATCCTCCATTAATGATTGTTATCGTTGGAAGATAACAATCTCATGCCTCTATCATAACAAATTCATTCTATATTTTTTAAGAAAAATGAGATTTAACATAATTGCCATGAATTTTTTAGAGGAATGATAAAATATTTATAGTATGAAATGGATAAAAAAACCCCTTAAAAATTAGGGGTTTGTAGCCACAACATTATTATACTGGAATTTATAATGATTTTAAAATTAAACTTCTAATATTTCTTTTTCTTTATCTTTTGTAATTTGATCAATTTTTTGAATATGTTCATCCGTTATTTTTTGGATGTCATCAGTATATCCACGAAGTTCGTCTTCTGTAATTTCGCCATTTTTCTCAAGCTTTTTCAAATCATCATTGGCATCACGGCGAATATTACGAACGGCAACTTTTGCATCTTCAGACTCTTTTTTCACCACTTTGACTAATTCTTTTCTTCTTTCTTCCGTTAACGGTGGTATAGAAATGCGAATAATGCTTCCGTCACTAGTTGGGTTTAGACCTAGATCTGATTTCATAATCGCTTTTTCTACTTCACTGACAACGGATTTATCATAAGGTTGAATAACTAATAAACGTGCTTCAGGAACAGAGATGGATGCTAACTGATTGACTGGAGTTGGAACACCGTAGTAGTCAACAACGATTTTATCTAATAAAGATGCGTTTGCTCTTCCTGCACGAATAGTTGCCAATTCACGTGTATACGCTTGGATTGCTTTTGCCATTTTTTCCTTTGCTTGATTAATAATTTCTTTTCCCATTATTTTTTCCCCCTTACGATTGTTCCAATTTTTTCGCCAAGGACAACTCGTTTAATATTTCCTTCCTCCATTATAGAGAATACTATGAGAGGAATATCATTGTCCATACATAATGAGGATGCTGTTGAATCCATAACAGCTAATCCTTCTTTTAATACGTCCAAATAAGATAATTCATCAAACTTAACAGCTGTTTTGTCTTTCATCGGGTCAGCAGAATAAACGCCATCTACATTGTTTTTACCCATTAATATCACGTCAGCTTCAATTTCAGCAGCCCTTAATGCAGCAGTTGTGTCTGTTGAGAAATAAGGGTTTCCTGTTCCAGCGGCAAAGATGACAACTCGTTTCTTCTCTAAATGTCTAATGGCTCTTCTTCTTATGTATGGTTCTGCTACTTGTCTCATTTCGATAGATGTTTGAACACGAGTTTCAATGCCAAGCTGTTCTAAACTATCTTGCAGTGCTAGAGAATTCATCACTGTTGCCAACATTCCCATATAATCGGCAGTTGCACGATCCATCCCCATTTCACTGCCAATTTTACCTCTCCATATGTTTCCACCGCCAACAACTACAGCGATTTCAACGCCTAATTCTACGACCTCTTTTACTTGTTGAGCCACTGAACGAATAATGTTTGGGTTAATACCGAATCCTTGATCTCCTGCTAGTGCTTCTCCGCTTAACTTCAATACAATTCGTTTATATTTAGGATTTGTCATTATGAACCTCCGTTAAGTCATTTCAAAATTTGAAATTTCTCAATTTTCTTTAAAAAAGGGAACACTGAGGTGTTCCCTATTTCACAATTATTTTTTCATTTGGTTCATAACTTCTTCAGCGAAGTTTTCTTGGCGTTTTTCAATACCTTCGCCAACTTCATAACGTACAAAAGTTTTAACAGTTGCACCATGAGATTTTACGAATTGACCAACTTTTTGGTCAGGGTTTTTAACAAATGCTTGGTCTACTAAGCAAATATCTTCAAAGAATTTGCCTAAACGACCTTCTACCATTTTTGCAACAATATTTTCTGGTTTTCCTTCGTTTAATGCTTGTTGAGTTAATACTTGACGCTCACGGTCGATTTCTTCTTGTGATACTTGATCACGAGTTACGTATTTAGGGTTTAATGCAGCAATATGCATAGAAACATCTTTTGCTACACTTTCATCAGTTGTTCCTTCAAGAACGGAAAGAACTCCGATACGTCCGCCCATATGTAGGTAGGAACCAAATGCATCGTTATCGCCTTTAGTTAAAATTTCAAAACGGCGAAGAGTGATTTTTTCACCAATTTTCGCAATAGCACTGTTAATATATTCAGAAACAGTTGTACCGTTGTCCATTTTTTGTTCTAATGCTTCTTCTAAATTAGCAGGTTTTTTGCTTAATAAGTGATTTGCTAATTCTTTTACTAAGTTTTGGAAGTTTTCGTTTTTTGCAACGAAGTCTGTTTCAGAGTTAACTTCTAAGATTACCGCTTCATTTCCTTCAGTTTGAATGTAAGTAGTTCCTTCAGCAGCAATACGGTCTGCTTTTTTCGCAGCTTTCGCAATACCTTTTTCACGAAGATAATCGATCGCTTTTTCCATATCACCATTTGTTTCTTGAAGTGCTTTTTTACAATCCATCATACCAGCTCCGGTTTTTTCACGAAGCTCTTTTACCATTTGTGCAGTAATAGCCATAAATTTTTCCTCCTTTGATTCCATCCATTAAGATTAACGTTCCAATCATGTGTATACGACTGCATTCATCATATACCTAGTATGACTCATTCAAGAGTATTGATTACATATGTTTTGAGATTGTATGTATGCAATCTTTAAAAAAAGGTGATAAGGGTACACCCTCTTATCACCTTTTATGAACATTATGCTTCTGCGTTTGCAGTTACAGCTTCCTCTTCGCCTTGTTTCGCTTCTAAAATAGCATCTGCCATTTTAGCTGTTAATAATTTAACAGCGCGAATAGCATCGTCGTTAGCAGGAATAACATAATCGATTTCGTCTGGATCACAGTTAGTGTCAACGATACCGAAAATAGGGATATTTAATTTACGTGCTTCACTAACGGCGATTCTTTCTTTACGAGGGTCGATAACGAAAAGTGCGTCTGGAAGCTCTTTCATTTCTTTAATACCGCCTAAAAATTTCTCAAGACGTTCTTGTTCTTTTTTCAATTGAACGACTTCTTTTTTAGGAAGTACATCAAATGTTCCATCTTCAGCCATTTTTTCAATAGCTTTTAAACGTTCAATACGTTTTTGGATTGTTTCGAAGTTTGTTAATGTACCACCTAACCAACGATGGTTTACATAGTACATTCCAGAACGCTCAGCTTCTTCTTTAACAGATTCTTGAGCTTGTTTTTTCGTACCAACGAAAAGAACTGTACCACCGTTTGCAGCTAATTCTTTCATTGCTTGATATGCTTCTTCAACCTTCTTAACTGTTTTTTGAAGGTCGATGATGTAAATGCCGTTACGCTCAGTGAAAATGTATTTTTTCATTTTTGGGTTCCAACGGCGTGTTTGGTGTCCGAAATGTACACCAGCTTCAAGTAATTGCTTCATTGAAATTACTGACATTAAATTTCCTCCTATATATTGGTTTTCTTGACCTCCGCCCATTTCTTCTTCAGACAGGACTATAAAAATAGCACCAACTGTCTAAATCCATGGACGTGTGTAATTACACCATCAACTAATATAGCATAATCATTTCAAACAATCAAGTATCGGTTCGTTCAACTTGAGAAAATTTTAATAACAGTTCAATTTCGGTTTTTCCTTTATTTAATTGTTTAGCGATTTCATCTATCGATAATCCTTCATTTTGTAGTTTTAATGCTTCTTTTAAAACAGTGTTCATCGAATGAAGCTCGTTTTCCCCTTTAACTTTCTCATTCAAGCGATCTTTTTCTTCCGTATTCGGATCTTTCTTTACTTTTTTATAAGCTTTTTTTGCAGACAACATTTGGATGTTCTTAAGTGGGGGTGGAACTTCTTCCGTCAATTCCGTGGCCGGCTTTGTTGTTTGCTCATATGGTTTGTCATGATTTTCAATTTTTTCGTCGACCAAATTTTTTACTTTACGTAAGAAACTATCATTTTCTTCTTTCATTTCTAAAAGATATGATGTAAATAGTTCTTCCAACTCACTTTGAATTTTTTTATTATTTTTCTCGGTTTCCATTAAACGGTTTTGTCTTAAATAAAGAATAACAATCATGAAAATACAACTAGCCGTTGCCAATACATTTAAAATAAGCAAAACTTCCATATTGATAACTCCTTTTATCCACTTACATCAATAAATTTCCCTTTATATGGATGCGGTAAATGATCCGATGATTTTTTTTCCGGTTGCTTTTTTCGCTCTTTTGGAGATTGATCGTTTTTATCGTTTGATTCTTGATTCCATTTTGCTGGGTCTTTTTGTTCTTGCTTTGTCACGGTTGTCCTTTTTTGTTCTACCTCTTTTTGAACGTCATTGAGTGCTAGTTCATTTTGCACTTGACTTCTTGCTTGGATTTGCTCTTGCATTTTACTCGCATCCTGTGTCCGTGGAAGAGCAATTTGCATTTCAATTGATTTTAAAGACATCCCTATCCCCACCTAAATATTCCTTACATCCATTTTTCTAACAAACTTTTAAGCTTAAAAAGAGCTTTCGAATGAATTTGAGAAATTCTAGATGTCGATAAGTTTAACATTTGCCCAATTTCAGTAAATGTTAATTCTTCCTTATAAAATAGACTTAACACTAATTGTTCTTTTTCGTTTAATTCACGAATAACGTTTTTTAAATCTTGAATTCTTTCGGCTTCAATTAGATGGTCTTCAGGTGTTTTTTCTCGATGATCTTTCAAAACAAATGATTGCTCGGAATCGTCTTGGTCATTAATAGTATCATCCATGGATAATATATTAGCATAAAAATATTCAT
>JGI1652J44930_10000833_pt1 | contig 11818 bp, 13 predicted proteins | sample NewIslsDNAsample_FD_44930 | JGI IMG/M metagenome (IMG submission 44930)
ATAGGTAACCTACAAACCCCTAAAAAAGACCGCCAGATCCATCATCTGCGTATTTACACTATAACCTTCGGAAATAATTTCGTCAATTGGGAAAATGGCCGTTCCTCTACTTTCGCTTGGCTTTCGGAGGATTGGAAGAAAATGAAAGTGTCGTCGACCTCCAGGGGTTTTTGCATGACCGGAGGTCGATGACACTTTCACTTATTTCTCGCAGTCACTGCACCACATTTTGTCGGCCCGACGGAGACCGTGTGTCAATCTTCCTTGAGCGACTTTGGCACGCCGATCCGCGTTGTGACGTTGTCCGCCTCCTATCTCTCCCAACGCTTCACTGCCAACGTTTCCGGATCCAGCGCCACCCGGATGGTTTGTTTNACACCGGNNGTGCGGCCGACGGAGCGCAGGCGGATGCCGTCGGAGGTCCGCCCCTCGACGACGGTGCGCACGCGGATTCCGTCCCAGGTCATTGACATGGCCCCCGTCCATTCCGGATCTTCCCTGAGCCGTGCCTGAACCACGGCGATTCCCGCTTCCGCCGCGTACTGAGCCCGGAGCATTTCCCAATCCAGAAGTTGATGGCGCCGGTGATTGACCGCATGAAGGGCTCCCGCGGCGATCAGGAGGAAAACCAACAAAGTGACCGCCAGAACGAGGGGCAGGGCCGCCCCCCGTTCATCCAACCGAGATCCCGCATGCCTCATCGGTTGTTCACCCGGCCCCGGACGTAGGTTTTGACGCTGAGGTCGGCGTACCAGTTTTGCAGCCCGAGGTCCAGCCAAACCCCGTCCTTGTCCGGATAAAAGCCCGCATAATACACTTCCTGAAGCAGGACGGTGGTTCCGGAAAACCGGGTTTCCCCCGGTTTTCGCACGCTGCGGATCACCCGCCGGCGATCCTGTTTGTAACGGATGGTCTCCCCTGTCGGCAAATCGAACAGGAGCTCCCCTTCCGGAGAAAGCCGAAATCGGGATCCCCGGCGAAGTTCATCCCGCACATCGGAAACAAAGGCGCTCGCTTCCTCCTGCAACTGTATCCGGCCCATCCCCTCTTTCATCCCCGCCTCCACCGCGTGGCCCAGTGAGAACACGACCGGAATGAGCAGGACCACCAGGCTGAGGGCGACGGCCAACTCCACGTAGGTGAAACCCCGTTCTCCCGTCACGGGACAAATTGAAGTCCCCTTAACCGCAGCTTCCTGTCGATTCCTTGCGCATCCTTCCATGCCACCATCACATCCGTGCGCATCAATCGCCCCCGAACCTCCTTTTTCCATTCAATCCGGTAAAGGGTTCCCTTCGCGGCTTCGCCCCGGCGCTTCTCCGTCCCGCGGGCTGGATGGAGATCGGTTTCCCGCTGGAGTCGTTCCATCTTCTCCTGCAGCAGGAGTTGCGCCTCGAACCGTTGGCTCGCCAGATGCTGGGCTCCCCGCCATTCCAGAAAAACGGGAATGGCCGCCGCCGCCATCACGCCGAGGACCATCAGGGCGGTCACAATTTCAGCCAGAGTAAAGCCCCTCTCATCCCGCCGCATCAGGGGTCCACCTCCACTCGGGGGCGGCCGGAGGCGACCTGAATCACGACGCGTCCCACCCTTTTCCCCTCCCGCTCCAGCCACAGGGTGCCTCCCCGCACCTGGCCCGATGGGCGAAAAAGGATTTTTCCCGAAGGATAATTGCTCGACAGGCGGTAACGGGGCCGCAGGGATGCACGGCGGAATGTTTTCCCTTCCCGCACCAGCCGGTATCCGTCCCCGGAGGGATCGATGCGGAGCTCCGTCACCGTCTCCCGGCTTTCCGCCTCCCGCTGAGCCAACCGGAGGTCGGAAGCCAAGGCGTCCAAGGTGAGTTTTCGCTCCAGCCGCTCTCCGATCTGAAAAAAGGCGGGGACGGCCAAAGCGGCCAGCAGCCCGAGGAGGGTCAAGGTCAGGACCAGTTCCACCAGGGTCCAGCCGCCTTCATTTCTGATCCTTCGCTCATCCATCCCCATGGACGGTGCAATTCACCCTCTTCTCTTCGGAGGCGTCCGGCCGAATCCGGTACGTTCCCTTTGCGGGACAGGCGGGTTCGGTCCGCAAAAACCCCCTTTGCCTCAGTTCCGCCACGCCCCTGGGATACCTGCCCACTTCCAGGAAGAAATTGTCCGCCTGGGCGCCGATCAGCCGGCGATTGGCCGCACAGGCCTTTTCCTGCGCCGTTTCTCCCGCCGCTTTCAGATTGGGCAAAGCGATCGCCACGATCACCCCGATGATGAACAAGACCACGAGCATCTCGATCAGCGTGAGCCCCCGCTGATCGCGGAGCACGCCTTTGTCCACCTCTTTATCCTCCTTTCCTTCCTCTCATATAGCCCTGGTCAGCTGCAACATCGGCAGAAAAAGGGCGATGACGGTGACGGCGATCAGCACGCCGATGAGAAAGATCAGCAAAGGCTCCAGACTGTGGGTAAGCTTTCGGGATCGTTCCCGGATCACGTTTTCCATCGCCCGGGCAAGGGTGAGCAGGGATTGGTCCAAACGTCCCGTCTCCTCGCCGAGGGCGACCCATTGGGGCACCGCCGGCAGAAACAATTGCCCGCCTTCAACGGCCAGAGAGCGGTTGAAGGATTCCCCTGCCAAAAGCCGCGTCCGGATCCGATCGATCCCCTCCGCCAACGAGGGCCAGGGCGTGAGGGACCGCATCGTTTCCAGGGCAGTGAGAAGGGGAATCCCCGCAGAAAGCATGGCCCCCAGCTGAACCGACAAATAGTGCGTGAAACGATACAAAAAATAATGGCGCACCCCCGGAATCCGATACAGCCAACGCGTCCACCTCCACCGCTTCCGGGGCGGCAGCCGGCGAACGAGGAGAGCCGTCGCCCCGATCACCGCCGCGAGACAAAGCATCGCCATGAATCCGCTGCGGAGCAATCCGTAAAATCCGAGAAGCAGCCGGGTGAACAGGGGAAGCTCCATCCCCATCGACGCGTACAATTCGGCAAACCGGGGAATCACGGCGGTCACCAGGAACAAAAAGGCCAGGATCACGAGGATCATCACCATGGCCGGGTACAGGAGGGCCTGTCCCAGATCCCGCAGAAACTCCCCTTTCTCCCGGTAATAGCTCTCGCCCTGGCGCAGGCCAAACGCATACTCCCCGTGCTCCTCCGCCGCCCGGATGAACGATACATACAGGGCAGGAAATCCTTCCGCCCGAAGGGATTCCGACAGACTGGCCCCCGCCTCCAGGGATTGACAGATCCGCTCCGCCTCCGCCGGGCTGAGAATCCCTTGTTGACCCAGCAGGCGCAGGCTGGGGGTCAGCGGAAATCCGCTGTCGAGCAGAATCGCCAATTGCTGGCTGAAAAGAACCAACCGTTCATGGGACCAACGCCTCCTAAACAATCCCCTCCACCACCCGGAAGCCCTCCTCCTTCGTCGTCAGCCCCCGGCGCACCTTCTCCATCACCGCCTCCCCCAAGGACCGATACCCCTTTTCCCGAAAAGCCTTCCGCAATCGGGACAAGGGAGCCCGTTCGACGATGAGGCGCTGGAGTTCCTGATCGATTTCCAACACCTCAAACACGCCGGTCCGGCCGAAATAACCCGTCTCCTGGCACTCCCCGCAGCCGGCCCCCCGGCATCGGGAACACAGGAGGCGCACCAACCGCTGTGCGATCACACCGTTCAAAGCGGAGGCGACCCGGTAGGGCGCGATTCCCATATCCAGCAGCCTCGTGACCGCGCTGGCGCCGTCCCCCGTGTGCAGGGTGGAAAAGACCCGATGGCCGGTCAACGCGGCGCGAACGGCGATGTCCGCCGTCTCCTGATCCCGGACCTCCCCGACCATGATCAGATCGGGATCCTGTCGCAACACCGCCCGAAGGCCCTGGGCAAAGGTGAGGCCGGCTTTCGGGTTGATCTGAACCTGGGTGATGCCGCTGATCTGCAGTTCCACCGGATCCTCCAGGGTGACGATGCTCACCTCGGGCCGGTTCAATTCCTGCAGAATCGCGTAAAGGGTGGTGGTTTTCCCCGAACCGGTGGGGCCGGTGACGATGACAAGCCCATAGGGACGGAAAATGAGCGAAAGGAGCCGGTCCAAATCCTCCGGATCCAGCCCCAGCTCCGACAGGGTGAGAAATTCCGGCCGATGGCGGAGCAGCCGCAAGACCACCTTTTCTCCGTGCAGGGTGGGCATGGTGGAAATCCTCACATCCACCCGCTCTCCCCGGCTGGTGATGCTCATCGCCCCGTCCTGGGGAAGGCGCTTCTCCCCGATGTCCAGATGACCCATCACCTTGATGCGGGAGATGACCGGATTCATCTCCGAACGGGACAGGACTTGGGTGGTCACCAATTGCCCGTCGATCCGCTGACGAATGCGGAGTCCCTCCGGCTGGGGCTCCAGATGAATGTCGCTGGCCCGGTTTTGGATGGCCCGATCCAGCATTTCGGATACGTACAGCGCTACATCCATCGATCACCACCTCAAAAATTGGATCTGATTGATTTGAATTCCATTTATTCGACGCTTCCTAACATTCTCCTCCAAGATTTTTGAAATTTCGACCTTCATCCGGTATTTACTCCGTTTGATCGAAACAAGNGCATACTAAAAACCGATATGATCCATAATAAAATTGCCCGATGGGGAGTAGCCAAGAGGTAAGGCAACGGACTTTGACTCCGTGATGCGCAGGTTCGAATCCTGCCTCCCCAGCCAAAAACCCGGAAACATCCGGGCAAGTCCGACAAATTGCAAAGTCCGGAATCGGGGAGGGGATTTTTCGCGTCTTGAGCGATAAAAATCCCCTTCCCTTCGTCGCCGCGGGTCCCGGAATGTCCGGGTTTTTCTGTTTACATATATTTTCACTGGACGCAATCCCTGTAAGCCCTTAATATAAAAAAAGCATCAGCGTTGAAGCACAGGTGGTGAAATCCGTGGCGATTCTTTGGATTGTTGTCGCAGCTTTGGCCTGCCTGTTGGCCATCGCCCGCTTCAACACCTATAAGCCGAATGTCAAGCGGGTGGAACTGAAGGTGGCGCATTCCCTGAACGGAAAGCGTCTGAACATTCTTCACCTCACCGATCTGCACATGGAAAAGTGCTCCATCCAGCCCCAGGCGCTTTTGCGCCTCGTGCAGGGAGAACGAATCGACCTGATCGCCCTGACCGGGGATTATCTCGATACAAAGGAAATGACCGGACGGTTTCTTCAATATCTCGACGCTTTGGCATCCCTGAAGCCCCGTTACGGAATGTATGCCGTCTTTGGCAATCATGATTACGTCATCGCAGACCACCTTCCCTATCTGAAGCGGGAAATGGAAAAGCGGCACTGCGTCGTCCTGCAGAACGAACATCGAACCGTCTCCCTGGAGGAAGGGACCGATCTTCACATCATCGGCATCGACGATTACTTCACCGGCCGCAGCGATGTGGACCGCGCGTTTCGGGGAGTGAACGGCAAAGGCATCCGCCTCGTCCTGACCCATGATCCCAACATCGTCCTGGAAATGAAATCCGTCTCCTTTGATTACTTGCTGTCCGGACACCTTCACGGCGGTCAAATCCACTGGCCCAAACCGTACCATCTGAAGCGGATGGGAAAGCTGCCNCACCTGAAAATCATCCGCGGCCTTCATTATCACCGGAACCGGGCCTTCTACATCAGCGAGGGGCTCGGACAGACCGGCCTCAATCTGCGGCTGCGCTCCCGTCCGGAAATCACATTCCACACTCTGTGCGAATCAATGGAAAAGTCGACCGTTTAAACCGGTCGACTTTTTGTCAGCAGATGTTCCTGAATCACTCTCGCCCCGGCCAGGGAAGAGTCCGGCCTTCCCAACTCCCGGGCCCGCCTGCTCATCTCCCTCAGCCTCTCCCGGTTTTCCATCAACGCGCGGATCTGCCTCGCCATCTCCGCCGGCTCATCCTGGCGAAGAGCGACCCGTTTACGCATTAAAAAACGGCTGTTCCTCTCCTCCTGGCCGGGAATCGGGCGGCAGATGAAAATGGGCAACCCGCAGGCCAACGCCTCGGATGAAGTAAGCCCCCCCGGCTTGGTGACGATGATGTCAGCCGCATGCATGAAGTGGACCATGCTCTCGACAAAGCCGTGCAGGTGGATACTCGAGTCGCCCCCGAACTGCTGCCGAAGGCGCTCATACAAGGAACGGTTCTTTCCGGTCACCACCACCAATTGGTGTGCGGGCAACATCCGGCGAAAGTGAACCATGCACTCCTCGATCGGTCCGAGGCCGATTCCCCCGCCCATGAGCAGGATCGTGAAGCGATCGGGTTCGAGCCCCAGCATTCTCCGCAAAACGGATTTGGGCGGCTGCGGCTTCGAAAATTCCGGGTCGATCGGGATGCCGGTTCGGTGGATCGCCTCATCCGGAACGCCGAACCGCCGCCGCAGCTTCTTGGCCACATCCTCGTGGGCAACGAGGAAGAAATCCACTTCCGGATGAACCCAAAATCCGTTGACGTCGAAATCGGTGATCGCCGCTCCCAGCCGAAAGCGGTCGCCCATGCGCTCCTTGATCACGCCCAGGGCGCTCAGACAAAAGGCGTGGGTGCACACCACCACGTCCGGCTGCATCTCCTCCAACGATTCCTGGAGGCGCCTCGACAACAACTTTCCCAAAGACGTTCGGAAGCGGTCGCTGATCTCCCCTTCCCGACTGTAGGCGGCCCCCCAAAGGGCAGGTGCGTATTGGAGCGTGTTCAGATAGACCGCCCGGGTCAACTGTTCCAACTGCCTGCTCACAAGGTGCATTCCGCACCAGATCTCCGCCCTGAGCTCCGGTTCCACCCGGGACAACCCCTGACTCAGAGACCTTGCGGCCTGAAAATGTCCGTTGCCTCCGATGGTTTCCGTCAAGATGAGCACTTTTCTCATTTTCATCACCGGCCGGTTTGTGGGATTTCTGCAACGTTAGCGTGTCCGGTTTCCCACCGCACCATCCGGCGCGCGGGACGTCCCTTGGCATGCCGCCTTTTTACCGGGGCGTGAGATATTGCTCAAAAAATTTCTCTTTAGAAATATATACCCGTTTTGGAACCAGATGATGTCCGACTTCCTTGAGCCTCCGCCAACCATCCGGGTGACAATTGGCCAAAATCAGTTTGAAAAGCCAGGACTTGTACCGCAGGTAAAAGGGGCCGCAGACCATGTCGCTGACATCGAAGCCCAATCGGCGGGCTCCCCGGTGCAGGAAAGTGGTTCCCAGGAGGACCTGAATCTCCTCCGAACGGGGGTGGTTCGCCACATACCGGGCCAGGGCGGGGAGTGACTCCCGAATGCTGTTCACCGTAAACAGCGCCAGCGGGATTCCCTCCAGGGATTGCTCCCGGATCATCTGGGCAAGCAGGCAATTGTGCANGTGAAGTTTCACGTACCAATCGCCCTTTTTCAGGGATACGCCGTCGGAGGTGACCAGGGGTTCCCCCCTGTAACGCTTGACAACCACGCGAAAGAGATTGCGGTTTTCCTTGTCCACATATTTGAGCCGCGTCAGGCGGTAATAAATCCGGTCCCAGAGGCGCCATGCGGTGAGCAATCCGCCTCCGCTCATGAAAGGGGTTCACCTCCCTCCGGCGATGATCGCCTGTAAACTCAGTATGAAGGATTCCCACCGCCTTCGTTTCGGATTCCGGAGGCGCCTTCCCCTTTCAGGCTTTCAAGGCGGGTTTGCTCCGCAGGATCCTGCCCGCGATGAGAACAAAAAGCGTCAGACCGACCGGAACCGCCCAGGCCGGGAGATGCAGGGGGAGAAGAACAAACCGGCGCACGATGTCGTCCTCGACGATCAGCTGTCCCGCCGCGTATCCCAGAATCGCCGCCCCCGCATACACCAGCCACGGCAGACGGTTCATCACCAGCGCCACGAGCCGGCTTCCCCACATAATGATGGGGATGCTGAGTCCCAGCCCAAGGAGAAGCAGCACCAGGTTCCCGTGGGCCACCGCCGCCACGGAAACCACATTGTCCAGACTCATCACCACATCGGCGACGAGGATGGTCTTGACGGCCCCGCTCAAGCTGCGTCCCGCGGACACATGGGTTTTGCTTCCGTTCTGGGTGAGCAGCCTCAGGGCGATCCACAAAAGCAACACCGCTCCGAAGGTCATCAGGAGGGGGATGTTCAAAAGCCACGCGGCGATGCCGGTCAAAGCCGCCCTGAGCAGCACGGCGGCCGCCGTCCCCAGGGCGATCGCCCGCCTCCTCTGGCGTTCGGGCAGAGTTCGGGCCGCCATGCCGATCACCACCGCATTGTCCCCGCTCAAAACGATGTCCAGAACGATGATATTGACCAGGCCGACCCAAAAGGTGGTATCCATCGAAACGTTCCTTTCCTGATTGTCGGTTCGGCCATGCGGCATCGCGGATCACGGATGTCTCCCCATCGGGAAAAACATCCGCGCCCACGCCCATCGGACAAATCCTCTCCTCCTTCCCTCCGGCTGGTCTTCAGGCGTCCCGTCCCTTTAAGGCATAGGGAGCGAAAACCTCGGAAGGAGGGGCCCCTTTCGCGGACACCGCGCGGGGACGAACCAAAAGGACCCCTCCTCCCGGCCGACGCCGGCTCACTTCCCGTCAAAAATAGGTGAACTCCTTTTCCTCCCCGGGAACGAGTTCAAGCACCTCCGTCCCCTCCACCGCCGCTTCCACCAGCCGGTCCACTTCCAACCGGGACTCGGTTTTCCGCGTCGTTTCCAGATCCGGACGGGTTTTGGGAGACCGGGGCAGGAAGACCGTGCAACAATCCTCGTAGGGAAGCACCGATGTCTCATAGGTGCCGATCTTCTTGGCCAGGGAAACGATCTCCTGTTTGTCCATCCCGATCAGCGGACGAAGGACGGGAAGATTCACCACTTCATTGATCGCATTCATGCTCTCCAGAGTTTGGCTGGCCACCTGGCCCAGGCTCTCCCCGGTGACCAGGGCGAGGGCTCCCTCCCGCCGGGCCAACCGTTCGGCGATCCGGAACATCATGCGGCGCATCACGGTGATGGAATAGGACTCCAGGCACTTCTGGCGAATTTCCGTCTGAATTTCGGTAAAGGGAACGACGTGCAGCCGGATGCGCCCGGCAAATCGGGTGAGGATCCGGGCCAGATCGATCACTTTTTGCCGGGAGCGCTCGCTGGTGTAGGGATAACTGTGAAAGTGGACCGCCAAAAGCTCCGCTCCCCGTTTCAGGGACAGGTATCCGGCGACGGGACTGTCGATCCCCCCCGAAAGCAGAAGCATCACCTTGCCGCTGGATCCCACGGGAAGTCCGCCCGGCCCGGGCAAGTCGTCCCCGTACACATAGGTGTGCCCGCCCCGGACTTCGACGTGAACCGTCAGGTCCGGACGGTGAACATCCACGCGAAGACCCTTTACGTTCCGCAGAAGATGGGCGCCCACCTGGCGGTTGATCTCCGCGGAGGAAAGGGGGAAGGATTTGTCCGCACGCTTGGCCGCTACCTTAAACGTACGCGGAAAGGGATTCCGATATTCAACCAAGCGGACCGCGGCCTCCTTGATGGCCTCCAGGTCGGATTCCACCCGCTTCGCCGGGCTGAAACCCACCACGCCGAACACGTCGCCCAGCCCGCGCAGGACGGAAGCGCTGTGGGAGCGATCCGTCTCCACAAAAATGCGGCCGAAGCTCTTGACCACCTTCACATCGGGAATACTTGCCAGTTTCTGACGAATGTTCCGCACCAGCCGGTCTTCAAAGTCGGATCGGTTTTTCCCCTTCAGGGCCAATTCCCCGTACCGGACCAAAATCACTTCGGTATTCATCTTCACCCCCCCTTCATGACGCGCTGCAATTCGGGAATCACGCGGATCAGCGCCCGGGCGCACTGCTCGATATCGGATTCCTCGGTCTCATGGCTCATNCTGATCCGGATCGCCCCGATGGCGGTCCGATCATCCAGTCCCATCGCCGTGAGCACGCGGCTCGGCGTCTCCTTTTTGGAAGAGCAGGCCGATTTGCTGGAGACGAAAACATTTTCCCTCTCCANAGCGTGCACGATCACTTCCGATTTCAATCCCGGAAAAGCCAGACTGAGGATGTGCGGGGCTCCGCCCCCGGCGGAGGTGTCNCCGTTCACCACCACGTCGTCCAGGCGGGAGGTGACTTCCCGGATCAGCTCATTCTTCCACCTCTGCCACTTAAGGGCTTTCTCCCTCCTCTGGTGAGCCAAAACCGCCGCCTTGGCCAATCCGGCGATTCCCGGCACGTTTTCCGTCCCCGAACGAAGGCCGCCCTCCTGACCTCCCCCCGCCAGCAAGGGGGCGAGGCGCAGGCCCTCCCGGACATAGAGGACGCCCACGCCTTTCGGCCCGTGGAATTTGTGGCCGGAAAGAGAAAGCAGATCCACTCCCCACCGGNCCGGGTTCAGCTCCACCTTCCCGAAGGCCTGGACGGCATCCACGTGGAAAATCACCTTGGGACGCGATTTCAAAATCCGCCCGATCTCCTCGACGGGCTGTATCGTTCCCACCTCGTTGTTGACGTGCATGACGGACACGAGCACCGTCTCGTCGGTCAGGGCCCTTTCCACATCCTTCACGCTCACCCGCCCCAACCGATCCACGGGCAGGTAGGTGACTCGCCAGCCCCTGTCTTCCAACTGGCGAAACGCCTGATAAACCGAAGGATGCTCCACTTCCGTGGTGATCAGGTGACGGCCGCGGCTTTTAAACTGTTCGGCGACGCCCTTGATCGCCAGNTTGTTCGATTCCGTCCCGCCGGATGTGAACAGGATCTCCCGGGGACGGACGCCCAGGGTGCGGGCCACCGCTTCCCGGGCTTCCTCAACCAGCCGGTGGGCCTTGACGCCGATTCCGTGAAGGGATGACGGATTGCCGTACACCTTTTCCATCACATCCACCATCACCCGGATCACTTCCGGATCGGTGCGGGTGGTGGCGCTGTTATCCAAGTAAGCCATCGCCTCATGCACCCCCCTTTTCCGCCCTTTTGGAAGCGACGGCATTCTTCTTCGCCGTGACGACACCCATGATACCACAGGGAAGAAACCAAAAAAAGGCGGCGGTCCGTAAGCGGAACGGAAAGGGGCGTCCCCTGCGAACCGCATGGACCTATTTCTCTTTTTCCCTGCGCCGGCTGGATCCCCTCACGATCAATTCGGAGGGCAGGACAACCTCTTTTTTCAGCCTTTTCTTGTCCGGATTCTCCAACGCATCGATCAACAGGTCCATCGCTTCGACGCCCAGTTCGTAGGATAAAATGCGCACGCTGGTCAGCGGCGGATGGGTGTATACCATGAGCGGGGTGTCGTTGAATCCCACAATGCCCAGATCCTCCGGGACCCTCAGCCCGTACCGCTCGGCAAACCGCAGCGCCCCCAGCGCCAACAGATCGTCCGATGCCACCACGGCGTCGAAGGAAACCCCCCGCTCCTTCATCTGGCACAGCGCTTCGTACCCGTCCTGTTCGGAAAAATCGGCCACTCCGATCCGCTCCTCAACCAGCGGCAGCCCGCGTTCGAGCAACGCCTGTTTGTATCCGTTCATCCGGTCGATGGTCACCACCAGATCGGTTTCCCCGCTGAGGTAGGCNATCTCCCGGTAACCCTCCTCCAGCAGGTGCACGGTGGCGTTGTACCCGGCCTTCACGTTGTCGTTGTTGACCGAAAGAACCGGCCTTTCCAGACAGCGGCCGATCACCACGAAGGGGGCCCCCTCCTCGGACAGGGCGGCGATCAGCGGATCCTTCACGCGGGAAGTGGAAAGAATCAGGCCGTCCACCCGCCTCTCCCGCACCAGCTGCAGGCATTTGGACAACTCATCCTCCGGGTTGATGCTGATCGAAA
>JGI1652J44930_10000835_pt1 | contig 11815 bp, 17 predicted proteins | sample NewIslsDNAsample_FD_44930 | JGI IMG/M metagenome (IMG submission 44930)
ACACACATCACTCGGCCCCATCAATATTTGTCCTTCGTTTATATCATCTGTCATGACGCTTACCTCCCGTTATAACGCTGTTATGTTAATCATTCTATTGGCATCATCAGATATCCTGCAATGACCATTTTGAGGAAATGTATGGCTGGAGATACGAGTTGATCCGGAGAGTTTTAGATCAAAGAAGCTATCAAGGAGGTCCCAAAATAGGACCACCTTTGATTACTCGAATTCGCTATATACTCCGTTTTGTGAATATGGTTGTATATGATATTCATTTTTTGTTTACATAATTGTGGATATAGGAAGTTGGTGTGTATTAAAAAGCTAGATATGAAGCGGATTGTCGCAAATTCTGTTTTTTATTGATTATGCAGGATTTTATACATCGTTGATTTTACGCGGTTTTCGGGGTGCGCTCAAATTTGGGCAGACCCCTTTTTTTGCATAAATTTCGAAATACGAAATAAAATTCACTGCTCAAATTTGAGCAGTCATTTCACCCTGTTAGCGGGGGATTCATGGTTTTGCCCCAGTACTACGGTGCCGGGGTTTTATTTTTTGTAAACACAAAACATTTTTGTCAGACACAAAATAAAAACCGTCCTTTACATGAGATGATGTTTTTTACTGGTTTTTACTTCGTATCACAAGCTCATATCCCATCATTTCACATATCCTGACAAGCTCAGCCACTCGAAGGGAATTGTTATTGATAGCTGATCGGAAAGTCGTTTCTTTGATGTTCAAATTTCTGGCCACTGCAGCCATGCTGTTAATATCGGACTCTGCCATCATAATCTTCAATGCGCGTTTGAGATCCGTATCATTTAAAACAATTTCTCTTTTCACAGTTCCCCTTGTCCCCTTTCCAATATTTTCATCCAACGACAATTATAACATCGAAATAACAAATATTTGATTAAAAAGGTAAAATATTCATTGTTTTTCGTTGACTCGACGAATATTTCGTCGTATCATAGGGAATGAATAGAGATTTAATCATTTTTTGACAAACAGGGGGGGAGATTTTATGGACACTATGGTTACAGCCCATAAGATCGCGAAAATCGCAAAATCGCATCGAGTAAGCCTTGATTATGCTCTTGAATTTGGAGCGGCTTGTTACGATGCCGGCATGGTGGAAGTGCTTAAAGGTGTTGCCATTGAGGTTTTAGCGCGTGAAGGTAGTAATACTTCCAAGTACACAGAGAAGAAGCGTTTGGCCGTTGAGGAAAAGTACGAAGCATTGGAAAGTGTACTAAACGAAGAAGAAAAGCAGCTTCTCGAAGATCTTAATGACGAGTTTCAAGATCTTGTATCAGCTGAGGCAGAGAACCACTTCATCGAGGGATTCATCCATGGCTATCGTTATTTGAAATTGCTCTCCTTCACTAGTTATGCGGATTATACGGAGGAATGATGGTAAATGAGCAAATTCATTCTTGTATCATTCAGTCCAGAGATCAAACCGTTTGAAAATGAATAAAGCCACCGTGCGGCAACACGATGGCTTATCGCTAAAAACAGGCTAATCCATTATATCATACAGAAAGGGGATTACGCAAAGACGCGTTCCCCTTCTTTTCGTTTCCGACTCTAAGTTGTAGAATAATGTCAAAGTTTGATAGAATAACAGACAGATAGAGAGAACGGAAAAATAAAAAGTGGCTGCATCCCCACAAAGTGCTGGCAACACTGGGAAGCAACCACCCCACCACTATATACCTACCAACATAATAAACTAAGTGAGGACACATTTCAATAACGATGTGTCCAGTTTTTCCATACATTTTTGGGGGATGTTGCTAAAAAACGGGGATGTAGCCACGTTGAAAGGGGTTTTCGACGTGGCTTTTTTGTTGCAAGTCGAAGAAACGTACATTGAAGAATGGCACGATTGCTATTTGTCCGAATCGAAGAAAACAGGCTTTGTTTGTACGTTACAATTGGCCAATAAAAAACACCGCTTCTATGGGCTTAACGATTTAGACGCGCTGCTCAAAGAGGCGAAAAAACGAAAAACTGATGTGTACTTAAGCCTAAACGCTTTCGAATATGGCACGCGTACCACCAAAGCATTAAAACAGATCCGCAACATTGGCGTTGATATTGATTGCTACAAAGTCAATGTTTCCATTTCGAAGGCTTTAGAAGAGATTAAGCAGATGATCATTAAAGGGAAAATTCCTAATCCTAACTTAGTGATTTTCTCTGGACGCGGCTTGCAGCTGATTTACTCCATTAGCGGCGGAGCGGCGCCGGCAATGGCTTTTCTCACGCAATACATCACCACTCAATATATCGCCGAATTGAAACATTTAGGAGCGGATACAGCTGCTACCGATGTGACGCGTGTATTCCGCTTGCCTTATAGCATTAATGGCCGGAATGGGCAGCAAGTAACCGTAGAGATATGGAGAACATTAGAGTACAGTTTAGAAGAGTTATATAGTTACTGCACGCCGCTAGAACGCCGTAGAAAGCCCGTAAAGCGCCGAAAAGGCACGGTTAGTATACTTACCCCTAAAAGTGGATTAAAAACGCTGTACAGCCTAAATACAGCGCGTAAAAACGATTTAGAATTGCTCGTTACCCTTCGAAATGGTGATATTGAAAAACGGAACGTATTAACCTACATATACGCTTATACGGTGGCGTTAATCCTAAAAAACAAGCAAGCGACGATCGATTTTGCTCTGCAGCTCAATGATCGTTTCCAAGAACCGCAAAAGGCAAGTGAAGTCAAACGGACCGCTGGCAATGCCTATGACGATGCCATGGAGTTCTTTGAAGAGTTTAAAAAGCGAGGATTTAAAAGATGGTATAGCCCAATGGATGGAATTATAAAGCCAATGGAAAATAAGACGATCATCGAGAAATTAGAGATTACGCCAGAAGAAATGCAACAGATGGCCACTCTTATCGACGATAATGAGAAACAAAAACGTGATACAGAGCGGAAACGCAAAAAGCGTCGTGAAAAAGGTATGTTGCAACGCGACGAATATATTAAACAGCAGCATGATAAAACGGATGACAAATTATTTAAATTGCAGGAGCTTCTGAAACAGAATCCAAATGCTAAAAAGACAGAGTTAGCCAAACAACTAGGGATTTCACGCACACATTTGTATCGGTTAATGAAACAATTATAAAAGTGTAACATGGTTTGTCTCTTTAAACCGCTTATATAATTGGACATGCTTTTGCTTTTTGACCAAGATGCCCTAGAGGATCACGCGGTCATCTAACGCTCTAAGTATTACTTAGGGCGTTTTTCTTTTACTCATTTTTGAGTATTTTAGTGATCTATGAGTGGATGCTCTGTCTAGTCATTTTTGATAGAGGGGACGGTCCAAGTTTGGACTGAGTGGGATTTTAGGTTAGAACGGAACCTTATTAATTATTTATGTCTGACAAAAAATATTGTTTTGTTTGGTGTTACGTATTATAATCAAAATAAATAATGTCAGACAAAAAATGTTTTGTTTTAGGAAAGAGGGGGATGTTCCATGAAGGAAGGCCGTTGCTATGAGCAACATGATTTCCAAGTGCTTATTTTATCTGTGTTTAATAAGCGGAGGCCATCAACGGAGAAGGAAAAATGGGAACTCCAGCGGGAATATCTTAGGTTAATTGATCGGATCCCGCAAATGTGGGAGGAATTCGTGCAGAAACATAAAAACATTTATGATCGGTTCGGGTATCTGGATGTGATTGTGCATGATGACTTGACGTATGAGCGGAAGAAGCTAAAACGGGGTAGACCGAAGGAAGAAAAGACAAGAGAACATCGTATTACAGTGCGGCTGGATGATGAACTATATGAACTTCTACAAAAATATTGTCGGACGAGAAATTTGACGGAATCAGAGGCAATCCGTGAACTTATTGACCAGCTTAAATATAAGATTTGGTGAGCCTTCGTACGAAATTCGTCCGAAAAGCGGACGAAAGGGGATAGATCCGTTGTCAGTTACGAACGTTCCCCAATTTTGGGGAGCATTCTTTTTTTGTAATCGGGGGAGGAATTCTGCCTTGGAGACTTCGAAAATACTTTGATTGTTTATTTAACACTGTGTTCTAAATAAACAACGTGAGAGGATGGCCTAACAGTCCGTTAGGTCATTGGAGGTAAAAAAAGAACATGGTTCCCTATAAGGCAGAGAACCATGTTTTGTTAGTTATCATTTCTTTTTCTTGCTGTTTCTTCTGCTCCAGACGGTTCTTCTGTCGCAATTTGGGCAGTATCTGGAATTGGCGTGATTTGCCCAATAGATGGACTGGCAATAAGCGCAGTTTTTCATTTTCTTTTTGTTTTCAGTATGGTTTTTTGTCATTAGAGATGCCAGCTGGTAATATGCAATGNTGATTAGTGAGTCTGATGCTAGTTTGAATTCATATGTTTTGCTGTCGCTATTGTAGACAAGATGAATATTAACTCTAAAGTGTTTGTCTACCGCGGCGGTTAATGCTTCTTTTAGGTATGTTAGATCGTCTTTTTTAGGACCATCTGGCAGCATTTTTATGGTTTCCATCTCTAGTTTTACGAAGTCTCTGTATTTATTTATTTCTTCCTGATCTTCACTGATTATTGCCTTCCAAAGAGAGAAATAAGCATATAACCACGCAATCTTGTATTTAAACATACCCAAATGGAGGATATTATCTCTCCATTTTTCGTCCTCTAACAGTCTATTTAATTCCGTATCTCTGTAAGGAATTCCGTACTTTTTACACCATTTCATAATGCTTTCGTCAGAGATCACGCTATCCATATGTGGTTCATTGAAGTATTTGGGTAAAGGACCTTTCACAAGGTTTATCAGAGAAAATAGTAATTCAGGGCCTTCAAAAACATTTTCGTTTTTAAATGGATTAGCGGGGCGACCTTTACCGACAATAAATTTCTTCCCTTTTATTTCCTCAATTTCATATTCCTCAAATCGAAGGTTATAGCTTTGTACAATAGTCAGTTTCCCTACCTCGTCCAATAAGTCACCAATAAAAAAAGCGTGTTCCATAAAAATCACCACCATTTTTTTAAATCAGACGCATTTTCAGACGNATTTTGTTTGTTTTGCGTCTGAAAAATTCTTAATCTAATTGTAGCAGTATTACTAGTTCCGTAACAAGGGGTGACTTTAAATGTTTAATGCCAATCTCGATATACGCAACGCTCTCGCTGAAGCAAAAAGGAAAAACGGGATAAAAACATGGCAAGTGGCCTCTCAATTGGGTGTTCACGAAACAACATTTTATCGATGGATGCGCCATGAGCTTCCGGACAGCAAGAAAAAGCAGATTTTCAAAGCCATTGAGGACATAGAGCGGGAGCTAAAGCAGCGGGAAGCGTAGGTGAGGGGATATGGCGAAGGATGCTTATTATTTTCCTCACGACAGCAATGCCCGTAACGATCCAAAGATATTGGCCATGCGAAGTGTTTATGGATCAGAGGGGTATGGATGGTACTGGATGATTATTGAGATGCTACGAGAACAAACGGATTACAAGATAAAGATTAATAAATACACATGGAATGCACTTGCAATGCAAATGCAATGCACTGCAGATGCGGCGCAAGAGTTTGCATATGCGTGCATAAATGAGTTCGAATTGTTGCATTCAGACGGGGAATATTTTTGGTCTGAATCGTTGTTAAGACGCATGAAAAATTACGACGAAAAGAGCGAAAAAGCCCGTAAAGCGGCGTTGGCAAGGTGGGCAAAATCCAGTAATGATGCGGATCCTAGCGATTCCAAGCAAGAGCAAAGCGAATGCAATGCAGATGCAATGCAAACGCATAGCGAACGCAATGCAAGTAAAGTAAATAAAAGTAAAGTAAATAAAAATATATCTTCTTCTCGTCAAAAACGAGTTTATGACGAGGCTTCACCTTACTATCAATTGGCTTTACGTCTTTATCAAGCGATTAAAAGAAATCTTCCAGAGTTTAAAGAGCCTAATTTACAGAGTTGGGCTGACGATATGAGAAAGCTTGTTGAAATCGACGGAAAACAGCCTGAAAACATAGCCAAAGTGATCGATTGGGTACAAAGTGATTCGTTCTGGTGGAAAAACGTGATGAGCGCCTCCAAGCTTAGAAAGCAGTATGACCGGTTAGTGGCTGAAATTCGTTCCAGACATAAACAGAACGCTTCTCAACACAAAAACGATGAGCCTAAAAATCGGTTGCAAGTCATTGATATAAACAATCTTTTTGGAACGTAAGAGGTTGATTACCTATGAACAAATACGATTTAGCGGTTCAGAATGAGCAATATTTTCTGGGCTGTATTTTGTCGGATCCTTCTTTACTGGACGAAACCGTATTAAGTCCTAATCACTTTATATATCCGCAGCACAAGGAATTGTTTAAAACTATGCTTTCCCTCAAAAAGCAGGGGGAAGAAGTTTCGCTTGTAGCTCTTACCATGCTAGGCGAAAGCACCATTATGAAAATTGGCGGCGTAAGTTATTTGAGTCAGTTAATGAATTCTGTCCCTTCTGTCCATGGGTTTAAAAGTTACGAAAAAAATATTTTGGCCTTCTACACTGTGCAGACGGCCATTAATTACGCGAATGAGTTTTTGGAGAAAACGAAAGAAACGCATAAAATTCAGGATTTGACGCAATTCATTTCAGAAATAAGCAAATTGGAGGCGGATACGGTCGCTCCGTCGGTCAGTTTTAAGGACAAGCTCTATCAACGTGTGCAGCAACATTTGAGTAGCAATCCAAACGGGTTAAGCGGTACGCATACCGGCTTTTTATCCTTGAATCAGTTAACTGACGGATGGCAACCAGGTGATTTAATCGTGATCGGCGCCCGTCCTTCAATGGGAAAAACTGCTTTTGCTTTGAATTCTGCTTTAAACGCCTGCAAGAAGGCAAACGTTAAGGTCACGTTTTTTAGCATTGAGATGACCGAAGAGGCCATTATTGATCGCCTCATTGCAACTGAGGGCAAAATTAACCTTATGAAACTACGAAACATCAATAAGCATTTTACAGATTCCGAGCATGATAGATATCAAGAAGCGGTTGGTCGGCTGGAAAGTTTAGATATCGATATCCGAGAAAAGGAAAACACGGTTCCAGCAATGCGGGCCGTTGTTAGACGGAATATAAAAGCGGCTCCTGATAAAAAACACGTGGTCATGATTGATTATTTGACACTCATCAAGGCGACAGAAAGCAAACCGAACCGGCATACCGAGGTAGAGGAAATCGTTCTTGAATTAAAGCAAATGGCCAAGGATTTTAATGTTCCGGTCATTGTATTGTCCCAGTTAAGCAGACTTTTAGAACAGCGGAAGGATAAGCGGCCAATGCTTTCTGATTTGAGGGAGTCTGGAGCCATCGAGCAGGCAGCGGATATGGTGATGTTCCTTTACCGTGATGATTATTACGATCCTGAATCAGAACATAAAGGGATCACGGAATTGTTGATTGCTAAGAATCGCAACGGCAAAACAGGAACACTTATGATGCGGTTTTTTAAAGAAACTAATATCTTTACGGAGGTATTATGACGACGGTTGGCGAGTTGTATCGTGATGCTCTTGTTCACAACGAACCAAGTTTGTTAATGTTCATTGATTTTTTGGTGAGGGAAAAGCGTGTTGTTTCAATGGACGATCCCGCAGCAAAGCTAGATTACTATTGGCAAGACCGCTTTGCTAATAAGATGAACCAGTATTTGCGAGAGTACGAACCAAAGTGGAAAGGGGAGAAAACGGCGATATGAACTTCGTTAATCAGTGGCACGTATACGAGTATCTCAAGAATAATGCAGAAGCGGTATTGCTAAAGGATTTGAAGGAAACGTTTAAAGATACACCTATTGAAACGTTAGTGGAAGGTATGAAGGAATGGCTTATTACTCCAAAGCATCTGTGAGAACGGTTCACTAATTATCTGTTTTTCACGGAGGTGTGATAGGTGCCGCGGCAACACACTAAGCAAAACATTAAGGCAGCGCGTAAAAGAGTAGAGACTGCATTAGAGAAATACAAAATGTACTTGCTAACCTTACCGCAAGACTCGCTGCCTACCATTACCGCATCGTATTCCATCACACCTCCTTCGAGGACAAATCAATTCTACTCTTCTACTGAATCCGTTGCCATTCAAAGAATGGATTACGAGCGGGAACGTGAAGAGTACATGCAGATGATTGAAGAGGCTGTGAACCGATGTAGTGAGTTAGAACGAGCTATTATCATTCGATCATACATGCAGCCGGAAGATGTCTATGATTATGAGATATTTAACGAGCTAGGGTTAAGCGAAAGCAAGTATTATCGTTTGAAAGGAAAAGCACTGGATAAGCTGGCAGTTATCCTTGGGTTTATCAGCGTAGAAGAGCTGTTCGATGGTTAATCCCCGTACCGGCAAAAAGGAGGACAGGCATGGACAAGCGGCGACGCTTAGAAAAGATCATCGACACGTACGGACTGACGGACGACGATATAGAGGAGTTATGGCGTGTTTGGCAACAGGACAGTAACGACATTGAGGAACACGTCGGGAGACCGACTGCAAGGCCTCCGAACAAGTTTTTTGCAAAATGAAATTTTTTACCCCTAGGGGGGGCTTTCCAAAGTTTTGGTTGGTTCGCCAGGACCGGCGCGCCCCCTCAGCGCGCACAAAAATCCGGTTAGAAAAGTTTCCCGAAGGCGGTGAAATCAATGAGTAACAGAGCAAAACCCTTATCTTTGATAAAAGGTCACCATATTTCCAAAGAGGAACGCGAAAAACGGCAAAAAGCGGAACAAAAACTCAAAGGAAAGACTGAAGACATTTTAAAAGTCCCCTCCTTTTTAGATAAAGATGCCAAACAAGTCTATAAACGAACACTCAAATTAATTGGTCCAGAGGGAACAAATATACTTTCGGATGCAGATAAAGATTCTCTTACTACCTATGCCATGGCTGTAAGCATTTTAAAACAATGCGCTGCAGAGATTAAGCAAAATGGCCTTATTATCGACGGAAAGCCGAATCCTGCTGTTAAGATGTTCGAGAATTATAGCAAAATCGTGAAATCATTCAGTTCTGCTTTTGGTCTGGATCCGTTCAGCAGAAGCAAATTAGCAATTACCGTTGACAAAGAAGAAAAGATTAGCGTTGATTCCGTATTACAGAGCGTGGAGGGACTATTCGATGATTGATGAAGCCCTTTATGGAATTACTGATAAACTACGAGAACGACTTGAATGGTTGCACAAACATGTTTACTGGAGAATGTCTTTTGAAAAATGCTGTAAAAGGCTAATCAAAAACATCAAACCTTTTTATGATTTCGCTGCCTTTTGCATGGATAAAAACGACGGTCCTTACAATCCAGATATGCAATGGTATTACATGAGGGTATATGACCGAAACGATACGGTAAGCAGAGAAGAATTTAACCAACTAAGAGAATTTGACAAAGTACAGTACGTTCTTTATCACAAGTGGAAAAATGGAGAAATCACCAAAGAACAACTAAAAGATTTTGATTGGTTCGAGTTATTATTTGGCAAATACTTTGAAAAATGACCGGGCGGAACCCATTAACTAAAGAGGTGTTAAGTGAATGCCCGAATTTCGAATTAAAAGCAAGGGTTGGAACATCACTATAGAAACGGATTCATTGAAATACGGCACCTTGGAGCGGCTTTTGCTCATTGTTGGTATTCATATGATAGAAAAACGAAAAACAGAGGAATTAAAAAGCGTTTTAGCCATATTAAGTGACAGATTACAAGAGTTCGAGAGGTCACCGCCAAAGCGAAAAAGGAAATCAAAAACAAATAAAAACACATAAAGGAGAGGTTGAAAATTATGAAAAAGTCATTTACCAAAGAGGAAGTTCGTTCAATTTTTAATAAAGTGTTAAGAAAACAAGATATACCAACGGAAATACGTGCAGCTCTAACGCTTACAGATGAGAATGGCAATTTGATAGTCCCTGAAGAACTGAAAACCGATTTACTCGAGGCTAAAATCCAAAATAAAGCAATGCGTCAATATGTGCATGTTATTCCTGTTAAAAGTCGAAAAGGACGCTTTACAACAGAAGATGAATCAAATTTTGGAGAGATGTATCAATTTAACGCAGCCAATGGAGTTCGTTTAACAGAAAAAGACCTTAAACTAAAAGGCGTTGAATGGGAACTTAAGTCCTATGGGTCGTTTACAGCGATAAGTGAATCTTTATTCGATGATGCAGCGGTGGATTTGTACGAACTATTTAAAATTAGCCATGGCGAAAAGTCAACAAAAACAGAGAACAAGCTAATTTTTAACGCAATAACGCAAAATCTAACGCCTCGTACTCTAAATGGTTGGTCAGAGTTAAGTTCCTCTCTCGTCAAAGATTTTAATCCGGCTATAGAAAGTGAAATTGTTATTGTAACGAACCAAGATGGCTGGGAATACTTAGACAAACAAAAAGATGCGGGTGGAGAACCGATTTTAGATGTCGAACCGGGCCCTAAAAGATATTTTAGAGGATATCCAGTCGAAGTGTTTGCTAATGATGAATTACCTTCGATAACTGATTCTTCTACAAATACGGTTAAAGTACCGTTTATCTATGGTTCTTTCAAGCGATCTGTAAAGTTATTCCACGGAGACAGAATAGAAGTTTATTTCGCTCAATTCCCGTTTGGAATCCACATACAGAAGCATGCGATTCGTGGGATTGAAGAATATGATGTTCAAATCATTCCAAACACTACCTATTTGATTTATGGACAAATTGAGTTGACATAAAAGGGAGTAAATCAGGATGAAAAAAAGGGTGAAGAAGAAGTTAGCAAAGAAAATTGCACGAGAACAGGAAGAACAGCAGAAACAGGAAGAACTAGATAAATTAAAACGTGAGCTGGACGAGCTCGATAGTTGGCTAAAAAGCGTTGGATACGAATAATGCGTACGATCAGGAGGATTTACTAATGAATCCTCCTGTTTTTTTATTCTGATACGAATAATGTTCGAGACGGATTGCAAGGGTAGGGGCGGATCGCAAAGTTTTCGATAACCGTGGGTGACCGGCCTGCAGGGCCTTCGCGCGAATTTTTTTCGCAAAATGAAATATTTTTCAGTGGCAAGAGAGGGAAATTTTTTGAATTTGTTAGGATGCGGCAACTTACCGCCCCCTTACAAGAGGGATTTTTACTAAAATTCGATTTAAAGCCCGTATAAGACCTGCAGAGGCGTTGTTTTATAGGGTGAATATAAACATTCGGAAATGGATTAAAAACGCGTGAGTAGTCTTCGTAGGTGTTTAAATGCGCTTATCGTCCGAAATTCGGAGGATAACGCAAAGTTGCGTTGTCCTGATCAACCTAACAAAAACCAATATTCGCAATCGGTTGCGATTTCGTACGAAAGGGGTTTATTCTCCCAAATTGGGAGGATATACCCTCATAAGATTTCAAGACACTACGGATGGTATGGGCATCGCTCAAATATGAGCGGTGGGGTAGCGGTCGGCGAGGGCATCCGCGAACGGCGGAGTGCTTAAAGGGGTGGACAGATCATCCAGCCCCCTCAACATTGAGGAAGTCGCTTGCTTTTGGACATTTCTGTCCAAAAGGGTGTGCGTTGAAATCACACCCTTGGCAGGAAATCCCCTCATAAATGAGGACATCGATTTTAAGGCCTCTAACAGCCTCATATAGACGTTTTCCTGCAAAGGGATATAAAACCATTACCATGCTGTTTAAAACGCGTTATACGCCAATTTTAGAGGTCATTTTTGATCGAGGATACTAAAAATGATTATGTTTTTACCAAATTTGAGGAAAAGGGAGTAAC
>JGI1652J44930_10000839_pt1 | contig 11800 bp, 9 predicted proteins | sample NewIslsDNAsample_FD_44930 | JGI IMG/M metagenome (IMG submission 44930)
TTCTGCTCGGTCACCGCGGTGGCCACCCGCCCCATGCAGTGATGGCAGGACTCCCCGGCACCGCTCCGCCGGCCGCGGCCACTCCACCGATGGCCGCACACCGGGTGCGGGAGTTCTTCGAGCACTTCGTCGACCTAAGCCCAGTAGTCCGTGCGAAGCCGGATTCGGGTCGTCGGCCCGCCAAGCCAGGGCCAGCGGGAGCACCGGGGCGTCCTGCACCAGGACCAGCACCGCTCCAGGAACTTGAGGTGCTCAGCGGTCGACGGGACGAGGCTGGCACCGGGGAGAGGGTGGTGCGCGTGTCCGGGGGCTTCCTCGACGAGGTTGGTGGTGAACCCGTTGCGCAGGCACACCGCCTGCACCACCTGGTTCACCACCGAGCCGCGACCGGTCGGGAGCAGATGAACCCCTCTCCCTGCGGCTCCGGCAATTCCACCACGGCGCGCCCGGCCCAGGGGTGATCAGCGGGCAGCGCGGCCACCAGGGGATGGCTTTCCAATTCGCGCACGTGAAGTCCCGGAGCTGACACCGGCAACCGGAGCAGGCCGACATCCACCTCGTGCTGGCTGGTGCGATCGCTGAGTTCCCCGCCGGAGAGCGGGCTGAGCACTTCGAAGCGCACCAATGGGAACCGCTGGCGGAACTTGCGCACCAGCAGGTGCATCACCTGGTAGGAGGTTTGCGCGCTGAACCCCAGGCGGATGACGCCGGCCTGCCCGGCTGCCGCCTGCCCGGTGATGCGCCGGGCGGCCTTGGCGGACTTCAGGGTTTGCGGGCCTCCTGCGAGAAAGCCCCGCCGGCGGGGAATGAGCGGGACGCGGCGCGTGGTGCGGCGGAGCAACTGCACTCCGATCTCCTGCTCGAGCTTTTCGACCTGTTGGGGAGCGGCGGTTGGGAGATGTGGAGACGGGCAGCTGCCCGGCGGAAGTTCAGCTCCTCGGCCACCGCGGCGAAAGCTTCCAAATAGCGCAGCTCCACCGCACCGCCCTCTCCGCCGGAGAGCTCGTCCGCCCTGCTCAGCACGGATTGTTTCGAATATCGAATCAGAGCTACATGAACTTGGTCTTGGACGGAACAAGCTGTCGCGGCTATGTTCAGCGCGAAACAGCTTTCCCAGCGGTGGGAAAGCATTCGTGTCGGGCGGGAGCGAGGTCCATACGGGCATGGCACACCACCGAGCGCGGTACCCGGCCGCGGCCCCCTTCTCGAGCAAGAACTGCCGTCGCCCCCGGCCGTCGAATCCCGCGAACGATCCGCATTCCCTCCCCCAGAACGACGAACGATCCGGCAGCCAACTCCCCGCTGACTCCTGGCACGCACACCGGAAACGATCGGGCAGGAACCATGGATCCCAGCGATTTCGAGGAAGTTCTGCGCACCGTCCGCGATTTCGTCCGCAACCAAGTCGTTCCGCTGGAAGACGAGATCGAGCGGACCAACGCGATCCCCCAGCACATCCGGGAAACCGCCGCCAGCATGGGGCTTTTCGGCTTCGCCCTTCCCCAGGAGCACGGCGGGCTCGGGTTGTCGATGAGCGAAGACGTCCGGTTGAGCATCGAACTCGGCTACGCCACCCCGGCTTTCCGGTCGATGTTCGGAACCAACAACGGCATAGCCGGGCAAGTGATCTCCAAGTACGGCACGGAAGAGCAGAAGGAGCGCTGGCTTCCCGAACTGGCTTCAGGTGATGTGGTCGCTTCTTTCGCCCTGACCGAGGAAGGAGCTGGATCCGATCCCAGCGGACTGCGCACCCGAGCTGTCCGCGACGGGAGCGACTACCTCATCTCCGGGGCCAAGCGGTTCATCACCAATGCCCCTGAAGCCGGGCTGTTCGTGGTGTTCGCGCGGACCGATGAGAACGCCGAACCGCACAAGGGAATCTCGGTTTTCCTGGTGGAGGCCGGATCGGCAGGACTCCACGTCGGGCCACCGGACGAGAAGATGGGCCAGGCCGGTGCCTTGACCGCCGAGGTGCACTTCGACTCGGTCCGGGTGCCCGCGGACGCTCTGGTCGGCGGTGAAGAGGGCACCGGGTTCTCCGCTGCCATGTCTTCGCTCAGCCGCGGTCGGTTGCACATCGCTGCCATCTGCGTCGGACTGGCCGAGCGGATTCTCGACGAGGCCATCGGCTTCGCGACCACCGCCCGGCAGGGCGGTGCACCGATCAGCCGCTTCCAGCTCGTGCAGGCGATGTTGGCCGAGTCGAAGGCGGAGCTGTACGCCGCCAGGTCGATGGTGCTGCGCGCTGCCGACGAGTTCGACGCCGGAACCGACACGCGGCTGGCTCCGTCGTGCGCCAAGTTGTTCTGCAGCGAGATGGTTTCCCGAGCGGCGGATCGCGCCGTGCAGGTCCACGGCGGCTCCGGATACATGCGCGGAGTTCCCGTCGAGCGGCTGTTCCGGGATTCCCGCTTGTTCCGCATCTACGAGGGCACCAGCGAAATCCAGAAGTTGATCATCGCCAAGCAGCTGTTGCGGGACGCCTGACCCGTCGGGAGAGGAGCCAACGTGGGCGCCGGTGATGACTTCGGCGATGCCGTCGGAAAACTGCTGCACCCCCGGTCCATCGCCATCCTGGGCGCTTCGGACAACCCGGTGAAGCTGTCCGGACGTCCGGTGGACTACCTCAAGCGGTTCGGCTATTCCGGCCGGGTGCTGCCGGTGAACCCGCATCGCAGCCGAGTGCAGGGCATCCCCGCTTTCCGCAGCCTCGACGAGATCGACGGGGAGATCGATCTCGCCCTGGTGATGCTGCCGGCGGAACAAGTGGTCCCGGCGGTCAGGAAGTGCGCGGAACGCGGGATCCCCGCCGCGATCATCGGCGCCGCGGGGTTCGCGGAGACAGGAGCCGCGGGCGCCGAGTTGCAGCGGCAGCTGACCGAGATCGCTGCGGAACGCGGGATCCGCCTGCTGGGGCCGAACTGCTTGGGCATGATCAACGTGCGGAACCGCGCCGTGGCCACCTTCACCTCGGCCTTGGACGAGAACATCGCGCTGCGCGAAGGTCCGGTGGCGTTCGTCAGCCAGAGCGGCGCGTTCGGCAGTTTCATCTTCAGCGCGGCCCAGCAGGAGGGCATCGGCATTTCCCACTACCTCAACACGGGCAACGAAGCAGACCTGTCGGTGGCCGAAATCCTGTCCGGGCTGGTGGAAGACCCGCAGGTCCAAGTACTCATGGCCTACCTGGAGGGGCTCGAGGACGGGGAGCAGTTCCTGCGCGCCGCCCGCAGGGCCCACGAGCTGGACAAGCCCTTGCTCGTGGTCAAGGTCGGCCGCTCCACGGCCGGCGCCAGGGCGGCCCACTCGCACACCGCCTCCCTGGCCGGCGAGGACACCGTTTTCGACGGTGCCGTCCGGCAGCACGGCGTGGTCCGGGTGGGCGGTCTGGAACCCCTGCTGGACGCCGCGCAGGTGTTCGCCGCCCAGCGCCGCCCCCGGGGAAGACGGCTGACCACGCTGTCGCTCTCCGGCGGGGCGGGCGTGCTGATGGCCGACGCTGCGGCGAACCACCGGATCGAGATCGGCGAGTGGGAACCCGAGTGGCAACAGCGGATGGCATCGGTCATTCCGCCGTTCGGTTCCCCCAGGAATCCCATCGACCTGACCGCCACCTTGATCAGCGAACCGGATTTGCTGCGGCGCAGTCTGCAGGTCGCCGTCAAGCACCCCGGTACCGACATGATCGCGGTCCTGCTGGGAAATGCCGACAGCGGAGCCGACCAGCTGATCGAGATCATCCGCCAGGCGTACGAATCGACCGACCGGCCCATCGTGGTCGTGTGGACGGGCGGCAGTGGCCGTCCTCGGCAGCGGCTTCGGGAACTGGGCATCCCGTGCTTCACCGATCCGGCCCGCGCCGCAGCCGCCCTGGGGGCGCTGGCCGATTTCAGCTTCCGGCCGCCGCTGCCGGCAGCTGCCCGGCCCGATGACATCGAGGACCGGGTCGTCCGCGCGATCGTCTGCAAAGCGCGCAGCGAGGACAAGCGCCAGCTCGACGAGTACGACTCGACGCGGCTGATCGCCGCTTACGGCATCCCGTGCGCCGGTTCCTACCCGGTCACCACCGTCCAGGACGCGGTCGAGGCCGCTGCGGAGCTCGGCGGTCGAGTGGCGGTGAAACTGCTGTCCGACCGCATCGGGCACAAAACCGATGTCGGCGGGGTGCGGTTGGACCTGCGCACGCCCGAGCAGGTGCGGGAGGCCGCCGCGGACTTGCTGGAAATCGCTGCGGACACCGGGCAGGCCAGGCCGGCCGTACTGGTACAACGAATGGTCACCGGAGGCGCTGAGCTCGTGGCCGGGATCAAGCGGGACCCGGTGTTCGGGCCCGTGGTCTTGGTGGGCTTCGGGGGTGTCCTGGTGGACGTGCTGGCCGACACCCGGATCGGTGTCCCTCCGTTCGACAGCGACACAGCGCGGCGGTTGCTCCTCTCCCTGCGCGCCAGCGAGGTGTTCGCGGGTCTGCGCGGCCAGCCGGCGTTGGACCTGGACGGCGCCGCGGACGCGGTGATGAGGTTGTCCTGGCTGGCCGCGGATCTGGCGGACGAGGTCGAGGAGTTGGACGTCAATCCGCTGGTTCTCGGCCCCTCCGGAGCGACCGCGGTGGATTGCCTGGCCGTGTTGAGCGCCGGCGCACCGGAGGAGCGGCACTGATCGGTGACCGCCCCGGCCGCTGTGGGAAGGATCACTCATCCTCTCCTCGGTCTGGACAGGCCCAGCGCTGTTGCGGTGAAAGTTGACCAGCCGAACCAACGGAGGTTTGCATGTTGCTGAAGGACAAGACCGCTCTGGTCACCGGCGGAGCCAAGGGGATCGGCTTCGCCATCGCGCAGACGTTCGTCTCGCACGGCGCGAAGGTGGTCGTCGCCGACATCGACGGTGACCAGGCCCGCGAAGCGGCGGAAAAGCTCGGCGGCAAGCCCACTGCGCTGGCCGTGACCTGCGACGTGACGGATCAGGACGCGGTGGAGTCCGCGGTCCGCGCTGCCACCGACGAGTTCGGCTCCTTGGACGTCATGGTGAACAACGCCGGTATCACCCGGGACGCCACGATGCGCAAGATGACGCTCGAGGACTTCGAATCAGTGCTCGACGTGCACCTGAAAGGCGCCTGGCTGGGCACCAAGGCCGCGGCCGCGGTCATGCGGGAGCAAGGCAGCGGTTCGATCGTCAACATCTCCTCCATATCCGGCAANGTCGGCATGATCGGCCAGACGAACTACAGCGCGGCCAAAGCGGGCATCGTGGGGCTCACCAAGGCCTCGGCGAAAGAACTGGCCTACAAGGGTGTCCGGGTCAACGCGGTGCAGCCGGGACTGATCCGCACCGACATGACCGCGGCTCTGCGCGAAGACGTCTGGCAGGCCAAGCTCGCCGAGATCCCGATGCAGCGCGCTGGTGAACCGGAGGAAGTCGCCAACGTCGTGCTGTTCTTGGCTTCGGAGATGTCGTCCTACATGACCGGGTGCGTTTTGGAGATCACCGGCGGACGGCACATCTGACGCGGCGCGGCCGGACCCGTCCCGCGAGCAGCAAGCCGGTTCCCCGCTGGATCAATCCTCCTGCGGGGCGGGTTCGTCCAGTTCAGCGAGGATCTTGTCGGTGTGCTCCCCCACCTCGGGGATCGGGTCCATCCGGAGTTCCCGGTCCGGGTAGGTCACCGGGGGCAGCAGTGCCCGCAACCGACCGGCCGGCGAGTCGACTTCCCGCCACCGCTCCCGCGCCCGCAACTGGGGGTGTTCGGCGAACTCGGCGACGGTGCGCATCCGCGCGTTGGCGATGCCGGCCTCCTGCAGCCGTTCCAGCACTTCGGTGCTGCTCAGCTCGCGGAACGCGGCCTCGACGATCGCCACCAGCTCCGCGTTGTTGGCCACCCGGCGCGGGTTGGTGGAGAACCGGGGATCAGCGGCCAGCTCTGGCATTTCCAGAACTTGCGAGCAGAACGCGCGCCACTCCCGCTCGTTCTGGACCCCGAGGAACACCCGAGATCCGTCACCGGCGGTGAACGGACCGTAGGGGGCGATGGCAGCGTGCCGGGCTCCGGTGCGCTTCGGCGCGGTCCCCCCGTACACCGCGTAGTAGTACGGATATCCCATCCATTCGGCGAGAGCGTCGAACAGGGACACCTCGAACGCGGTCCCCTCCCCGGTCCTCTCCCGCTCGTAGAGGGCTGTCAGCACGCCGCTGAAGGCGTACATGCCCCCGGCGATGTCCGCCACCGATATCCCGGTTTTGGCCGGCTCGGCTTCGTTGCCGGTGATGGAGACCAAACCGGTTTCGCACTGGATCAGCAAGTCGTACGCCTTCTTGTCGCGGTACGGACCGGAACTGCCGTAGCCGGAGATGTCGCAGACGACCAGCCGGGGGTTGCGCTCGCGCAACTCCGCAGCGCCCAGCCCCAATCGCGCAGCCGCCCCCGGCGCGAGGTTCTGCACGAACACGTCGGCCCGGTCGAGCAGTTTGCGCACGACCCGCTGGCCATCGGTGGTCTTCAGGTCGACGACGAGGCTCTCCTTGTTCCGGTTGAGCCACACGAAGTGACTGGACATGCCGTTGACGGCGGTGTCGTAGGCGCGGGCGAAATCGCCGCCCGGGCGCTCCACCTTGATCACCCGAGCACCGAGGTCGGCGAGCTGACGAGTGGCGAACGGCGCGGCCACCGCTTGTTCCAGTGAAACGACCGTCACTCCCTCAAGCGGAAGCATGCTCCCGTTCCCCTCCGATCGGGATGGCAGCTGGAAGGGCCAGCGGACCAGCAGGAGCGGCGTCACCCCCGAGGTGCCCGACGCTGGCCAGCGCTCGCCGAACCTCTGGCGGGCGCGCATCCGCCGGCGAACAGACCATGCCCGCAAGATACCCAGTGGCTCTGCCGCTGACCAGACTCGATCCGCGAAGAGCGCCGAGCGGGAAGAGCTGTGACGGGCAGCTGGCGCAGCTCTGGCCGTGAGCCCGCTGGGTTCACGGCCAGAGCTCAGCGCACTGCTACCGCGCCCTCAGGAATCGAGCAGTGCGATGTCCGAAGGATGTTGCGCGAGAGGAGTGATCTCCATCCTCATGTAGGGGAACAGCGGCAGGTTCCACAGGATCTCGTGCAGCCGATCGTTGCTGTCCACGTCGAAGATGCTCAAGTTCGAGTACTGCCCGGCGCACCGCCAGATGTTCTTCCACTCGCCGCCCTTCTGCAGCTCCTGCGAGTACGCCTTCTCCCGGGCGAGGATGTCGGCTTTGACGTCCGGATCCATCTCCGGTGGCAGGTTGACTTCCATCTTCACCGCGAACAGCACGACAGGTCCCTTTCTTCGTCCAACTGCACGAAAAGCGCCGCGGAAGGGCACCTCGGGCCGAACTCCTCCAGGCGGAGGCGCCCTGCACCGGGCTCATTCCGGGTCGAGCACGAAGTCCTTGTGCGCTTCCAGCCCGTCACCGTCGCCGACCGGGGTGGGCTTGAGGATCAGCTCCGGCTTCACCGCCGAGGCGATGTCGTTGTCGACGTAGTCCTCACCGTCGAAGTACAGCTGGACAGTGATCAGCTGGTGCCCGGGCGCCGAAACCTTCAGGTGCAGGTGAGCCGGACGCCACGCGCTCCACCCGGCAGCGGCGATCAGCTTGCCGCAGGCGCCGTCCTTGGGGATCTCGTACGGGGCCGGCTTGATGGTGTGGATCTTGTAGCGGCCTTCCTCGTCGGCGATGCAGGTGCCGCGCAGGTTCCACTCCGGCAACCCCGGGGCGTACTGGGAGTAGTAGCCGAGGTCGTCCGCGTGCCAGATCTCCACTTTGGCGTGGGGCAGCGGCTTGCCGTCGACGCTGGTGACTCGGCCGTAGAGGGCCAGCGGGGTGCCGGGCTCGTCCTCGCGCATCGGGAGGGTGCACTCGGAGGGCAGCTCCGGGGCACCCGGCACGTAGTACGGGCCCTCGATGGAGCCGGCGCTTCCCTTGCGGTTCTCGTTGGCGACCTGCTCCACCACGTGCTCGATCCACACGTCCAGGAACAGCGGCCACTCGCCGTCCTCACCGACCTGGATCAGCCACGCCTTCAGCGCGTCGTACTCGCTGTAGGTGACCTTGTGCTTGCGGATCACTTCGTGCAGCGCCTGGAGAGCGTCGGTGGCGATGGCGTTCACGCGCTCCTGGCTGGCGTTCACCTGGAGGTTCTTCTGCCGGAAACGAGCGGTGGCCGCAGCACCGGACGCAGCAGCGGTGGCTTCCTGCTCAGTCAGCTGTTCTGTCATTTTGATTTTCCTTCTCGCTCCAACAGCGTTGTTGTTGCTTCCACCCGCTTCCCCTCCGGGGAGCGGAAGTTCAGTTGTCCTGGCGGTAGCGGGCCAGTTTTTCCGGGTCGATCTCGATTCCCAGCCCGGGCTGGGACCGGACTGCGACCGTGCCGTCCACGATCCGCACCGGATCGGTGAGCAGGTCGTCGCTCATGTCGAGGAAGTTGGACAGTTCACCGGCCCGTTGCGATGTCAAGCGGAATGCCGCGCCGAAGACCACCGAGCACATCGTTCCGATCTGCCCGTCGATCTGGTTGCCGATGACCGCCTCGACTCCGAGTCCCTCGCACTGCGCCAGCACGCGCTGCGAGGTGGTGAACCCGGTCCGCGCGGTTTTGATGCTGATCGCGTTGGCGGCACCGGAGAGCAGTTCCCGAGCCACTTCTCCCGGGCGGGCGACGCTTTCATCGGCGACGAACGGGATCTTGCACTGCTGCACGAGCCAGCGCCGTCCGAGGACGTCGTCCGCCGGGCACAGCTCTTCGGCGAGAGTCAAACCCAGATCGGACATCTCGTCAAGAGCCCTGGCGGATTCCGAGGGAGTCCAGCCTCGATTGCCGTCGATGTAGAGCTCAACGTCCTCGCCCAGACCTTCTCGCAGAGCCCGGCAGGCTTCCACGTCGAGCGTGTACGGGCGACGGCCGACTTTGACCTTGAAGGTGGTGATGCCGTACTCGGAGCGAACTCGCTGCGCCTCGGCGACCATGTGCGCTGGAGAAGCGAACCCCACCATGTGGGAAACGCGCATCCTGTCGGTGTAGCCGCCGAGCAGCTGAGTCACCGGAACCTGCAAGGATTTCCCGATCACGTCCCACAGCGCCATGTCGATCGCTGCCTTGGCCGCCGGGTTGCCCACCGTGCGGTGCAGTCGAGCGTGGATCGCTTCGCGTTCCAGCGCTGACATGCCGACCAGTTCCGGCGCGAAGATCTTGCGGATCACCGCGACGATGGATTCTTGAGTTTCCCCGTAGGTGTACGGTCGCGGCGGTGCTTCGGCCACACCGACTACCCCGTCTTCGGTGTGCACCCGCACCAGCACGTGGTCTGCGGTGTTGACTTCACCGCTGGCGAAGCGCAGCGGCTTCCGGTAGGGGATGGCGAACGGAATCGCCTCAACTTGCGTGATCTTCACGGATGTCCTCGCTGTGCGGAAGAAAAACTTTGTTCTCTGCCAGTGCTGTCAGCACGTTGTGCAGCAGCGGCGAGGTGTCGTCAGCTCGCCATGCCAGCGCCAGCTCGACGGACTCGGCGTCCGGAACGGACACGAAGACGACGCCCTCCAGCGGCAGCGCCTGCACCGAAGCCGGCGCCAGCGCCACGCCCAGGCCAGCGGCGACGAGCGCCAACTGGATGGATGACTCACCGACTTCGTGCACGCAATTCGGGTAGAAACCCGCGGACAAGCAACTGCGCACGACCGCGTCGTTCACCACTGATCGAGATGCCGTCTCGTACATGATGAAGGACTCGTTGCGCAGTTCAGCCACGCTGACCGTCGATTCCCCCGCCAACCGGTGGTTGCTCGGCAGCACCAGCACCAGGGGTTCCCGGTCCACAGTCCGGTGGACGATCCCCTCCCCCCTGGTGGGCGGACGCAGCACGCCGATGTCGATGCTCGACTGCAGCAGTGCCCGCTCTTGCGCGGGAGTCAGCATGTCGGTGTGGATTTCCAGTTCCACCCCGGGAAGCTCCTGCTTGATGACTTGAGCTATCCGAGGAAGTTGCTGGTAAGAGGCCAAACCGGTGAGCCCGAGCCGCAAGAGTCCGTGGCACCCCTCGGCGAAGCGCCGAGCCCGGCGGGNGGCGTCCTCGATCGACTGCAGGATGCGCTGCGTGTCGTCGTAGAAAACCGCCCCGGCAGTGGTCAGTTTGACCTGTCGCGTGGTGCGGGTGAACAGCTTCACGCCGAGCTCCGCTTCCAGCTGCCTGATCGCCTGGGACAGCGGCGGCTGAGCCATGTTCAACCGCTGAGCCGCCCGACCGAAATGCCTGGTCTCGGCAACTGCGAGGAAGTAGCGCAGGTGCCGCAGTTCCACCGAGCCACCTCCTTCGACGTTGCAGCCAGCTCCGGTAAACCGCAGCGAAACGGGCTGGAAGCGGAAATCGCATGTGGTGTGGCGCAGAGCACAAAGAGCTGCGTCTCGGTCAGCGTAAGCCACCTGATTCAGCTCTCACAAATACTCATTTGCGATGAATTAGTACTTGGTGAATATCAATGGACCCTAGGTTAGGACTAGGCAAATTCCCGGCGTAACACACGTCACTGCCATGTCAACGTCTTCGGCAACGCCCGGACACCGAGGTCCGCGAGGCGGGCAGCAGCCCGCCGGGAATCAGGAGGCACGATGTCGGAGACGCTGGAACGAATCCGGACGGTGCTGGACAACGCCGTGGTGGAGGACCCCGAGACAGGCCTTCGCCGCGCGAAGCGCAGCATCTTCACCGATGAAGAGCTCTTCGAGCTCGAGATGAAGTACATCTTCGAAAGCAACTGGGTGTACCTGGCGCACGAGAGCCAGATCCCCGACGTCGGTGATTACTTCACCACTTACATCGGTCGTGTTCCGGTCGTGATCACCCGCGACAAGCAGGGTGAGCTGAACGCGCTGATCAACTCCTGCAGCCACCGCGGCGCGATGCTGTGCCGGCGCAAGACCGACAACCGGGTCACCCTCACCTGCCCGTTCCACGGCTGGACCTTCAGCAACAACGGGAAGCTGCTGAAGGTCAAAGACCCACGCGACGCCGGCTACCCGGAAGGCTTCAACAAGGACGGGTCGCACGACCTGACCAAGGTGGCCCGGTTCGAGAGCTACCGCGGTTTCCTGTTCGGCAGCCTCAACCCGGACGTCCTCCCGCTGGAGGAACACCTGGGGGAAACCACCAAGATCATCGACTTGATCGTGGACCAGTCGCCCGAAGGCTTGGAAGTCCTGCGCGGTTCCTCCACCTACATCTACGACGGCAACTGGAAGGTCCAGGCCGAGAACGGCGCTGACGGCTACCACGTCTCGGCCACGCACTGGAACTACGCGGCCACCACCGCCCGCCGCACCACCGGCGAGTCCAGCAACCAGACCAAGAACATGGACGCCGGCACCTGGTCGAAGCAGATCGGCGGTTTCTACTCCTTCGAGCACGGCCACCTCCTGCTGTGGACGCGCTGGAAGGACCCGACGAACCGGCCACTGTGGAACCAGCGGGAAGAGCTCAGCGAGAAGTTCGGCGAAACCAAGGCCAAGTGGATGATCGAGTACTCGCGCAACCTGTGCCTGTACCCGAACGTCTACCTGATGGACCAGTTCAGCTCGCAGATCCGGCACTTCCGCCCGATCGCGCCGGACAAGACCGAGGTCACCATCTACTGCATCGCCCCCAAGGGGGAAAGCGCCGAAGCCCGCGCCCAGCGCATTCGCCAGTACGAGGACTTCTTCAACGCCACCGGGATGGCGACGCCCGACGACCTGGAGGAGTTCCGGGCCTGCCACAGGGCCTACGCCGCCGCGGACTACGCCCCGTGGAACGACATG
>JGI1652J44930_10000842_pt1 | contig 11774 bp, 20 predicted proteins | sample NewIslsDNAsample_FD_44930 | JGI IMG/M metagenome (IMG submission 44930)
GGGCGGCAGCCGTTGTGCGGCTGCGGGGTCACGTCCTGGATGGTGCCGACCTCGAGGCCAGCGGCCTGCAGCGAGCGGATCGCCGTTTCGCGGCCCGAGCCCGGACCCTTGACGAAAACGTCGACCTTCTTCATGCCGTGCTCAGCGGCCTTGCGAGCAGCGTTCTCAGCGGCCATCTGCGCGGCGAACGGGGTGGACTTGCGGGAGCCCTTGAAGCCGACGTGACCGGCAGAGGCCCAGCTGATCACCGCACCGGTCGGGTCCGTGATGGACACGATGGTGTTGTTGAACGTGCTCTTGATGTGCGCTTGGCCGTGCGCAACGTTCTTCTTCTCCTTGCGCCGCACCTTCTTGACGGCGCCGGCGCGCGACTTAGGTGGCATAGCTGTCGTGATCTCCTAGCGAGGCTTACTTCTTTCCGGCCTTCTTCTTGCCGGCGACCGTCTTCTTCGGCCCCTTGCGGGTNCGGGCGTTGGTCTTGGTCCGCTGCCCGCGCACCGGGAGGTGACGGCGGTGCCGCAGTCCCTGGTAGCTGCCGATCTCGATCTTCCGGCGGATGTCGGCCTGGACCTCGCGGCGGAGGTCACCCTCAACCCGGTAGTTGGCCTCGATGTACTCGCGCAGCGAAGCCAACTGCTCGTCGGACAAGTCCTTCACCCGGGCATCGAACGAGATGCCGGTGGCCGTCAAGATCTCCTTGGACCGGCTACGGCCGATTCCGTAGATGTAGGTCAGCGCGATCTCCATGCGCTTTTCGCGCGGCAGATCAACGCCGGCGAGCCTTGCCATCAGGCAGGTCCCTTCTCCTCCGTTCCAGGTCTGCTCCCCCACCGTCTTCGCTGCCGCGAAGCCCCGGCCTGGTCCGGGGGTCAACCAGCCCTGCTCGCGGGCCGGCAGGCTGAGGGAGTTCTTACTTGTTCAAGTTCCTGCTGCGACTCTCAGCCTTGGCGCTGCTTGTGACGCGGGTTGTCACAGATGACCAGCACCCGCCCGTGCCGGCGGATCACCTGGCACTTGTCGCAGATCTTCTTCACACTCGGTTGGACCTTCACGGTCGATGCTCTCCTGCTCAGACGCGTGCCCAGATTCCCGGACACCGTGGAGGTCACTTGTAGCGGTAGACGATGCGCCCACGGGAAAGGTCGTACGGCGACAGCTCCACTACCACCCGGTCCTCTGGCAGGATGCGGATGTAGTGTTGACGCATCTTGCCACTGATGTGGGCGAGGACCTTGTGGCCGTTCTCCAACTCGACGCGGAACATCGCGTTGGGGAGCGGTTCGATCACGCGACCCTCGACCTCAATGGCCCCGTCTTTCTTGCCCATGTCCTCCGCGTTTCGTGACGGTGACGGTTTGCAGACTCCACAGGAGTCCCTCCTACAGACACCGGTTTCCCGATCCCCGTAGCAAGCGGCCCGCAGCGAAGTCCGGAACGGGACTGCTCCCGAACACAGTCGGACAGACGCTACCAGTGCGCCGACTTACTACTGTACGCGCTGCATTTCCGGCACCGCACATCGGGGCAGCTCATAGCGGCTGCCGGCACTCCCCGTGACCGATCCCGAGGAGCGGTACGCGGGTTCCCTCAGCTTGCACGGCCACTTCGGTGATCATTACGTTCGATCACACCGGAAAGCCGGACAGTCGTGCAGACGAGGAGAATCGGTGGCAATCCAGCAGCACAAATCTGAACAACCTGCTCAAGCGCTTCGCAGGTGCGCAGAATTCGCCGCACGGAAGTTCGGTGAGTACCAGACCTTCCTGGCCACCGCCATCCGCAACCCGCGGGTCGTGGGCGCCCCCACCCCCACCTCCGCCGCGGTGGCCGAAACCGTGGCCCAAGTGGTTCCCACCACCGGAACACCGGTGGTGGTGGAGCTGGGGCCGGGCACCGGCTCGCTCAGCGACGGCATCCACCGCCGCCTGCCGGAAGGAGCCCGGCACATCGGCATCGAGCTCAGCCCCGAACTCGTCGACCACCTCCGCGAGCACAAGCCCTGGCTGGAAGTCGTCCACGGCGACGCCGCCGACCTGCTGGCCCTGCTGGACAAAGCCGGCGTCACGGAAGTGGACGCGGTGATCAGCAGCATTCCCTGGTCCCTGCTGGCGCCCAACGCGCAGGACCACATCCTGCGGCAGGCGACCGAAGCGCTCACCCCGCACGGCGCCTTCACCGCGCTGACCTACCTGGGGGCGGACCGCACCCAAGGCGGCCGGCGGTTCCGCGCCCGGCTCCACGACACCTTCGACGAAGTGCTCACCCACACCACGTGGTTGAACTTCCCGCCGATCCTGCACTACATCTGCCGACGCCCGCTGCGCTGACGCCAGCCCCCTCCAGCTGCGGCCGGCCGGCGGCAACGGCATGCTCTGCCCAGGAACAGGCAAGACGGGGGCTGGCTGTGAGCAAAGCGCGCGAGTACTGGACGTTCCTGACCCGGGCCATCCACGCCCCGGCGACCATAGGGGCCATCGCGCCCACGTCCGGGCACGTCGCCAACGCCGTGGCCGGCGTGATCCCGAGCTTCGGCGATCCCGTCGTGGTGGAGCTCGGCCCCGGCACCGGGGCGGTCAGCACCGCGATCCGCCGCCGGCTGGGCACCCGCGGCCGTCACCTGGCGGTCGAGCTCGACCCGGAGATGGTCCGGTTCCTGCGCTCCGACAAGCCGTGGCTGCAGGTCGTCGAAGGCGACGCCGGTCAGCTGCGGGAACTGCTGGCGCAGGTCGACGTCACCCGGGTCGATGCGCTCATCACCAGCATTCCGTGGACCTTGCTGGAGCCGGCCGAGCAGTACCGGCTGCTGCGGGAAGCCGCGCAGAGCCTCGCCCCGAACGGGGTGTTCACCACCATCACCTACGTGACGACGCTGTGGCGAAGCGCCACCCGCACCTTCGTGCAGGCGCTGCACGAGCACTTCGACGAAGTGGTGCCGCGCGCCACGGTGTGGCCGAACGTGCCGCCCGCGCGGATCTACGTGTGCCGGCGGCCGCTGCTCACTGCTCCGGGTCGGTGAGCACCCACGGGCCGTCCTCGGTGATGGCCACCGTGTGCTCCCAGTGCGCGGCCCGCGAACCGTCCAGCGTGACCACGGTCCACTCGTCGTCCAGCTCTTCGGTCTCCGGGGAGCCGAGCGTCAGCATCGGCTCCACCGCGATCGCCATGCCGACCTTCAGCTTCGGGCCGCGCCCCGGCTTGCCCAGGTTCGGCAGGAACGGCTCCATGTGCATCTGCGAACCGATGCCGTGGCCGCCGTACTCGGCGATGATCCCGTAGTCGGCGCGATCCGCTTTGGCCTTGGCCCGCACCGCCTGCTCGATCGCGTGCGAGATGTCGGTCAGCCGGTTGCCGGCCCGCACCTGCTCGATGCCGGCCCACATCGCCGCCTTGGTCGCCTCCGACAAGGCGAGGTCCGCCGCTGCGACCTCGCCCACCGGGATCGTGACCGCCGAGTCCCCGTGCCAACCGTCCAGGATCGCCCCGCAGTCGACCGAGAGCAGATCACCGGCGGACAGCACCTCGTTCGGGGACGGGATGCCGTGCACCACCTTCTCGTTCACCGAAGCGCAGATGGAAGCGGGGAACCCGTGGTAGCCCTTGAAGGAGGGAACCGCACCGGCGTCGCGGATCACCTGCTCGGCGATCGCATCGAGCTCGCCGGTGCTGACTCCCGGTTTGGCGTGCGCTGTCACCTCCGCGAGGGCCCGGGCCACCACCAGGCCCGCCGCCCGCATCGCCTCAACCTCACCGCGTGACTTGAGCTCGATGCCCTTTCCCCGACGCAACAACGCAGCCACCTTCGAATCGCTTCATCCGCGCTCGCGGCGCGGTCTTCCTGACGTGCTCCGACCCGTTCCCGCTCAGGAGCGGCTCTTCACCGCTTCCAGAGCGCGGGCCGTGATCTCCTCGACCGCCCCCACCGCGTCGATCTTGACCACCAGGTCGCGGTAGTAGTCGAGCAGCGGTTCGGTCTCCTCGTGGTACACCGCGAGGCGACGGCGGATGACGTCCTCGTTGTCGTCCGAACGGCCCCGCTCCAGCATCCGCCGGACCAGCTCCTCCTCCGGGACGTCGAACTGCAGCACCGCGGTCAGCTCGTAGTCGTTCTCGGAGAGGATCCCGGCCAGCACATCCGCCTGAGCGATGTTGCGCGGGTAGCCGTCCAGCAAGAAGCCCTTCTTCGCGTCGGGTTCCGCGAGGCGCTCCCGGACCATCTGATTGGTGATCTCGTCGGGCACCAGCTCACCGGCGTCTATGTAGCTTTTCGCCTTCTGGCCCAGGGGCGTGGAGTTGCCGATGTTCGCGCGGAAGAGGTCCCCGGTCGAGATGTGGGGGACTTCGAGCTTCTCACTGAGCACTGCCGCCTGGGTGCCCTTGCCCGCACCGGGCGGGCCGACGAGAACCAATCGCACCAAGGGTCTGCCTCCGAATCAATCCGATCGCGCGCCAGCTGTTGACGAACCCGCCTGCCCTCCCTCTACCGGGCAACCGGAACCGCCGCTAACGATACGCACCGGCCGGAAAATACCGAACACCTGCCTCGGCAATTGCTGGCAACCGACCGACTCGGGCAAGCCTACCGGAGGAAGCCCTCGTAATTCCGCTGCTGGAGCTGGCTTTGGATGTGCTTCACGGTGTCGAGGCCGACGTTGACCATGATCAGCACAGCGGTGCCGCCGAACGGGAAGTTCTGCGCTGCCCCCTGGCCGGTGAGGCCGATGAAGAAGTTCGGCAGGATCGCCACGATGCCCAGGTACAGCGAGCCGGGCAGGGTGATCCGGGAGAGCACGTAGCTGAGGTACTCCGCGGTCGGACGCCCCGGCCGGATGCCCGGGATGAAGCCGCCGTACTTCTTCATGTCCTCGGCGCGCTCTTCCGGGTTGAAGGTGATCGAGACGTAGAAGTAGGCGAAGAAGATGATCAACGCCATGTAGAGCAGGATGTGCACCCAGTTCGCCGGGTCCGCGATGTAAGTGCTGATGAACCGCACCCACCAGGAGTCCTGGTTGCCCGACAGCTGGGTCAGCAGCTGCGGCAGGTACAGCAGCGACGACCCGAAGATCACCGGGATGACACCGGCCTGGTTCACCTTCAACGGCAAGTACGTCGAGGTGCCCCCGTACATCCGGCGGCCGATCATCCGCTTGGCGTACTGCACCGGGATCCGGCGCTGGGCCTGCTCGATGAACACCACGGTCGCCAAGATCGCCACCGCGAACGCGCACACCACGCTGAACACCAGCGGGCCGTGCTGGTTGAAGATGTTGACGCCCTCGGCCGGGACCCGGGAGGCGATCGAGGTGAAGATCAGCAGCGACATGCCGTTGCCGATGCCGCGCTCGGTGATCAGCTCACCCATCCACATCAGCACCGCGGCACCAGCGGTCATGGTGACCACGATGACGATGAGGTTGAAGACGCCGTCGTCCGGGATGGGGGAAACCGTGCAACCGGGGAACAGCTGCCCGCGCACCGCCAGCGCCACGATGCCGGTGGCCTGCAGCACCGACAGCGCGATCGTCAGGTACCGGGTGTACTGCGTCAGCTTCGCCTGACCGGCCTGCCCCTCCTTCTTCAGCTGCTCGAAGCGCGGGATCACCACCTGCAGCAGCTGGATGATGATGCTCGCGGTGATGTAGGGCATGATGCCCAGCGCCAGCACCGACAACTGCAGCAGAGCACCACCGCTGAAGAGGTTCAGCAGGGAGTAGACGCTCTGCGCGCTGCTGCCCTGGAGCTCCTCGACGCACTGCTGGACGTTCGGGTAAGAAACCCCGGGCGAGGGGATCGCCGCGCCGAGCCGGTACAAGACGACCATGCCCAGCGTAAACAGGATCTTGCGGCGCAGGTCCGACAACGCCAGAGCCGAGCGGAAGGCGCTGAGCACGCAAACCTCCTGTATTGGAGCCGGACGGTACCGGCCGGGGACGGACGGCCGACTTGCCAAGCCGACCAGCGGAAAATTTTCCAATGCTGCCGCGAAGACAGCACCGCGGGGGCGACTCTAGCAGGCCACAGGGAGTTCACGGTGGGCTACCGCGACCTTACTCGTGATCATCGTCTCAGCTCACCGCTGGTGTCACGCCATCAGATGACCTTCGAGCAGCCGCAGCCCAATCTTCCCCGTTATTCCCACAGCTCGCCACTAGATCGCACCCGCGACCAACGGCAGCAGGCCGGCCGCTCCTGTGCGGAACGACCGGCCTGCGCGCCCATGTGAAGTCCGGTTCAGCGGTCCAGCTTGGTGACCGAACCACCCGCGGCGGTGATCTTCTCCTGGGCGCTGCCGGTGAACGCGTGCGCGGTCACCTCGAGCTTCACGCCCCCGAGATCCCCGTCACCGAGAATCTTCACCAGTTCGTTCTTCTTGACCAGGCCAGCAGCGATCATCTCGTCGATGCCGACCTTGCCGCCCTGCGGGAACGCCTTGGCGAGCTTCCCGACGTTCACGCCCTGGTACTCAGTGCGGAACCGGTTCTTGAAGCCGCGCAGCTTCGGCAGCCGCATGTGGATCGGCATCTGCCCGCCCTCGAAGCGCGGGGAGACGTTCTTGCGAGCCTTGGTGCCCTTGGTGCCGCGACCAGCGGTCTTACCCTTCGAGCCCTCACCACGACCGACCCGGATCCTGTCGCGCTTAGCACCCGGGGCCGGCCGCAGGTCGTGCAGCTTGATGACCATGTCAGTCGACCTCCTCGACCGTCACCAGGTGGCTGACGGTTTTGATCATGCCGCGCACGTTGGGGTCATCCGGGCGGATCACAGACTGGCGGATCTTGCGCAGACCGAGGCTGCGCATGGTGTCGCGCTGCTTCTGCCTGGTGCCGACCAGGCCACGCACCTGAGTGATCTTCAGCTGTGCCATCTGGATCAGACCCCCTGCCCTGCCCGGGCCCGCAGGACGAATGCCGGAGCAACGTCCTCGAGCGGCAGACCACGGCGAGCCGCGACCTCTTCCGGGCGCTGCAGCTGCTTCAGCGCTGCGACCGTGGCATGCACGATGTTGATCGGGTTGTCACTGCCCAGCGACTTGCTCAGCACGTCGTGCACGCCAGCGCACTCCAGCACCGCGCGCACCGGACCACCGGCGATAACACCGGTACCGGCGCTGGCCGGGCGCAGCAGCACGACGCCAGCGGAGTCCTCACCCACGACCGGGTGGGTGATGGTGCCGCCCAGGCGCGGGACGCGGAAGAAGTTCTTCTTCGCTTCCTCAACACCCTTGGCGATCGCCGCCGGAACTTCCTTGGCCTTGCCGTAACCGACACCGACCATGCCGTCACCGTCACCGACGACGACCAGCGCGGTGAAGCTGAACCGCCGGCCGCCCTTGACGACCTTCGCCACGCGGTTGATGGTTACGACACGCTCGAACTGCGGGGTCTTGTCCTGGGCCGCCCCGCCACGGCCACCGTCGCGGCGGTCCCGGCGGTTGCCGTCCCCGCCCTCACGCCGAGTGCGTCCAGGCATCAGGCGTCCCTTCCGTTGTCGTTCTTAGCCACTTGTCAGAACTCCAGTCCGCCATCACGCGCGGCGTCGGCCAACGCGGCGACACGGCCGTGATAGGCGTTGCCACCACGGTCGAACACGACCTTCTCGATCCCGGCTTCCTTCGCACGAGCGGCGACCAGCTCGCCGACCTTGGCGGCCTTGGCCTTCTTGTCGCCCTCGAAACCCTCGAACGACGACTCCTGCGAGGTGGCCGCGACGAGCGTGTGCCCCTTCGTGTCGTCGATCACCTGAGCGGTGATGTGCCGCAGGGAACGGCTGACGACCAGACGCGGGCGTTCCGGGGTACCGAAAATCTTCTTACGGACACGCGTGTGCCGCTTCGCACGGGCAAGCCGACGCACGGTCGAGACGTTCTTGCCCACCGGCTTACGCTTGGTAGCTGTACTCTCGCTCATGCTCACTTACCCGTCTTTCCGACCTTCCGGCGGATGTTCTCACCCGCGTAACGGACGCCCTTGCCCTTGTACGGGTCGGGGCGGCGCAACTTGCGAATCCGGGCGGCAACCTCACCCACCAGCTGCTTGTCAATGCCCTTGACAGACAGCTTCGTCGGACCGTCCGTGGCGAACTGGATGCCTTCCGGCGGCTCGATGACGATCGGGTGGCTGTAGCCGAGCGCGAACTCCAGGTTCGAGCCCTTCAGCTGGACGCGGTAACCGACGCCGTGGATCTCCAGGTCCTTCTGGTACCCCTGGCTGACCCCGATCACCATGTTGTTGATCAGCGTCCGGCTCAGACCGTGCAGCGACTTGCTGAGGCGCTCGTCGTCCGGGCGCTTCACCAGGATCGAGCCGTCCTCGTCCTTCTCCACGGTGATCGGCTCAGCGATCCGCTGCTGCAGCGTGCCCTTGGGGCCCTTCACCGTCACCACTTGGCCGTCGATGGTCACCTCGACGCCGGAGGGGACGGTGATCGGCAGCTTTCCGATGCGCGACATTCCGTGCCTCCTCCCTTACCAAACGTAGGCGAGAACTTCCCCGCCCACGCCTTTCCTCATCGCCTGACGGTCAGTCATCAGGCCGTGCGACGTCGAGATGATCGCGATGCCCAGACCACCGAGCACCTTCGGCAGGTTGGTGGCCTTCGCGTAGACCCGCAGACCGGGCTTGGAAACCCGGCGCAGGCCGGCGATGCTCCGCTCGCGGTTCGGGCCGTACTTCAGCTCGACAACGAGCTGCTTGCCCTTCTCGCCCTCCTCAACGCGGGATCCGGCCACGTAACCCTCGCGCTTGAGGATCTCGGCGATGTTCGCCTTCAGCTTGGAGTGGGGCATGCGGACTTCGTCGTGGTATGCCGCACTGCCGTTCCGCAGACGTGTGAGCATGTCTGCGATCGGGTCGGTCATCGTCATGACCAGCTCAACCTTTCTCGTCTGGTTCCGATGAGCCCCAACCGACCGGCGCACCGGGAAGTCTGGGCTCTGGCCTGGACGAAATCGGGGTTTCGCCCGCCGGGTGCTCCCGACAGGCCCTTACTCGTTTCGTTCGCGTGCAAGCACGGCCTTCGCCGCGGAGCTCGGGCATTTGCCCTGGTGTGACGCCCGATGAAGGGTACCGGGTGACCGGTTCCCCCCATCAGGCGGGCACATCACCAGGAAGCCTTGCTCACGCCGGGAAGCTCACCTGCGTGCGCCATTTCGCGGAAGCACACCCGGCACAGCCCGAACTTGCGGAACACCGCCCGCGGACGCCCGCAACGCTGACAACGGGTGTAAGCGCGGACCTTGAACTTCGGCTTGCGCGCGGCCTTGATGATCAGCGCCTTCTTGGCCATCAGTTCTCCTTGAACGGGAAGCCCAGGTGCCGCAGCAGCGCCCGGCCTTCCTCATCGGTGTTCGCCGTGGTAACGACGGTGATATCCATCCCGCGGGGACGGTCGATGGTGTCCGGGTCGATCTCGTGGAACATCGACTGCTCCGACAACCCGAACGTGTAGTTGCCGTGGCCGTCGAACTGCTTCGGCGACAGCCCGCGGAAGTCCCGGATGCGCGGCAGCGAGATGGTCACCAACCGGTCCAGGAACTCCCACATGCGGTCCCCGCGCAGCGTCACCCGAGCACCGATGGGCATGCCCTCGCGCAGCTTGAACTGCGCGATCGACTTGCGAGCACGGCGGATCTCGGGACGCTGACCGGTGATCGTGGCCAGGTCGCGGACCGCGCCCTCGATCAGCTTGCTGTCGCGGGCGGCGTCACCGACGCCCATGTTCACCACGATCTTGACCAGGCCCGGCACCTGCATCGGGTTCCGGTAGCCGAATTCCTTGGTGAGCTCACCGCGGATTTCCTCGCGGTAGCGCGTCTTGAGCCTCGGCACGATCTTTTCAGCAGTAGTCATGATCAGATCTCCTTCCCGTTGCGGCGGGAGATCCGAACCTTCTTGCCGTCCTCCCCGATGCGGTAGCCGACACGGGTGGGCTTGCCGTCGGAGTCGATCACCATCACGTTGCTCACGTGGATCGGGGCTTCCTGGGTGACGATGCCGCCGGACTGCGCACCCCGTTCGGTTCGGGAGACCCTGGTGTGCTTCTTGATCCGGTTGACGCCCTCGACAAGGACGCGCTGCTCCTTCGGGAAGGCCTTGATGACCTTGCCCCGAGCGCCCTTGTCCTTGCCGGAGATGACGACGACCGTGTCGCCCTTCTTGACCTTCATCACAAAACCTCCGGCGCGAGCGAGATGATCTTCATGAACTTCTTGTCGCGCAGCTCGCGGGCCACGGGGCCGAAGATGCGGGTCCCCCGCGGCTCACCACCGGGCTTGACCAGCACAGCGGCGTTCTCGTCGAACCGGATGTAGGAACCGTCCGGACGACGCTTCTCCTTCTTCTGGCGGACGATGACGGCCTTCACCACATCGCCCTTCTTCACGTTGGATCCGGGGATGGCTTCCTTCACGGTCGCCACAACGATGTCCCCGAGTCCCGCGTACCGCCGACCAGAACCACCGAGGACCCGGATCGTGAGGATCTCCTTGGCCCCGGTGTTGTCGGCGACGCGAAGTCGCGACTCCTGCTGGATCACGTCTGTCTCCTGACCCTAAGTGCACGAACCCTGGCGCCCGCACACACTCTGGCACGCCAAATTTCCGACCTGACGCGCGCGGTCAACTGCCGGCACACGAACCGGCCGACCGCTCGGGCTTTCCCAGCGGTCGGCCGACCGCAGTGCTTTTGTTACTTGGCCTTCTCCACGATCTCGACGAGCCGCCAGCGCTTGGTCGCCGACAGCGGCCGGGTCTCCATCAGCAGAACCCGGTCGCCGACACCTGCGGTGTTGGCCTCGTCATGCGCCTTGACCTTCTTGGTGGTGCGCATGACCTTTCCGTAAAGGGGGTGCTTCTTGCGGTCTTCGAGGGTAACCACGATCGTCTTGTCCATCTTGTCCGAGACGACGTAGCCCTCGCGAACCTTGCGGCGATTGCGGGTCACGCCCTGTCCTTTCTCAGTCATGCAGCGCCCTCCTCAGCGCCCCCAGGGGAGACCGACAGGCCCAGCTCGCGCTCGCGCATGATCGTGTAAATCCGGGCGATGTCCTTGCGGACGACCCCAAGCCGCCGGTTGTTCTGCAGCTGCCCGGTGGCCATCTGGAAGCGGAGGTTGAACAGCTCCTCCTTGGCCTCCTTGAGCCGCTGCACGAGCTCCTCGTCGTTCAGTTCCCGGAGCTCGGATGCGGTGACGCCAGCTGCCATCAGAAGTCACCACCCTCGCGGGACACGATCTTGCACTTCATCGGGAGCTTGTGCGCAGCACGGGTCAGTGCTTCGACCGCGACCTTGTCGTTCGGGAACGTCAGCTCGAACATGATCCGGCCCGGCTTGACGTTCGCCACCCAGTGCTCCGGCGAGCCCTTACCGGACCCCTGACGGGTTTCAGCCGGCTTCTTGGTCAGCGGACGGTCCGGGAAGATGTTGATCCACACCTTGCCGCCACGCTTGACGTGCCGGGTGATCGCGATACGGGCGGCCTCGATCTGGCGGTTGGTCACGTAGCCGTGCTCGAGCGCCTGAATCCCGTACTCGCCGAAGTTGATGCGAGTGCCTCCCTTAGCGAAGCCCTTGCGCTTCGGCGCGTGGCTCTTGCGCCACTTCACCTTGCGTGGGACGAGCACGTCTCAGCCCTCCGTCTTCTCTTCAGCCTTCGGCTCGGCCTGCGCCGGAGCATTAGCGGGGGCTGCCGCCTTGTCTCCGCCCTTGGCCCTGTCCGAGCTCTGCCGGCGACGGCGACCACCACGGTCGGAGCGGCGCTCCGAACGCGGTGCGCGAGCCT
>JGI1652J44930_10000844_pt1 | contig 11773 bp, 13 predicted proteins | sample NewIslsDNAsample_FD_44930 | JGI IMG/M metagenome (IMG submission 44930)
GTGGGGCAAACTGCTTAAAATGTAGTCCACAAACACCTCTTTCCCTTCCATCACTTTTTGAAGTCCTTCGTTGGACTTTTTCAGATCGCCGAGCGTTGCGGTATACAGTCCCTTTTCGTTGGCTTCTTTCGGCGAGCTGAAGTGACCGGGAAGGATGACGGTTTCGTCCGGCAATTTCAACAACCTCTTGAGGGATTCGTAGTGGATCGGAGCCCAGGTTTCGCCTTTGCCGCCCAAGTCGGGCCGAGCAATGGATTCAACAAAGATGGAATCGCCGGTTAAGAGATAGCGCTCATTGACCAAATAGGCGATATTTCCGAGAGTGTGACCGGGAATGTGCAGGGCCTTCACCCGGGCGGAACCTACGATGAATTCCTGATCGGGTTTCACCATTTCATAGGAGATTTGAGGAGGCAGGACGTCAATGGGGTGGATGCCGTCGTATGGATGGAAATGGTATGGAACTCCCAACCGCTCGGCCAAAGCGGCTCCCCCGCTGATGTGGTCGGCGTGGACGTGGGTATCCAGCACGGTGACGACCTTCAGCCCCTTATCTTTGATCCAGCGGAGGTATTCATCGATATGGCGCAGAGGATCGACGATGACCGCCTCACCCCGGGAAGCGATGACGTAGCTGAGGCACCCCCGGGCGGGCCGGATCACTTGCTGGATCGTTAGCTCGTCTTCCTCGACGACCGGTCGAAATTCGTAATAATTCCCCCATGCGTCCATCCCGCCCCGCAGGTTGACCGCATTGTATCCCAGACGGCGCAATCCTTCGGCAACGATGGCCGAAGCTCCGCCTTTTGCACAAACCGCGACGATCGTTCGATCCTTTGGCAATCGGTCCGACCAATGTTTCTCGGCGTAAGCGGCGACTCCTTCGGCCAAATCCTCCTCATCCGCATCTTCCAGCAGTTCAAAGTACGGCACATTGATGGCCGGAATCTCGCCGCGTCCCTCGATCCGCCAGTTTTTAAAATCTTCCCGATTGCGGACATCCACAAAAAACAGTTTTTCCTTATTGTCCAGCAGTTGCTTTAGTTCGGTCACGGAAATTTCCTTGGTCGAAAGGGTTATAAAAAACATCCCTCCCACATGTCAATTACCCCCGTGGGTATATACACTATATAACCGCTTTCCGGAATTCGTCAAGAGACGAAAGAAGGGTCCCCTTTTCTCCTTCGAGGCTGTTTGGCTTGATTCATGCCATGTGCGCCCGAAAATTTGACAAATCCCCTGATCTGTGGTAGGATTTACGTCGTGTATCTTTGCTTGCCGACCCGGACAAGCAACCGCTCAGGGCGGGTTTTAAAGGGAATTCCACCCGTCTCTGGCGAGTCTCGATAAAGGAGGTTAACCGGGGATGTACGCGGTCATTGAAACGGGGGGCAAGCAGTACCGCGTGCAGGAAGGGGACGTCATTTTCGTCGAAAAGCTGTCTGCCCAGGAAGGGGAGACCGTCCGCTTCGACAAGGTGCTGCTGCTCGGAAAAGAGAATGGAACCGTGATCGGAACGCCGACGGTCGAAGGGGCTTCCGTCACGGGGAAAGTGGAAAAGCACGGAAAAGGAAAGAAGATCACCGTTTTCAAGTTTAAACCGAAAAAACGGTACAAGCGGACAAAAGGGCATCGCCAGCCCTTCACCAAGGTCAAGATCGAAAAAATCGAGGCTTGACGACGGATGATACGCGTCACCGTTTTCAGAGCGCCCGACCGGCGGATCCGGCGGGTGCTGGTCGAAGGGCACGCCGGATATGCGGATCCCGGAGAGGACATCGTCTGTGCGGCGGTGTCGGGGATCACCCTCGGATTGGTCAATTCGACGGAGCGGCTTCTCGGGATTCGGGTTCATCAGGCTTCGGACCGGGAAGGAAGGGTGGATTGCCGCGTGCCCGAGGGGCTTTCCCCCGAACTGGCCGAACGGGTCCAGCTGTTGATGGAAGCGATGGTGACATCGCTGGGAATGGTGGCCGAGGAGCACCCCGACTTTGTTCGGTTGTCGGATTCGGTCGGGAAGGAATAGAGGAGGAGGTGGAGAAAATGCTGAAAATGAACCTGCAGTTTTTTGCCCAGAAGAAGGGCGTCGGTTCGACGAAGAACGGTCGTGACAGCATTGCGAAACGCCTGGGCGTGAAGCGCGGCGACGGTCAGTTTGTCACCGCCGGAAGCATTTTGGTCCGCCAACGCGGAACGAAAATTTACCCCGGCATGGGCGTGGGACGCGGCGGCGACGATACGCTGTTCGCCAAAGTGGACGGCGTGGTCCGCTTCGAGCGGTTGGGGCGCGACCGCAAGCGGGTGAGCGTTTATCCCAAGACTGTTTGAGTCGGGTCTTCGATGGAAGCCCCCGGTTTTCCGGGGGTTTTTTTGTGTCTTGATTTTAAAGTATAATAATATGGATTAGAATGCCCATTTTTTTCAACGAAATGCCTGAAAGACGGTTTTCATGACGGATTTCGTTCCCTCTCGCGCTCAACCCGGTGGCGGTCCGCCCGAAAAAGTTTTTGAAAAAGGGAGTCGGTGAGGATGCAAGGATGGTGGACGTGGTTGAAACCCTTGAGTCCAGCTGTCCTTTGTCTGTTTTTTTCTGCGGTTCAACCCTGGGGATGGAGGGCCGGGATCGTTCTGGGCGTTTTGGGGGTTTTTGCGCTGCTTTTGGGGGTCCGCCATCTCTATGAACGCGAAAGCGCACGCTTCCGGATCCGCCAGGCGGAGACCTCCCTCGGCCTGTTGGAGCGGAAGCGGCACGATTGGATGAATCATGTCCAGGTCATCATGGGATATTTGTCGATGAAGCAGATCGATCGCATTCGTCCCTATCTGGAGCAGTTGGTCAAACAGGCCCACCGGGAGAGGTGCCTTGCCCAAGTGAAGCACCCGCCCCTGGCTGTCGCCCTGGTCTCGCTTCCTCATCGATTTCCCGAATGGGATTGGGAAGTGGAAATCGGGGAAGGCTTTCAATCGATTCCACCTTCCGAAGCGGAGCGGATTTGCCAGATGGTGGAGGAGACGACCGAGGAGATGGGGCGCATGGTTTCCCCCGATGATCGGATGACGGTGCGGTTTCGTTTTGACAGGGGGGAAGATGGGGTGATCTTTTCGGTCAATGTCTCCCGGGAGCGGAAAGTGAGGAAATGCGANTGGGAACGGCTGAAGAGACGGATTGAAAACTGGCAGGGAAATTTTCAGGCTTTCGACGGGGGCTTCATGGCGGAACTCCCCCTTGGCGGGGGAAAATCCGCCGGAAACCGATTGTTGTCGTGGGGCAGGTGACGGACGGATGTTTGTCGATTACGTCAAAATATATGTGCGAGGGGGAGACGGCGGCAACGGGGCGGTCGCCTTTCGACGCGAGAAGTATGTTCCCCGGGGAGGCCCCGCGGGAGGTGACGGGGGACGCGGGGGCGATGTGATTTTCCGCGTGGATGAGGGTCTCCGCACCCTGATCGATTTTCGCTACCAGAAACACTTTAAGGCGAAACGGGGAGAACACGGCCGGTCGAAGGGGCAGCACGGCGCCAGCGCCGAACCGCTGGTGGTGAAGGTTCCGCCCGGAACCGTGGTGAAAGATGCCGAAACCGGGGAGGTGATCGCCGACCTGACCCGAAAGGGACAGGAGGTGGTCGCAGCCCGCGGCGGCCGCGGGGGAAGGGGGAACATGCGTTTTGTCTCCCCGTCCAATCCGGCGCCGGAAATCGCCGAGAACGGGGAGCCGGGGGAAGAGCGATGGGTTGAATTGGAACTGAAGGTGCTGGCGGATGTGGGATTGATCGGTTATCCCAGTGTGGGAAAATCCACCCTGCTCGCCGCGGTTTCCGCTGCCCGTCCCAAAATCGCCGACTATCATTTTACGACTCTCNCTCCCAATTTGGGGGTGGTGGATGTCGGGGACGGGCGGAGTTTCGTGATGGCCGATCTGCCGGGGCTGATCGAAGGAGCCCATCAGGGTGTCGGCTTGGGCCATCAGTTCCTGCGCCATGTGGATCGGACGAGGGTGCTGGTCCATGTGGTGGATATGGCCGCCCTGGAAGGGAGGGATCCCTACGAGGACTGGGTGAAGATCAACCAGGAGCTCAGGCTGTACCGGGAGGATCTGGCCAATCGCCCGCAAATCGTGGCCGCCAATAAGATGGATCTTCCCGATGCCCGCGGCAATTTGGCCGCCTTTCGCGAAAAAGTGGGGCCGGACGTTCCCGTCTATCCCATTTCGGCGGCCACCCGGGAAGGACTCAGGGAACTTCTTTTCGCCGTGGCGGATCTTTTGGATCAGCAGGAACAGCCCCTGGAAGAAGAGTCCGGCTCCGGGTACAAGGTGTACCGGAGCCGGGAGCCGGAGGAACCCTTTGTGATCCGCCGGGAAAACGAGGTGTTTGTGGTGGAGGGGGAACGGGTGGAAAAGTTGGTGGCGATGACCAACTTCGCTTATCATGATGCCGTTCGCCGCCTGGGCCGCATCCTGCGGGAAATGGGGGTCGAAGACGCCCTCCGGGAAAGGGGGGCGAAGGAGGGCGATACCGTCCGGATCGGCGGAATGGAATTTGAGCTGATGGATTGAAGGTCAGCCGGCGTATCGTTCGGCGATGCGGTCCACGGCGGGGCCGTAGGATTCTCCGAACAGATTCAGGTGGACCAGAAGATAATAGAGCTGATACAGCGGCTTTCTCTCGGAAAACCCCGGCGCAAGGGGAAAGGCTTCGTTGTAGGCGTCGTAGAAGCGGGAGGGGAATCCGCCGAACATCTCCGAAAAGGCGAGATCCACCTCCCGGTCCCCGTAGTANGCGGCCGGATCGATGAGGAAGGGAACCCCTTCGCTGTCCGCCAGGGCGTTTCCGTTCCACAGGTCGCCGTGCAGGAGGGAGGGACGGAGGTCGGGGCGTTCCAACCACCGTTCGAGGCGGTCGCACAGCCGGTGGAGGAGCCGGCTGCGCCGTCCGGGCAAAAGGCCGCGTTCGGAGGCCAGCCGGATTTGCGGCACAAGCCGCCGCTCCCGGTAAAAATCGGTCCAGCTGCGGTACCAGCCGTTGGGCTGGGGGAGAATCCCGATGAAATTGTCTTCCTCCAAACCGAAGGCCTCCGCCGCGGACCGGTGGATTTCCGCAAGCCCCCGCCCCAGCTGTTCCGCCGCGCGCCTGGAGGACAAGCCCCGGGAACCGGAATCGATCCATTCCATGAGGATCCATCCCTCCCCGCCCTCCGGGGGATCGTTCCACGCATGGACGCGCGGAATGCGCACCGCCTTTGCCGCCCGGCCGAGCCGCTCCAGCCCCCGCGCTTCGGCGGCAAAAAAGCCGGGAGGCGCATTTCGGTGCCATTTGAAAAAGTAGGTCCCCCTTTCCGTCGTCAACCGATATGCCCGGCTGATGCTGCCGCCCGGCACCCCCGCCGCGTGCCGCAGGGGACCCGGGTCGCCGAACCTTTCGAGCGCTTTCAGGGCCGCCTGCTTCCAATCCTCTGAAGGCAATCAGATACCCTCCCGTTCCCGGATTTTTTGGAGAAGGGCGCGGCATCCCGCTTCCACCAGCTCATATACTTCCTCAAAATTTCCCGTGTAGTACGGGTCCGGAACGTCGGACCGGTCCGCGTCGGGGATGAAATCGGTCAGCAAATACAACTCGGCGGATGCATCCTTCGCCATGCGCCGAAGGGCGGACATGTTGCTGTTGTCCATCGCCACGACGATATCGAAGCGATCCAGATCTTCCCGGGAGATTTGCCGGGCGCGGATGCCCTCGTGGGAAATCCCGTAACTGTCCAAAATTTCCCGAGTTCCCCGGTGAGGAGGTTCGCCCTCGTGCCAGCCGCCGATTCCGGCGGAATCGACGCGGATTTTCTCCTCCAACCCGGCCTCTCGCACCATCTGACGAAAAACGGCTTCGGCCATCGGAGAACGGCAGATGTTGCCCAGACAGACGAACAATACGGATATCATGCGCCGGCACTCCTTCCCCGTTGGTGTTCACGTTCACTATGATAGCACAACGGAAGGGAAGGGGCTTGGCAAAAGTGGCAAAACGGACAAAACGTCCGTTTTCGGGTTATTGACAAAGCGTCGGAGGCGCCGAGCGCCCCCTGCTGCATGGTGAGTCGGAAAATCGAGTCCCCAACCTTTTTGGAAACGTTGTAAAACCATCCCCATCGGATGCCGAAGGGGGGTGTGCCGCTTCGTTGCGATGGCAAAGGCACTCAGCGGCCCCCTTCTCCCGACACCATGTTTTATAGAGCTTTTGGCACGGAGTTGGTCAGTAGTCTTGAAACGGACAACATGATCATTTTTTTTATGTTGTCGGACGGTCGGTGGCGGGGAGGAGAGGATGGCAGAGAAGGCGTGACTCCGCTGACGAAAAGAGGAGATGGGGAAAAAATCGTGTGCCAAGTGCCTGAAAATCGGAAAACGGCCTTTTCCCGGGCGCAGTGCGCCTGGAAGGCCATCAGGGAGGTGGACGGATTCTACGGACAGTGGGGCGGGTGGAATGTCCGCCGCCCCACTGAAGCGGGCATTCTCGCCCTGTGGCGTGATTGCTCCTCCCATGATGCCTTCATGTCCGATGTGCATGACTCCATTTTTCATGGGACCAAACAGGAGCAACCTATGAACGCCTTTCCGTCACCCTGTTGGAGGGCGTCCCGTCCCTTTCCGTGGAAAGAGGCGCCATCCGCCGGGCATTGTCCGGCCGATGGCTCTGCGNAAGCGATGATCAACTTCATCCTGAACGGGTCGACTCCTTCATCGGGGAACAAAGTCTGGTCAGAGAGGAGGCTGCGGCTTTCCTGGGCCGGGCGCTGAACGGATCGAACCGCTTCCTCTCGTTCACCCTTTGCCGGAATGAACCCCCCCTTGGGCCCCTCCGGGACCGCCGGATCTTTCGCCTGCAAGAAGAGTGGTTGGTATAAGCCCGGCTGAATCGTTTCACCCATACTGCTGCGTGCGCGGAAAAATAAGGCGCTGCAAAACGTTCTGATGTCCGTTTTTCAGCTCCGGAATGCTTTGAAGCGGCGATGGACGCGCGTCGAAACCGGTTCCCCGGGAACCGGTTTTTTGGCGTCCCCCGCCGGCAAACATCGCGGGACCGGAAGCTTGCCCCCTCACGGGAGGGAAAGGGACCGTTTTCCCTTGTCAGCGAACCCGGGGGGCCTCTTTGTCGCCGTCTTTTTCTTTGAGCGTGTTTTCATCGGGAAAACCGACTCCCTCCACATACATGTTCACTTCCACCACCTTCAGCCCGGTCATGTTGGTGATGGCCCGCTCCACGTTTTTTACCACCTGATCGTAAATTTCCGGAACGTTTCGTCCGTATTCGACCACCACTTTGAGATCGACGGCCACTTCCGTCTCCCCCAGCTCAACGGTGACTCCCTTCGTCAGATTTTTTCTTCCCAACCGCTCCGCAAATCCCTCGACGATTCCCCCGCTCATGGACAGGATTCCATCCACCTCGCTGGCGGCGATCCCGGCGATGGTTTCCAGCACTTCCGTCGAAAAGCGAAGTCCGCCCCGTTGGTTTTTGTCCGCCATGCAATCATCCTTTCCGTTGGGTTTTTTCCATGAGTTTCATTCCCGTTTTGCGCGGCGGGGAATCCGTTCGGCATCCCCCCTTGATGCATCGGTGGAGGAGGGGTATAATGTGTCTATTAATAAAAGACATTTGTCTTTTTCAGGGGGATGGTCATGGCGCATTCGGAAGATCCCTTTTATCTCGTACGGGCCGACGTTTTGCCCGAAGCGATCCAGAAGACGATTGAAGCGAAGCGGATGTTGGAGACGGGGGAAGCGCACACCGTTCAGGAGGCGGTGGAAAAGGCGGGCATAAGCCGCAGTTCCTTCTACAAATACCGGGACAGCGTCTTTCCCTTCAACGCCATGATGAAGGAGAAAATCATCACCCTTTCCCTGACGCTGGAACACCGGTCCGGCGTTCTGTCCAGCGTCCTGGGTTATCTGGCTTCATTGGGATGCAACGTATTGACGATTCATCAGACGATTCCGCTNCAGGGGGTGGCCAATGTGGCTCTCTCCGTCGACACGGCGCAGGTGACGAAAAGGGTGACGGAGATCACCGAAGGCCTTCAGGAGCTTCCGGGCGTCCGGTCGGCGATTCTGGTCGCCTCCGGCGAGTGAACGAAGCNGGGCAAGAGGGATGAGCACAACGGGAGTGAGGAGGAACCACCCATCATGTGGAAGGGAATTTTGGAACATTATCGGGATTATCTGCCCCTTTCAGAACGGACGCCGATCATCTCCCTCCAGGAGGGGAACACGCCCCTCGTCCGAGCCGAGACGCTCTCGCGGGAACTGAACATCGACCTGTATTTCAAGGTGGAAGGGGCCAATCCCACGGGCTCCTTCAAGGACCGGGGAATGGTGGTGGCCATCGCCAAGGCGGTGGAGGAGGGCAGCACCGCGGTGATCTGCGCCTCGACGGGAAACACTTCCGCTTCCGCCGCCGCTTACGCCGCACGGGTCGGCCTTCGCGCCGTCGTGTTGGTCCCCGANGGTCACATCGCCGTGGGCAAGCTCTCCCAGGCGGTCATGTATGGAGCCGAAGTTCTGGCCGTGAAGGGAAATTTCGATCAGGCCCTGGACATCGTCCGTTCGATCAGCAGGGACCATCCCTTCACGCTGGTCAATTCCATCAATCCGTACCGGCTGGAGGGACAAAAAACGGCGGCCTTCGAAGTGTGCGACCGGCTGGGGGAAGCGCCGGACGTGCTGGCCATTCCCGTGGGGAATGCCGGAAACATCTCGGCTTACTGGAAGGGCTTCGTGGAATACCACAGGGCGGGGGTCATCCGTCGGCTGCCGCAAATGTGGGGATTTGAGGCGGAAGGGGCGGCCGCCATCGTCCGGGGAGAGCCGATACCCAATCCGGAGACCGTCGCCACGGCCATCCGCATCGGCAACCCCGCCAGTTGGAAACTGGCCGTCCAGGCGCAACGGGAATCGGGAGGGCGCATTGAGAGCGTTTCGGACGAGGAGATTTTGCGGGCCTATCGCCTGCTGGCCCAGGCAGAGGGGATCTTTGCCGAACCCGCTTCCGCCGCGTCCCTTGCCGGCGTGATCAAAATGCGGGAGAAGGGATGGCTTGCCCCCGGCACCCGGGTGGTGGCCGTATTGACCGGCAACGGCTTGAAGGATCCTTCCACCGCCCTGGAAGCCGTCACCGTGAAACCCCGCGTCATTCCCTGCGATCCGGAGGCCGTGCTCCGGGCGATTTCGGAAAGAGGGATCCGCCATGGCTCCCTTTGACGATTTTGAAGTGGTGGTGCCGGCCAGCACCGCCAACATGGGGCCCGGCTTCGATTCCCTGGGGATGGCGTTAAACCTTTTTCTCCGCCTGCGCTTTTCCCATCAGGACCGGATGGAGATCGTCCTCAGGGGGGATCAGTGGAAGGGCGTTCCGGCCGACGGACGGAATCTGGTCATCCGCGTCATGCGCGAAGCCTTTCGCAGGATGGGAAGGAAGCTGCCNCCNTTCCGCCTGGAAATGGAAAGCGACATCCCGCTGATGCGGGGGCTGGGTTCGAGCGCCGCGGCCGTCGTCGGCGGACTGCTGGCGGCCAACCATCTGCTGGGCGGCCCTTTTAGCAAAGAAGAGATTCTTCTTGAAGCGACGCGTCGGGAAGGGCATCCGGACAATGCCGCCGCCTCCCTCTTCGGGGGTGTGGTGATCTGTTCCTGGGACGGNGAGCGGGTTTACCACGTGCAGGGTGATCCCCCTCCCCTGCACGTGGTCACGGCGGTTCCCTCCTTTTCCCTTTCCACGGAACAGGCGAGAAAGGTGCTTCCCAAAAGCCTCCCCCATCCCCTGGCGGTGCTGGCGAGCAGNCGGGCCAATCTGCTGACGGCGGCGCTGCTGACCGGCAAGTGGGAGCTGTTGGAGGTGGCGATGGAGGACTGGTTTCATCAGCCCTATCGGTTTCCCCTGGTTCCCGGCATGGAGGAGGTGCTGGCGGATTCCCGGCGGCACGGAGCGCTGGGAGTGGCCTTGAGCGGCGCCGGACCCACCCTGATCGCCTTTACGCGGGAACCGGAACGCGTCGGAAGGTTCATGAAGGGAGTGTTCGCCCGTNACGGCATATCCGTGCGGATCCTGTCCCTGCTCCCCTTTGCGGAGGGGGCCACTGTACGCTTGACAATCGGAATGGGTCGTAGTAAATTCATGGGAAACACCGAAGGAGTTGAAACATGAAAAAGACGGTTGCATATCTGGGACCGGCAGGAACATTCACCCATGAGGCGACGCGTGCTTTTTTCCCCGCAGACGATNTGAAGCTGGCGGGATATCCTTCGATTCCCGACGTGTTGGATGCCGTTGACGCCGGGCAATGCGATTACGGCGTCGTCCCGGTGGAAAACGCCATCGAGGGATCGGTGGTCCTCACCCTCGATTGGTTGATCCATCAGGTGGATGTGTTGATCGTCGGGGAATTGGTGTATCCGATCGCACAGTGTTTGCTGGTTCATCCCTTCCAGGCGGGCAGGTCCCCGGAGGAATGGACCCGGGTGATTTCTCATCCCCAGGCGGTGGCTCAGTGTCGACTGTATCTGCGGGAACATCTTCCCGGNGCCGAGGTTTCTTTTGCCGAAAGCACGGCGGAGGCCGCCCGGCAGGTGAAAAGCCGTCCCGACGAGGCGTGGGTGGCCATCGGAACCCGGACGGCGGGGGAACTGTACGGCCTCCATGTGCTGGAGGAGGATGTGCAGGACCATCCGAACAATTTCACCCGTTTCATCGCCGTGGGCAAAGAACCGCTTCCCAAAAGGAACAGGGATCCGGAGCTTCACAAGACGAGCATTCTGGTCACGCTGCCTTCCGACTATCCGGGGGCCCTGCACCAGGTCCTGTCCGCCTTCGCCTGGCGTCAGCTCAACTTGTGCCGGATTGAATCCAGGCCGACCAAAAAGGGGCTGGGCAGCTATCATTTCTTTATCGATGTGGAGAAGGATTGGGACCCGGTTTTAATGGCCGGAGCGGTGGCGGAAATCGAGGTCTTGGGCTGCCACGTGCGTCGGCTGGGCTCCTTTCCCTGTTACCGCGTCTCGCAGGGAGCGAAGCCGATTGTTCGTTGACATTTTGTTGTGACGAGACTATAATGTTCGATAAATGAAATATTGCAATCCTTTTGATAGTCAGGAGGATACCTAGGGTTCCGCTTCGCCGAGGGGCGAAGGACTGGTCCGAGCGGTATCAACACCGTGATCGGTGTACACCGTGGGGAAAAAAGCCTCGTGCGGCAGGTTCTGACTGCTGGTCGGAGTCTGCACGGAAGAGGCTTTTATCATTTTGTGCATATATCGGGGGGAGTGCTGAGCAATGGAAGAGAGAGAAGAGCGATGGGTGTACATCAACGGGAAGTATTTTCGAAAGGATGAGGCGAAAGTTTCCGTTTTTGACCACGGTTTTCTGTATGGAGACGGGGTGTTTGAAGGAATCCGGGTCTACGACGGAAATGTGTTTCGTCTGAAGGAACACCTGGAGCGCCTGTACGATTCGGCCAAATCGATCATGCTGAAGATTCCGATGACCATGGAAGAGATGCAGCAGGCCGTCGTCGATGCGGTCCGCAAAAACGGACTGCGTGATGCGTATATCCGGTTGGTCNTCTCCCGGGGGGCGGGATCCTTGTCGCTGGACCCGGAGAGCTGTTCGGATCCCCAAGTCATCATTATCGTCGATCAGGTTCGCCTCTTCTCCCAGGAGCTGTATGACAACGGACTGCCCATCGTGACCGTTCCGACCCGGCGCAACATCCCGGATGCACTGAATCCAAA
>JGI1652J44930_10000847_pt1 | contig 11754 bp, 9 predicted proteins | sample NewIslsDNAsample_FD_44930 | JGI IMG/M metagenome (IMG submission 44930)
GTACGGCGCCGGCGCGTCCCCCAGGAAGTACGGCTTGAACTGGACCATCCCGGCGTTGACGAACAGCAGCGTCGGGTCGTCGAGGATCAGCGACGCGCTCGGCACGACGGTGTGCCCGCGGCTGCGGAAGTGCTCGATGAATCGATTCTTGATCTCGTGGGTCTGCACGGTGAATCCTTGCTGGGCTCGGTATGGGACACGGCTGCGGTTGCGGCGGGGCGCCGAGGTGCGCGGGCACCGGTCAGCGACCCGCCCTGCGAGCTCGATAACCGCTGTCCGCCCGGGGCTCGCCAACCACCCGCTGGGCGGAGCCGTCCTTGCTGTGATCGATGACGTGCTGGAGTTCCCGCTCCCGCTCCTGCATACCCGCCCGCACTTCAGCACCGAACGTGCCGACGGCATTGGCGAGTTCGCGCATCGCGCCCCCCAGCTGCTCGGCCATGCCCGCGGGGGTGGCCTTGCGGGCGGTCTCGTTGACCTTTCGGGTCAGCGCAACTCCGGCCGCTATCCCGGCACCGAACCAGAACAGGCGCCTCACTTGCGCCCCCCTTTACCCTTCCGGCGGAAACTCCTGCCAGCGGGCTCCTGCTTCCGCTTGCGGCGACCCCGCAGCGCTTTGCTCACTCCGTAAGAGAAGGCTGCGGTCTTCACCAACGGCCCTCCCAGTGTAGCCGTGAACAGCGAGGACAACGCCGAGACGTTGCCACTGATGGTCTTGGCGTTGGCGGTGATGCCGTCCACCCGCTCCAACTGGGTGTTCACGTGGCTGATCGTCGAATTGGCGTTGGTGAAGATCGGCTCAGAGTTCTCGTGCGCCTTCCGGATCGCGATGGTCGCCTCGTCCAGCGTGCGGCCGAGCTTGACCAGCGGGATCGCCAGCAGCACGACCAGCAGCACGAACGCACCTGCTGCGATCAGCGCGGCGATCTGCGTGGGCGTCACGTGCCCTCCTGTGTTCCACGTCGTTCCTGCCACCGGCGTGCACGCACAACCCGGTGTGTTGATCGAGGGTCAGGTTACCGTTGACCGCCCGACAGCTCGCACCCGAGGTAACTCGTTGGGAACGCACCGGCGCATCATGCCCGGACCGGGGTCAGCGGCTCGTCGCCGGACAGCACCGCGGCCACGTTGCGAGCCGCCAGTTCCGCCATCGACGTGCGGGTTTCAGTGGTGGCCGACCCCAGGTGCGGCACCACGACCACGTTGTCCATCTCCAGCAGTTCCGGTTCCACCTGCGGTTCGCGCTCGAAGACGTCCAGCGCGGCACCCGCGATGCGCCGCTCCTGCAGCACCTTGACCAGGGCTTTTTCGTCCACCACGGCGCCGCGGCTGGTGTTGACCAGGAACGCGCTCGGCTTCATCAGCTCCAGCGCCCGCTGATCGATCAGGTGATGGGTCTGCTCCGTCAGCGGGCAGTGCAGGGACACCACGTCGGAGCTGCTCAGCAGCTCGTCCAGCGGCAAGTGGTACACACCCAGCTCGGCTTCCAGCTGCTCCGGCAGCGGTCGACGGCTGTTGTAGACGACCTTCATGCCGAAAGCCCGCGCACGCCGGCAGACCGCGCGGCCGATCCGGCCCATCCCCACGATGCCGAGCGTCTTGTGCTGCAGCCCGGTGCCGAGCATGAACCCGAGGTGGAACGACCACGGTCGCCGGGCCCGCAGCAGCCGTTCGCCCTCGCCCAGCCGACGGGTCACCATCAGCATCAACCCGATCGTCAGATCGGCGGTCGCATCGACCAGCACCCCCGGGGTGTTGGTGACGGTGACGCCCCGGGCGGCCGCGGCGGCCACGTCGATGTTGTCGTAACCCACCCCGACGTTGGCGACCACTTCCAGTTGCGGACCGGCCGCGGCGAGCAGCTCCTGGTCCACCTTGATGTGCACCATCGACACCACCGCGTGCGCGCCGCGGACCGCATCGCGCACCTGCTCCGGTGCCAGCTGGCCCTGGTGGACTTCCACCTCGCCCGCCTGGCGTAGGATGTCCAGCGCCGGCTCCGGAAGCCAGCCCGTCACCACGATGCGCTTGCTCACCCGCTACCTCCCTGCCACGGACAATCGCTCCAGCGCGGCTCATCCGCGCTCGTGATCACCGCGAATGATTCCACGCAGCTTCGGCACCCGATCCGCCAAGGTGCGCTCCGCCCCGCGCGAGCTCGGCTGGTAGTAGTCGCGGCCGACCAGATCGTCCGGCGGGTACTGCTGGGCCAGCACCCCCTCCGGGCGGTCGTGCGGGTAGCGGTAGCCCTGGGCGTGGCCGAGCCGGGCAGCACCCGAGTAGTGCCCGTCCCGCAGGTGCGGCGGCACCGAGCCCCCCTTGCCGGCGCGCACGTCGCTGATCGCCTGGTCGATCGCGGTGATGACCGAGTTGGACTTCGGTGCCGTCGCCAGGTGGATGGTCGCCTGCGCCAGCGCGAGACGCCCCTCGGGCATGCCGATGAACTGCACGGCGTGCGCCGCTGCGACCGCGGTCTGCAGCGCCGCCGGATCGGCCATGCCGATGTCCTCGCTCGCGTGCACCACCAACCGGCGGGCGATGAACCGCGGGTCCTCCCCGGCTTCGATCATCCGCGCCAGGTAGTGCAGAGCAGCGTCCACATCGGAGCCGCGAATGGACTTGATGAACGCGCTCGCCACGTCGTAGTGCTGGTCCCCGGTGCGGTCGTACAGCACAGCCGCCCGGTCCACCGTGGCCTCCACGGTCGCCAGGTCGATGGTCGCGCTGCCGGTGGACAGCGCGGATTCCGCGGCGGCCTCCAACGCGGTCAGCGCTCGCCGGGCGTCCCCGCCGGAGAGGGCCAGCAGGTGGTCCTCGGCCTCCTGGGTCAGCTGCACCGCACCGGCCAACCCGCGCTCGTCCGCGACCGCCCGCCGCAACAGCTCGCGCACGTCTTCGTCACCGAGACTGCGCAGCTGCAGCACCAGCGACCGGGACAGCAGCGGCGCGACCACGGAGAAGGACGGGTTTTCCGTGGTCGCGGCCACCAGCAGCACGGTCCGGTCCTCCACCGCCCCGAGCAAGGCGTCCTGCTGCGTGCGGGAGAAGCGGTGCACCTCGTCGATGAACAGCACCGTGGCCTCGCCGGAGCGCCCCAACCGCCGACGGGCCTCGGTGATCACCGACCGGACTTCCTTGACCCCGGCCGAGAGCGCGGACAGCGCCACGAAATGCCGGCCGGTCGCCTGGGAAACCAGGTTCGCCAAGGTGGTCTTGCCGGTACCGGGCGGCCCGTACAGCAGCACCGAGGCCGGGGTCGCTCCTTCCACCAGGCGGCGCAGCGGGGCACCGGGCCGCAGCAGGTGGTCCTGGCCGACGACCTCGTCCAACGTGCGCGGCCGCATCCGCACCGCCAGCGGTGCGTTCTCGGCCAGCCGGTCCCCGGCCCGAGCATCGGCGTCAGCGCCGAACAGTCCCTCGTCGAACAGGCCCTCACTCACCCAACCGACGCTACCGGCCGTTCCGGTTGTTCGGCCTGCCCGGGCAGCGCGATTTCGACTTTGTCGTCACCGCGTTGCTGCGCCCACTGGTGGACCGCCTGGTGGCAGGCCTGGTCCAAGTACCGCAGGGGCCGCATGTCCAGGTGCACGTGCTTGTGCTCGGGCACCCGCTCCAGGTGCTCCAGCAGGCGGGGCAGCCGCAGGAACGTCGCGTTGCCGTTGAAGGCGATCCGCACGTGGTCATCGTGGTGCTCGGCTTCCACGCTGAACCGGGACACCTCCACCGCCGTTTTCAGCACGGCCACCGCCAACCCGGCCAAGGTGCCGACCAGCAGATCGGTGCCCACGATCATGCCGGCGGTGAACACCAGCACCAGCCCTTCGGAGCGGCTCTGGCGCAGCAGCGCCACGGCCTCCCGGGGGTTGAGCAGCTTCCAGCCAGCCTCGATCAGCAGCGCCGCCAGGACGGCGAGCGGGATGAAGCCCAGCACACCGGGCAGCAGCGCCACGAACAGCAGCAGCCACACCCCGTGCAGCACCCGGGCCATCTTGGTCCGCGCACCGGCCCGGACGTTGGCCGCGCTGCGCACGATCACCGCCGTCATCGGGAGCGCGCCGAGCAAACCGCACACCGCGTTGCCCACGCCCTGCGCGACGAGTTCCTTGTTGTAATCGGTCTTCGGCCCCTCGTGCAGCTGGTCCACCGCCACTGCGCTGAACAAGCTCTCCGCCGAGGCGATCAGCGCGAACGCCACCATGGAGGCCAGCAGCGCGGGGGTGGCCAACGCCCCGTCCAGCACGATGGGGTTGAAGGCGTCCACCAGCGAACCGACTTCCACTTTGGACACCGGGAGTCCAGTGGCGAGCGCGAGCGCGCTCATCAGCACGACGGCGATCAGGGCCGCCGGCACCAACCGCAAGCGGGAAGGCGTCCTCTGCCACAGGCCGAGCACCACCAGCGTGCCCACCGCCAGCAGGAGCCCGGCCTGGCCTTCCGGAGTGGTGGCGGTGTCGACCAGCAGCTGCGGCAGGCCGAGGATCTTGTCCACGGTCTCCTGCGGCGCCGGCTGACCGCTGACCGAGTAGACCTGACCGAGGATGAGGACCAGGCCGATACCGGTGAGCATCCCCTTCACCACCGACGGGGAGATCGCCCGGAACCAGATCCCCAACCTGGTCAGGCCGAGCAGGACCTGGAGGATCCCGGCGCCGAGCACGATGAGCCCCAGCGCCGACAAGCCGTGCTCGTTCACCGCGGAAGCGACCAGCACGGTGAGCCCCGCAGCGGGACCGCTCACCTGCATCGTGCTGCCGGGCAGCGCCCCGACGACGAGCCCGCCCACGATGCCGGTGATGATGCCGAGCTCAGCCGGCACCCCGGAAGCGACCGCCACCCCGACGCACAACGGCATGGCGACCAGGAAAACCACCAGAGAAGCCGTCAGATCAGCGGCGATGGCCTCTTTCGACCAGCGCGGGATCGCGAGCCGGCCACGGGCCGGTTCGGTCTTGTTGTTCACTTAGCACTCCACGAAGAAAGCACGCCGAAGCAGACCGGCTACCGACGAGTAGCCGGCGGTGGTGCGCGGAATCGCGAAATCAGCGGCCCTGGATCACAGCGGCAAGAAATCGCCGTTCTCGTCGTCCTGCGGGCACTGGTACACCAAGCCGGTGTCTATTTCGTAGAACCAGCCGTGCAACTGCAGCAGCCCCTGCTCCACTCGAGCTCGGACGAACGGGTACTCGCGCAACGTGCGCAGTTGGTTCAGCACGTGCTGCTTGCTCTCCGCCCGCACCGCCGGGTCGGTCAGCTCGGCCCCGTCACCCGAAGAGCTTATCCCCAACCAGTTCCGCATGGCGGGCAGGCTCTCCAGCCCGCGACCGGCCAGCGTCAGCGCGGTGACCGCCCCGCAGTGGGAATGACCGCACACGACGATGTTGGGCACCTGCAGGATCTGGACCGCGTATTCGATCGTGGCCATCTCGCTGCTCGGCTCGTAAGGCGTGTATTCGGGAACGACGTTCCCGGCAGTGCGCAATTCGAAAAGGCTCCCCGGAGGAGCATTCGTCATGTGCGCTGGAATCACGCGGGAATCCGAGCAGCAGATGAAAAGAGCTTGGGGGTTTTGACCGGCGGCCAACTGCTGCCGCAAGTCCTGAGAAACCGCGCCAGCATATTGCCGGGCGTGCCGCACAAGGCTTTCGAAATCCATGGCTTCCTCGCTTCAGTTGAATAACGGAATTCGGTCGGCTCACGCCCGACTTCCTAATTCCGGAAAACCTGAAGCGAAGCCTGTCTGCTCCGGTTCCGCTTCACCTCTCCCGCCGCGACGTACCGCCAACCGACCGCCGGCTCTTGGCAGCGTTCCCGCCCGGAGAACGACCAGCTGTCACGCAAAGGCGTGAATTCCTCGACCCATCGCCGAACAGCAGGAGCGCACCGCCGTTCCCGAGAAGTCTCCTCCGCTCGGTGCTTGCTGATCTCGTGCTCTTGCACCGACGAAACCGACTTCTGGCTCACAGCGGCGAGCGACTGGGCAGGAACCACCAGGCCGAGCAGCGCAGTGAAGAGCAGGAAGAGCCCCGCTCGCCACCATCGCCGCCTACCTAGCACCGATCCCTCCTCAAGCGCAGCCCGCCCATCCGGCGACCTTGACGGCAGCGGGAATGAATAGCACGCGGTCAACTCGGTTAACCGGGATTAACCGGAACTCTTGATCGCCATTATGCACTGGCTCCCCGCGCGCGCACAACAGGATCACCCCGCACAGTCGGGCCAATTCACCCGCCGAGTTCGCGCTTTCCGCCACAACACCAGCTCCACCCCTGGTGAATGCCCCGCACAACACGCATTCAACAGGAGAAATGTGATGCAAATTACCGAAATGGGATAATGCGCATCTCAATATATGGCCGGTCGCGCAGAAGAATGCGATCGCAACGGATATCCGGCAGCGGCGCTGGCGCGACCACCACCGCCGCACTTCCGGATCTCAATCCTCACTGGTGCGGAACGCGGGGTAGCGCACCAAGTGCAGCGCTCCCGCACCGAACCGGTCCACCAAGGCCTCGACCAAGGTCGACGCGTAATCCGCTATCTCCTGGGCACCGGAGGACTCGGCATCGGTGCGCAAGCGCCGCCAACGGTCCACCAGCGCGGTGCTGCGCCGCGGGGACGGCATGTGCAGGGCGATCGGGCGGTCCGACTCACCCGTGCGGGGCAGGAACCACCAGGTCGAAACCCACACCCACAGCAACTGCGCGCTGAACAAGCGGGGCAGCAGGACCTCGTCGTCATCGAGCTCCGGCCACACCGACGCGACCTCCGACCGCCAGGTCGCCAGCATGCTCTCCGCCAGGTTCTCCGGCAGCGCGTACGAGCACCACGAGGACGGGAACGGGTACTGCAAGTACGCGGCGTCCAGCGTGACATCCCGGACGCAGCCCCACTCGAAGTCCAGGAAACGAACCCCGGTGCTGGTGACCAGGCTGTTGTCCGGGCAGATGTCCGACGGGCTGAACGCCTGGTGGCGACCGGCCTGCAACAGCTCGGCCGCCTCGGTCAACCGGTCCAGCACCGCGCGCGGGGTCCGCACCTTGAGCGTCTGCTCGAACAGCTCGGGGAGTTCGGTCAACGACCGGACGATGTCGTCGGCGACCGGATCGGTCCACGACTTGGCGCCGAGCCGGCGCATCAGCGCGTCGAAGTCAGCCTCGCAGCCGGCCGTGGTGCGGTGCAGCCTGCCCAACGCCCGAGCCCAGGCGAGCAGTGCCCGCTCGGCCACCCGCGGGTCGTCCTCGAACAGCACGTCGGCCAGCGTCGCGCCCCGGCCGAGGTCCTCCAGCACCAACAACCGCTCGCCGGCGTCGTGCGCTATCAGCTCCGGCCCCACCCGGGCCTCCGGGGGCAACGCGGTCGTGAGCTGGCAGCTCGCCGCTTCGTGCGCGAACGGGTCGGAACGCGCTTGTTCAGGACATGCGCCGTAGTGCTTGACCACGAGAGTTCGCGGCAGTTCGAACGGGGACTCCGCAACGCGGACCCGCATCACGACCGAGCGGTCGCTGCCGCCAAGATCCTCTGCATCCGCTAGCCGAACCGGTGCTCCCGTCCGCTTCCGCAACACCGCTTCGGCGGCCCCGACGGTGTCGGTGACCTCCGAGCTCCCAGGGACACGGACCTCCGGGGGACCGGTGGTGATCTCCACACTCATCGTCTCCTGACACTACCCCCAGCATCCGAACCTGAACGGGCATGACCGGTCAAGTAACGCGCAGACCGCAGCCACCCCGTGACCAGCAGTCGTGTTCTGCACGCGGCTGCCGCCGCGGTCATGGGCTACCCGGTCCCGCGCCAGCTTCTACACCTTGACGGAACGCGGCGAGGAACAGGTTGCACCGCGGCGACAATCCTGCAACCGCAGTTGCACAACTGGAGAACGCCGCAGGCCCGCGAGCAGTTCTCCCCGCCACCCGTTCGGCTCAACGAGCGGTGCGCGGCGCACCCGCTTCCGGGCGATCACCGCCGCGCACCGCTGCGGAGCAGCAGGTCAAGCTTTCCCGCCCGGCTTGGCGGCCGGCTGCTTCACGTCCACTCCAGCTTCCTTGCGCTGAGCGGCGGTGATCGGCGCGGGAGCACCGGTGAGCGGGTCGTAACCAGCACCGGTCTTCGGGAAGGCGATCACGTCCCGCAGGGAGTTCGCACCGGCCAGCAGCATGCAGATCCGGTCCCAGCCGAACGCGATGCCGCCGTGCGGCGGCGCGCCGTACTTGAACGCCTCCAGCAGGAAGCCGAACTTGTCCTGGGCCTGCTCGTCGGAGATCCCCAGGACGTTGAACACCCGCTGCTGGACGTCAGCCCGGTGCACACGGATCGACCCGCCGCCGATCTCATTCCCGTTGCAGACGATGTCGTACGCCGCGGCCAGCGCCTCACCCGGGTTCTTGTCGAAGTCCTCGATCCACTCGGGGGTGGGAGCGGTGAACGGGTGGTGCACCGCCGTCCAGTTGCCGGAACCGACCGAGACCTCTTCGCTCTCGCTGGTCGGCTCGAACATGGGCGCGTCCACCACCCAGACGAACGCCCAGGCGTCGTGGTCGATGAGGTCGCAGCGCTCGGCGATCTCCAGCCGGGCGGCGCCGAGCAGCGCCCGGGACGGCCCCGGCTCGCCCGCCGCGAAGAACACGCAGTCACCCGGGTTGGCCCCCACGGCCTTGGCCAGACCGGACCGCTCGGCTTCGGAGAGGTTCTTGGCCACCGGGCCGGACAGGGTGCCGTCCTCCCCGACCAGCACGTAGGCGAGCCCCTTGCCGCCGCGCTGCTTGGCCCACTCCTGCCAGGCGTCCAGCTGGCGCCGCGACTGGCTGGCCCCGCCCGGCATCACCACGGCACCGACGTACGGCGCGCGGAACACCCGGAACGGCGTGTCCTTGAAGTACTCGGTCAGTTCGACCAGCTCCAGCCCGAACCGCAGGTCGGGCTTGTCGGTGCCGTAGCGGGCCATCGCGTCGGCGTAGCTGATCCGCGGGATCGGCCGGGGGATNTCGTGGTCGGCGAGCTCCTTCCAGATGGCCGCCAGCAGCTCTTCGGTCAAGGAGATGACGTCGTCCTGCTCGACGAAGCTCATCTCGAGGTCCAGCTGGGTGAACTCCGGCTGCCGGTCCGCCCGGAAGTCCTCGTCCCGGTAGCAGCGGGCGATCTGGAAGTACCGCTCCAGGCCGCCGACCATCAGCAGCTGCTTGAACAGCTGCGGCGACTGCGGCAGCGCGTACCAGTTGCCCGGCTGCAGGCGGGCCGGGATCAGGAAGTCCCGCGCGCCTTCGGGGGTGGACTTCGTCATGGTCGGGGTCTCGACCTCGACGAAGTCGTGCCCGTGCAGCACTTGCCGGGCCACCCGGTTGAGCTCGCTGCGCATCCGCATGATCCGCGCCTGCTCCGGGCGGCGCAGGTCCAGGTACCGGTACTTCAACCGGACCTCTTCACCGACCTCCAGGTGCTCGTCCAGCGGGAACGGCAGCGGAGCCGACTCCGAGAGCACCTCCAGGGAAGTGGCGGTCACCTCGATCTCGCCGGTGGGGATCTCCGGGTTCTCGTTGCCCTCCGGGCGGCGGACCACTTCACCGGTGACCCGGATGCAGAACTCGGCGCGCAGCCGGTGCGCCAGCTCGGCCATCTCGCCCTCGCGGAACACCACCTGGGCGACCCCGGAGGCATCACGGAGATCGATGAAGATCACTCCGCCGTGATCGCGACGACGCGCCACCCACCCGGCGAGGGTGACGGACTGCCCGGCATGACCGGCGCGAAGCGATCCGGCCTCGTGCGTGCGCATCACGGGTACTGAGCTCCTCTTCTGCGACAAAGCTGGCTGGCTTACTCCGACGTCCTGCAAGGGGCCGCGTCCGGGAAGGACAGCAGACTGACTCCGAAGCCAGGACTCAGGCCATCAAGGCTATCCAACGCGCCCGAAGGCGCCTCGAGCAGGCTTGGGCTGCGCGGCGCCCCCGCTTTCGCCGGAACCGGGAACCGGGAGCGCCGGGCGCGCGTCCCACCCGAGCAGGGAAGCCACGACCGGCCGCTCAGCCGAGGACCGCCTGGCGGCCATTTGGCTGATACCGAATTCGAGCAGTGCGGCTCAGTATTTACGTGCTCCGCAGCCGGACGGGGGCGCATTGCCCGATGACCCTTTGGAGGCGGCAATTAATGCTCTAATCCAGATCAACTGCACCGCAATGGCTTAAAACACTTTTCCGATCTCGGTCGTTGCACCAGAAAGAATCACTGCATAGCTTAGTTTTCCNGGATCCGGTGGACACGAGGAGTAACAATGAGCGGCCCTGAAGCCCGAGCTCACCCGATCACCCCACCCACCACGGTCACCGAAGACAACGACCAGCCCAACGCCCTGTCCGAGGAATTGGCCGAGTTGCTGCGCACCGGCCCGTTCGAAGCCGCCCTGCGCGCGGCCATCCGAGCGAGCCGGTTGAGCCTGGAACGCATCCAGCACCGATTACGGCAGCGCGGCACCCCCGTCAGCATCACCGCGCTCAGCTACTGGCAATCCGGTCGGCGCCGCCCGGAAAGGCCCGACTCGCTGCTGGCCCTGCGGCAACTGGAACAGGTGCTCGGGGTTCCCGACGGTTCGCTGTCCGCGCTGCTCGGTCCACCGCGCCCGCGCGGCCGCACCCGGCAGGCCGCCGCGGAAGCGCCACCGCTGAGCGCCCTGTGGTCGGAGCACGAGACCGCCGCGGAGCTGCTGACCCAGATCGACACCAGTCACGACAGCAAGCTGACCCGGCTCAGCCACCACGACGTGGTGCACGTCGACCAGCACGGCAAACTCCGCAAGATCCGCACGCACAAGCTGGTGCGCGCGGAAGCCAACGGAGTGGACCGGTGGATCATCATGTTCGACGGCGCCTCCTCCGCCGAGACGCCGCCGGTGATCCGCCCCATCCGCTACTGCCGGCTCGGCCAGGTGCTCACCGACCACGCCCGCGACCTGGTGGTGGCCGAGCTGCTGTTCGACCGCACCCTCGCCCGCGGTGAGACGCTCCTGCTGGAGTACGAGATCACCGATCCGCCCTCGGGCCCCAACGAACCGGAGCACAGCTTCTGCCGGTTGTTCCGGCTCCCGGTGCGGCAGTACGTCATCGAAGTGCAGTTCGACCCGACGCATCCGCCGAAGCACTGCGAGAGCTACGTCGGCGACACCTCCACTCGGGAAGTGGAGCCGCCGAAGCCGCTCGTGGTGGACCGCTACGGCCGGGCCCACGCCGTCGCACTGGACTTCGGCCTGGGCGTCTTCGGCGTCCGCTGGGAACCGGAAGACCACCCGACGCACGCGAAATAACCTGGGGTAGCGGACTTCGGACACGGAGAGTGCACCCGGCTCGGGTCCGGCTCCCTCCTGCCCGAAAAAGAATTGGCTCCCAGAACTGGAATTCGCCCTGGCGTCATATCCGGTTAATAAATTTGACTTAGTGGTCACGGGCCAACCGCCCACGAGGCCGTTGGTCGCGCACCGCAAACCGAAGCGGATTCGCGCGAAAAACCGCGGTCATTCCGCGCCCGACCAAAAATGAAAACGGAATTCAATTCGGCCGCTGCCAGCAACCGGCGATCCCGGCTCCTGGAGCGGCCCGCAGCAGCCCGGTCCCGACCACTCCGGCGATCCGCTCCCCAGCCCTGCCGCCCGCAGGTCCCCGACCAGCGAATCGAGCACGCTCGGCGACCAGTCGTCGAGACCGGCCACGGGAGGCGCAGCAGTTGATCACCCGGGCCGATAATTGACGGGTGACCGACCGCCAACGGCCA
>JGI1652J44930_10000848_pt1 | contig 11728 bp, 9 predicted proteins | sample NewIslsDNAsample_FD_44930 | JGI IMG/M metagenome (IMG submission 44930)
AACAGCAGCAATAACGCCCCGCCGATATACGAGGCGATGCTGCCAAATTGACGGGATAAAAAACGGCCGACAACCATGCCGAACATTGGCATGAGAATGTGAAAAAGACCGATCATCACGCCTATATAAAAAATTTGTTTCAAGCGCAAGCGCAGCAAGCCCATGCCTAAGGCGACGGAGAATGCGTCCATTCCCAATGCAAACGCCATCATCGATAGCGCTATGATTTCGCCGATGAACATGCTCATTTGCTTTCCCTCCCCGGACTGGCTTACTGCTAACATATGCACGTCCGGGAGCGTTTAGAAGTGTATTTCCCCTTCCACAATCACCTGATGACCAGCCGCTTTTTGCAGCCGGTTCATAATCGCTGTCCCGATTCCTTCTGTCGGAAACGATTCGCTGTAAATGATATCGACATCTGTTTGATCAAATTGGCGCAGCGTGTCATATAAATGGCTGGCTACCGTATGTAAATCGTGCCGCGACCCACAGGCCAATACGGCATCGGCGCGGTAAAATGCAAGGTTTTCTTCCGTTGTCAGCACGCCGACCTTTTTGCCGAGCGCCCGCTGCTTGTCAACAAGCGTCTGCAAAAAAGAAGGGGAACCATACACAATCATCATTGGTGATTTTGGCGCGTAATGTGTATATTTCATTCCCGGCGATTTCGGCGCCTCCTGTTCGTTGGTAACGGCGCTGCCATCGGCGACCGTGCCGATCACTTCTGTGAGCATTTCTTTTGTAATGCCGCCCGGACGCAAAATGGTAGGCACTTTCGCCGTACAGTCAAGCACCGTCGATTCCACGCCGATCCCTGTTTCGCCGCCGTCGACCACACCGGCAATGCGTCCGTCTAAATCGGCAAGTACATGCGCTGCCGTTGTCGGGCTTGGACGGCCGGATCGATTGGCGCTTGGAGCTGCCAGCGGCAGGCCGCTTTCCTCGATGAGCGCGAGCGCCACCGGGTGTGCCGGCATGCGCACGGCCACCGTTGATAAGCCGGCGGTCACTCGATCAGAAATGACGCCTTCTTTTTTCGGCAAAATAAGCGTCAGCGGCCCCGGCCAAAATCGCTCAATCAGCGTGTCAGCGATATCGGAAACGTCAGAAACGATGGACTCCAGCTGTTCGCGGCGGGCGATATGGACAATTAACGGATTGTCGCTTGGTCGGCCTTTGGCCGCAAAAATTTTCTCGACCGCTGTTGTATTGGTGGCATCCGCTCCTAATCCATAGACGGTCTCCGTCGGGAAGGCGACAACTTCTCCACATTGCAGCAGGCGGGCAGCTTCTTTTATTTGTGGATAAATGTGTTGTTTATCAACAACATTATCCACAATCCAAACATTTGTTTTCACTTTATTCACCTCTACCATTGTCATTGCTTCCTAGTAAATTTCTAAAAACATTCTAGTCTTACAAAGAAAAAAAGAAAAGCTTTCCATACAGTTATCAACAACATGTGAATAAATATGTTATTTTTGTGGACAACTTTGTGGATATATGCGTTATCTTCCCCATTCATCCACAGTTCGTTACGGAATGAGATAACTGATCAGTTCTTTCAAGAAAAACTTTATTTTCACCGGCTGTTCCTGTTCCGCGACAAATGGGGAAGCCGTTGGTGCAACGCCTGCTTGTTTGACCTCCTTGTTGACCGCTTTGCTGCCAGCATCTTGTTGACCGTCCGTTTCCGCTGTTTCCTTGTTCTCGTCGTCTGTTACAACATCAGTTTTCCGGCTTTGTCCGCTTTTCTTATCCTTTTCCTCATTTTGAACGGACGACGCTTCACTCATTTGCACCGCATCGCTATTGGAAAAATCGAGGAAACAAAGCGGCGGGAATAACACGCACCACCAGTTGGCTCCTTTTCCTTCGCCGAGTGTAATCAAAACAGCATCATATTTTCCAGCTGGATATATAAAATTGCCGTAAATTTTCGTCGGAAAATCGACTTGGCCGAACTCGACTTGATACGACTGATCGCTATGTTCTTTTCGAAGTACGTCTGCAACCGTTTGTTCAATTTCAGGAAGATGGGATTGAATAACCCGCTTTGCCTCGGCAAAAGACGTCAAATCAGCAACCCACTTCGTAATTTTGGCATTGACCGCATCGCGGACTTTATGTTTCAGCTCTTGGTCTTCGGCGGAGTCGCTGTTGGCTAAAATGCGCAGGCGGATTGCTTTATCGGGAATCGCCACCGTGGCGTTTGCCCCCGCCTCTGTTTGATGGCCATATACATTGACGAGTACACCAACCATTAATAGTAATATATATAAAACAATGGCAAGCTTTTTTTGGCTCATTGTTTGACACCGTCCTTTCACTCTTCATTGTGGACAGTGTGAGCCAATTTTAAACTCTATCAATCTAAAAAAATCACTTTTTTAATCCATTTGGATATAAAGGGGCAATGTCCATCCATCAGCATCCACGTTTTAGCGCCGCGCGGACCAATGCCAAGCGGATCCCGCTCAAACAAGAAGGCAAGTCGGTGACTTGCCTTCGTTCAGCAAAAATCCAAAAAATGTTATTGTAACGTCGCATATACCATTCGGTCTTTTCCATTGATGTCGAAAGCAACTTCGACGTTCGCCGGCGGAAATGCCTCCTTCAGCAATGCGGCAACCGCCTCCCCTTGCCCGGCTCCCACTTCAAACGCCACAAGCGCCCGTTCTTTTAGCACAAGAGGCAGTTCGCGGGCAAAGCGGCGGTAAAACGCAAGACCGTCCTCACCGCCGGCAAGCGCCACAAAAGGTTCATGATCCTTTACAATAGGGGAAAGCAAAGCGATGTCGCCTTCTGGAATATAGGGCGGGTTGGAGACAACGACGTCTACTTTGCGGTTTGCTTCGATAAGCGGCCGCAACAAATCGCCGCGTAAAAAAGCGACCTCGGCGCCAAGACGCTCCGCATTTTGTGCTGCCACCTGCAAGGCTTCTCGCGAAATGTCAATAGCCGTCACGCGCAGCGCCGGATTTTCTAAGGCAAGCGTCACCGCAATCGCTCCGCTTCCCGTGCCGACATCGACAACATCCAATTGGTGATTATATGGAAATAAATGTGAAATTCTTGTTAACACGCCTTGTACTAATTCTTCTGTTTCCGGACGCGGAATGAGCACGTGGCGGTTGACAAGAAACGGACGGCCGTAAAAATGTTCGTAACCAATTAAGTGCTGAACTGGAACGTGTTCGTACACATGCTTATGAACATCCGCCATAAATGATTGATGCACGCTTTCATCGATCGGATCGCGCAGCCGCGCCAACAGCTGGGCTCTTGTCAGCCGCAAATGATGGCAAAGCAACAGTTCCGCCACCCGCTCTTCTTTTCCGTGCTGCTTTAAAAAAGAAGAAGCCCATGTGAGGACTTCGTAAATGTTACGATGCATCATTAGCCTGCTCCAATTTTTTCGCTTGATCATCTAAGATCAGCGCTTCAATGATTTCATCAAGATTCCCATCGAGCACTTGGTCAAGCTTTTGAATCGTCAGCCCGATGCGATGGTCGGTGACGCGGTTTTGCGGAAAGTTATACGTACGGATTCGCTCGGAACGATCTCCTGTTCCGACCGCCTGCTTGCGCGTCTGATCGTATTCGGCGCGCGCTTCCTGCTGGTATTTGTCATAAATGCGGGCGCGCAATACTTTCATCGCTTTTTCTTTGTTTTTAATTTGCGATTTTTCATCCTGGCAGGTNACCACAATGCCGGTTGGAATATGAGTCAAGCGGACGGCCGACATCGTCGTGTTGACGCTTTGTCCCCCCGGCCCGCTCGAAGCGAACGTATCGACGCGAATGTCTTTTTCGTTGATTTCCACTTCGATTTCTTCCATTTCCGGCAAACAAGCAACGGTTGCTGTCGATGTGTGAATACGTCCGCCAGATTCCGTTTCCGGGACGCGCTGCACACGGTGTGCGCCGTTTTCGTATTTCAGCTTGGAATACGCACCTTTTCCAATGATTGTAAAAATAATTTCTTTATATCCGCCCAATCCAGTCGGACTTGCTTCAATGACTTCTGTCTTCCATCCTTGCGATTCGGCGTAGCGCGTATACATCCGGTACAAATCGCCGGCAAACAGCGCCGCCTCCTCGCCGCCCGCCGCTGCGCGGATTTCCATAATGACGTTTTTCTCATCGTTCGGGTCTTTCGGCAACAGAAGCACTTTTAGCTTATTGACGAGCTCTTCTTCGCGCTGCTCCAGCTCATCAATTTCTTCCTTTACCATTTCGCGCAGCTCCGGATCGAGTTTTTCTTCTAGCATCGCTTTCGCATCTGCCAGCTGTTTGTGAACCGATTTGTATTCGCGATACGTCTGTACCGTTTCTTGTAAATCCGCCTGCTCTTTCGAATAGTCGCGGAGTTTTTTCGGATCATTAATGACTTCCGGATCCATCAGGAGTTGATTTAATTTTTCATAACGTTCTTCTACCGCTTCAAGACGATCAAACACGTTTTTCACCTCTGTTTTCCATGCACAGTCTAATTTATTATTATATCCCAAATATATAAAACAGAAAAGTGTATATATAAGAGAGTTGAACAAACAAAGCGAATGAATATTACGAAAATTAGCAAAAAATTATCGAAATTTCGTTCAATTTTAACAAAAATTCGGCAAAACATGTGAATTTGTCATAGAAAAACCGGTTTTTTCTATTGGCATAGTTTTTGCAGGATAAACTAGTGAAACTTTTTGAAATTTAGAAAGGGGTAGGGAGAATGAAAGCAGCAGTAGTCAATGAATTTAAGCAAAAACTAGAAATTAAAGAGGTGGAAAAACCGAAGCTAAACTACGGAGAAGTACTTATCAAAATTGAAGCTTGCGGGGTTTGCCACACCGATTTGCATGCTGCGCACGGAGACTGGCCAGTCAAGCCAAAATTGCCTTTAATTCCTGGACACGAAGGGGTAGGGATTGTTGTCGAAGTAGCAGAAGGAGTAAAATCCGTTAAAGTAGGTGACCGTGTCGGTGTTCCATGGCTATACTCCGCTTGCGGAGAATGTGAATATTGCTTGAGCGGACAAGAAACACTTTGCCCACATCAATTAAACGGCGGATATTCCGTCGATGGGGGATATGCGGAATACTGCAAAGCACCTGCCGATTATGTCGCAAAAATCCCAGAAAATTTGGATCCAGTAGAAGTCGCGCCGATTCTCTGCGCAGGAGTAACGACATACAAAGCGCTAAAGGTGTCTAACGCCAAACCAGGAGAATGGGTAGCCATTTACGGAATCGGAGGATTAGGGCATATTGCCCTTCAATACGCAAAAGCAATGGGATTAAACGTTGTCGCGGTTGATATTAGTGACGAAAAAATCGATCTTGCCAAACAGTTGGGGGCCGATATTGCCATTAATGGACTAAAAGAGGATCCAGTAGAAGCTATTCATCAAAAAGTAGGCGGAGTGCATGCTGCCATTAGTGTTGCCGTAACGAAAAAAGCGTTCGAACAAGCCTATAAATCCGTAAGACGCGGCGGATGCCTTGTCGTTGTTGGATTGCCTAATGATGAACTGCCGATTCCCATTTTCGATACGGTATTAAATGGGATTACGGTGAAAGGATCCATCGTCGGTACAAGAAAAGATATGCAAGAAGCGTTGGATTTCGCTGCGAAGGAAAAGTACGCCCTATTGTAGAAACCGCTCCATTAGAAAAAATCAATGAAGTATTTGAGAGAATGGAAAAAGGAAAAATTAACGGCCGGGTCGTTTTAACCATTGGTATAAACCGTTAATGGAACATATGCTCCACACGGGAGGCGGTCTTTTTGACCGCTCCCTATTCAAAATGACATTATAGGAGGGAAAAAGTATGATTTATAGCCGCCCAGGAGAAAAAGACGCAAAAGTACAATTTAAAACAAGATATGATAATTATATTAATGGTGAATGGGTTCCGCCTATTGGAGGGCAATATTTCGAAAATATCACCCCTGTAACTGGCGAAGTGTTTTGTGAAGTCGCTCGCTCCCAAGCAGAAGATATTGAGTTAGCGCTAGACGCTGCCCATGCTGCAAAAGAATCATGGGGAAAAACTTCTCCAGCGGAAAGAGCGTTAATTTTAAATAAAATTGCCGATCGCATTGAGGCTAATCTAGAAATGCTGGCGGTAGCGGAAACGTGGGACAATGGTAAAGCTATTCGAGAAACATTGAATGCTGACTTGCCGTTATGTATTGATCATTTTCGTTACTTTGCCGGAGCTATCCGCGCTCAAGAAGGCACGATCAGCCAAATTGATGATGATACAGTAGCTTATCATTTCCATGAACCGTTGGGCGTTGTTGGACAAATTATTCCTTGGAACTTTCCGTTATTAATGGCCGCATGGAAAATCGCTCCTGCACTGGCAGCGGGCAATTGTATTGTGTTAAAACCAGCAGAGCAAACTCCCGCTTCCATTATGGTGCTAATGGAACTGATCGGTGATCTATTGCCGCCAGGGGTACTAAATGTCGTTAATGGATTTGGTCTTGAAGCTGGAAAACCGCTAGCTTCGAATTCACGTATCGCTAAAATCGCCTTTACCGGAGAAACGACAACAGGTCGCCTTATTATGCAATATGCTTCCCAAAATATCATCCCTGTTACTCTTGAGCTGGGCGGCAAATCTCCAAACATATTTTTCCCTGACGTCATGGATCAAGAAGACGAATTTTTAGACAAAGCCATTGAAGGATTTGCGATGTTTGCTCTCAATCAAGGAGAAGTATGTACATGCCCATCTCGAGCGCTCATTCATGAATCCATTTATGATNATTTTATGGAACGGGCGTTAGAGAGAGTAAAAAATATTAAAACGGGAAACCCATTAGACACGGATACAATGATGGGAGCACAAGCCTCATCCGAACAAATGGAGAAAATCCTTTCTTACATTGAAATTGGCAAACAAGAAGGAGCAGAATGCCTCATCGGTGGAGAGAAAAACATTATTGAAGGGTTCGAAAATGGATATTATATTAAGCCGACTGTATTTAAAGGTCATAATAAAATGAGAATCTTTCAAGAGGAAATTTTTGGACCGGTTGTATCTGTTACTACATTTAAAGATGAAAAGGAAGCATTAGAAATTGCCAATGATACATTATATGGCCTGGGCGCAGGAGTTTGGACACGAAATATTCATCTCGCCTATCGTTTTGGCAGAGGCATTCAAGCCGGCAGGGTATGGACGAACTGTTATCACTCGTATCCAGCCCATGCTGCGTTTGGCGGTTATAAACTATCTGGATTTGGGCGGGAAACACATAAAATGATGCTATCCCATTACCAACAAACAAAGAACTTACTGGTAAGTTACAGCCCAAAAGCCCAAGGATTTTTCTAAAAACTAAAAATAGTCCGTTAAAAAGGGGCTGCTTTTATTCTTTTGAAGCAGCCCCTTTTTCTTTCAATAAATAGCGAAGCTGGCGCACCGTAATGTTTAATCGTTCTGCCGCTTCTTTTTTATCTCCTAATGTTTCTTTTAACGTTTTCCAGACGAAAAATCGTCCGATCTGCATTTCTAAATCTTTTACGGCATCTAAAACATGTTTAAGATCGAGACGCTGATTGCCTTCTTTCCATAATGATAAAATATGGCCGGTCCAGTTTTGTAAGTAAGATTCTAAATCCATGTCTTCTTTGGTGTTTTTCGTTTCATCCAATGGAATAGAAAGCATATTCGTTTTTATTTTTTCTGGAAGATAATCAGGAGTGATTACCATCGTTTCGCCTTCAGCCAACGTCACCGCTCTTTTTACTACGTTAAAAAGCTCTCTTACGTTTCCCGGCCATTGATATTGTTTCATTAGCAAAATGGCATCATCGGAAAAAGTAAGAGTGGAATTCAGNTTTTTTAAAAAATGCTCTATCAAAACCGGTAAATCATCTATTCGTTCTCTTAAAGGAGGGAGCGTTAATTTTACTACATCTAATCGATACAATAAGTCTTCACGAAACGTTTTCTCTTTTACCGCTTGACTGAGATTGACATGAGAAGCAGCGATAATTCGAGTATTTGTTTTACGAACTGTTTCACCACCCACACGAATATACTCTCCCGTTTCNAGCACACGCAATAATTTTACTTGTGTAGCTAAGGATGCTTCCCCTATTTCGTCCAAAAATAAGGTTCCTCTGTTCGCTATCTCGAAAATTCCTTTCTTTTCTTTCAACGCTCCNGTAAACGCCCCTTTTTCATGGCCAAACAATTCACTTTCAAGCAGTGTTTCCGACAGCGCTCCGCAGTTAATTCCAATAAAAGGCTGATCATAGCGCATGCTTGCTTGATGAATAAAATGCGCGAGTACTTCTTTGCCCGTTCCGGTCTCTCCTTCAATTAACACGTTTACGTTTTTTTTCGCGATTTTATAAGCCAGCTTGATCAAATCGTTCATTTCTTTATTCGTTCCGATAATAAAACCGAGCGCTTCCGCTAACTTATACATATCATGTTGCGACGAATGGATTTCACTATCCAACAATTCTTCAATGGTTTTTTCTAGCTGATCAATATCATCGAANGGCTTCTCNATATAATCACTCGCACCATACTTAATTGCTTCTACCGCGGTCTTCACGGTGCTATATCCTGTCATAATAATNGCCTTACATGATGGTTGGACGGCTTTTAACTGTTTTAATAGCTCCAAACCATTTGTGTCCGGCAGCTTTACATCAATTAAGGCAAGGTCAAATGAATATTGCNGAATTAATGTGAAAAAGTCTTTTCCGTTCCATCCTAACTTNACACGATATCCTTTTCCTTCTAGCAAATGAAGAAAAAAGGTGCATACTTCTCGTTCATCGTCAATAATTAACACATTGGTCATTTATTATTCACTCCCACGTTTATTGCTTTGCCGGCAGCTTTAACATAAATGTACTTCCTTTTCCAGGATGGCTTATGACCTCGATGGTCCCTCCATGAGCTTGCGCGATTCCTAAGCTGACGGATAATCCAAGTCCCGTTCCTTTCCCAGGTCTTTTCGTCGTAAAGAAAGGATTAAAAATCTCTTGCAAGTATTGTTCTTCAATTCCTCTGCCATTATCTTGAACCGATAAAAGAACCCACTTTTTTTCGCCTTCCATCATCGATTTTGTTTCAATAGAAATTACTTTTTCTGGAATATCCATTTCTTCCAATGCGTCTTTTGCATTAATTAAAAAATTTAAAACAATTTGTCCGATTTGCTGAATATTTCCTTCAATCAATTCCAGTGAACGGTCTAATTTTTTCTGAATGATGATATTTTGTTTCTTAATTTGGTCGCCTATCAACCCTAGCACTTGTTCGACTGCTTCATTGACAGAGCAATCTTCAAACATATATTCATCTTGTCTTGAGAAAGTCAATAAATTTTGGATAATCGTTTTACATCTCTTTCCACACGAATAAATATCGGAAAGTAATTTATAGGATCGATCATCCTTTGATGCCGTTCTTAACAACAATTGGGCATTGCCTAAAATAGCCGTTAATGGGTTATTTAATTCATGGGCGATTCCCGCTGCCATCTCTCCGATGGCAGCTAACTTTCCTGATTGAACTAATTGCGCTTCAATCCGGCGTTTTTCCGTAATGTCATTAATATAAATAATAATGGCATATATATGTTGACTTTCATTGAATACTGGATAAGCATGCAATTCGCATACTCGCTTTTGAAAATGAATCTCTTGATACACAGGCTTTTTTGTTTGAACCATTTCCAGAACGGGACTGTTATGGATGTCTATCGACAAAAGTTGATGAAAGTTTCGTTTCTCACGTTGATATAAATGAAGTTGGAAAAAATCTTTCGCTGCGTCATTATATTTCAAAATATTTCCTTCTAAATCAACGACTAAAATCATCTCTGAAACCGAGCGAAACGTTTCCTCCCACTCCTTTTTACTAGTGAGAACCTCGTTATAAAGACGAGCATTTTCGATACACACGGCTAACTGGTCACAAAACTGTTGAAAAAAGGCAAAATCATCTTTGTCATAGTCCATCATTTCTTTACTTCCTATGCTGAGCACACCGATTACTTTCCCTTTGTGAATAAGCGGGACAAACAATACACTACGAATTCCTAAAGATTCATATATCTTATTTTCTATATAGTCTTCTTTATTGGAATCTACTTGATAAAAGATTTTTTCAAGCGATTCAACTACTTTCCAATAAAGAGAATGTTCTTTTGACAAGTTAAATCCAATCGGAAAATACAATGAGTGGGGAGGATAAACATTGGTTAAAATCAATTTTTCGTTTTCGTACATAGATAAGCTAATTCTTTCGATTGGAAAAATCGTTTGCAGCTTATTAAAAACGTTTTCCAACATTTCATCAATGGACATATCGATATTGAAACTTTTGGTTACGTCATTAATAATTTCAAGCTGCATATTTTTCTTTTTGAGCTCAATTATCGTTTTCTTTAATTCGTTATAGTAACTTTTTTTCGAAGACTGGACACCAGTTAATAAGTTAATCATTTGTTGTCGATCTTCTACNTTCATCGCTACCATGCCCTTCTAAATATTTCTTCAATATCCTCTACGGTGACATCTCGGGGATTGGTGATCATACAAGCATCATGGAGGGCGGTTAAACTCATATGCGGTATTTCATCTTTTTCTAACCCTATATCGGATAATCGTTGCGGAGCGTCAATCTCCATTGATAATTGTTTTACATACTCAATGGCTTTTTTCCCCGCTTCCATGTACGACAATCCTCGAATATCAATACCAAGAAACGTCGCAATATCAGCAAATTTTTTCGGATTGGCCAATAAATTATATTCCATCACATATGGAAGTAAAATAGAATTGATATCACCATGAAGAACGGGATACTTTCCTCCCACCGCATGTGACATAGCATGTACTGCACCTAAAATGGCGTTAGAAAAAGCAAGACCAGCCTGCAAACTAGCCATCGCCATATGTGTCTTCGCTTCTTTGTTTATTTTTGAAGCAACAGATGGGCGCAAATATTCTGATACTAAAGAAATAGCATTTTTCGCTTGAACATCCGTTAATGGGGTTGCGGCCAAACTTACGTATGATTCAATACCATGTGTTAAAACATCTAAACCGGTTGAAGCAGTTAAACGGGCGCTTTTTGTCGATAATGTTTCTGGATCAATAATTGCAATATCTGGAATGAGGGATTTTGAGATAATCGTCATCTTTTTTTGTCCCAATGTATCTACNATTACTGAAAATTGCGACACTTCAGAACCTGATCCAGCTGTTGTAGGAATCATCACTTGCGGAGGCAATGGGTTTCTGATTTTGTCTATCCCTTCATAATCATGAATCTTTCCTCCATTCGTGACCAAAATGGCAATGGCCTTGGCCACATCTAAAGGACTTCCTCCCCCGATTCCAATGATCGCATCACATTCATTTTCTACGTAAACTTTGCATCCTTTTTCCACTTCGATATCTTTTGGATTAATCGTTACATCGCTAAATATCGTGTATTTTAAATTCGCCTTCTTGCAACTTTTTACAGCAACATCTAGCCATCCAGCTTCGATCACTCCTGGGTCACTGACAATTAAAACGTTAGTTGCTCCAAGNCTTAAACAGCTTTCCCCTACATGCTCCATCGCACCATTTCCAAAAATGATCTCGGGCATCACAAATTTATGAATATTCATATTACCCACCTAACTAAAAAATTGTCAAAGCCATCCTAAGGGACATTTATTCGACACCATTATG
>JGI1652J44930_10000850_pt1 | contig 11716 bp, 12 predicted proteins | sample NewIslsDNAsample_FD_44930 | JGI IMG/M metagenome (IMG submission 44930)
GGAGTGCAAGCGCCCGAGCGGGGAGTGCAAGTGCCNGAGTGGGGAGTGTAAGTGCTCGAGCAGGGAGTGCAAGCGCCCGAGCGGGGAGTGCAAGTGCCCGAGCGGGAAGTGTAAATGCCCGAGTGGAAGGGGCAAGCGCCCGAGTGGGGAGTGTATTTGCTCAAGAAGATGGATTATGTGCCAAGCATGAAGTATATCCGACCAAGAGGAGCTCCATCTGCCCAAGCGGAATCCCCAAGTAGACCGGTTCGTCCATCATCAACAAAAAAGGAGCGGATGGCTTATGTCCGCTCCCTTGATCTATTGGGTTTTTGATAGTTTCATAGACTTTCAGCGTTTGCTGAAAATCCGTATTGGGCGGAAAGTTCCCTGCTGATGTCCATAATGTACCGGCTAGTCGGATGATCCGGGGAAGTCGGCACGGTTTCGGTGTAGCCGACGATGGTGATGGCGCCCAATAATTCTTGCTCATAATTTAAAATCGGGACGCTGAAGGAAGAAACATGGCTTACCAACGGCTCGATTTTCGATGCAAAATAACTTTTTCTGGCCGTTTCCAATTCTTTGTCGAGTTCTTTCAACTGTTCCTCATTCAACTTGGCTCTTTCGGAATCCAGCCAATTCTTCACCAGTTCATTACGGAAAGATGCAAAAATGACGCCCGTCGATGAACCCAAGGGCAAGTTTGTCCCGATTTGCGCACCGATGTTGATTCCATATAATGCATCCGAAATGTAGGAAACGAGGGGACCCCCTGCGGAAGGAACCGCAAGAAGAGCGGTAAGCCCCGTCTTTTTGCTGATTTTTTTCAAATATGGAATCACGGTTTCCACGATGGAAGATTGTCCTTTCGCAATGTTGCCCAATTGAATAAGTTTGTGTCCCAAAGAATAGGTATTATCAGGGTTGCGTTGAATCGCCCCGAATTCATGCAGGGTCGTCAAATATTTATACAAATTGCTTTTTGTCATTGATGTAATGTTTTGGATTTCCGTAAACTTTAACGGCTCTTTATGATTTGCGATGATTTCTAAAATATTCAAACCGATTTCCAGGGACTGGATCTTGTTTTCCTTTGACATGACATTCCTCCGATAGACTATGATGTTCGATATTATAGCAAAGAATCGTTTAAGAAAGAAATTTTTGATTTTTTCGATGAAATTATTGACACTTGGTTGTATTTTATTATAAAGTTTTCTTAAAGAGAACACAGTTCTCTAAAAATGGACTCGTTAAATCNAACAAAGGGGTGGAATTTGTGATGTCAAAAATCAGTGATGTGATTGTAGTAGGCGGCGGTATTGGGGGATTGGCCGCTGCTTTGGCCGCAAATGATGCGGGGAAATCTGTCGCCGTGTTTGAACAGGCGCCGGAATTCGGGGAAGTCGGGGCAGGTCTGCAATTGGCCCCAAACGCGCTGGAAGTGTTGGATCGGTTCGGAGTAAAAGAAGAAATATTGAAATACGCAGTATTGCCAAAACGATTGGTGCTGAAAGATATCTATTCAGCAAAAGAAGTGGCTTCTCTTGATCTGGGAGAAGGATTCCAAAAAGAATTCGGCCAGCCATACATCGTCATGCACCGTTCCGATTTGCACCGCGTATTGCTGGAGGCATGCCAGAAACGCGGCAACATTAAATTTTTCACAAATTCAAGAATTAAAACCGCGGAGCAGGAAAACGGTTCGGTTACAATCATCACGGAGAAGGGCGACAGATATTCGGCGGATGCCGTCATCGGTGCGGATGGCGTAAAATCCAATCTCCGGAAATTGTTTGTGGACGATGAGCCGGTGAATTCCGAGTATGTGGCATACCGCGGAACGATTCCGATTGAAGAAGTAAAAGACCACGTAACATTGGACGATGTGATCATGTGGATCGGTCCTAATCTCCACTTGGTGCAATATCCGATCCGCCGCGGAGAACTTTTCAATCTGGTAGTCGTTTTCAAATCTTACGATACATCCAAGGAAGACTGGGGAACGCCGGAAGAATTGTTCCGCCGCTTCGAAGGGGCGCATCCGGACGCGCAATATTTATTGAAATTCATCAACCGTCAATTCAAATGGCAAATGTATGACCGGGAACCGATCGACACTTGGTCAAAAGGCAATATCACATTGCTGGGCGATGCGGCCCATGCGATGCTGCAATATCTTGCGCAAGGCGGTGTACAAGCGCTTGAAGATGCCTGGTGCTTAAGGGAAAAACTGATCGAATGCGATACGTATGAAGAAGCTTTCAAAGAATATGAAAAAATCCGCGCTCCAAGGGCGGGAATGGTTCAACGGAGCGCCCGCAGATGGGGAGAAATCATCCATGCGGAAGATGAAGTGCTAAAAATGGTGCGGGATGCATTGTTTGAAAGACATAAACCGACGGATTACCATGTGGTGGACTTCCTGTACGGCATCTTTAAGAAGGAGAAAGAAGTTTCCGGCGTCAATTAATCTATGAAAACAAAAATAAGAAATGAAAAATGCGTTAGTCGCACTGCGCTAACGCATTTTTTCGCACTTTATTCCCGGTAGCCGTATATTCTGGACATTTCTTTGCAGATGTCGATGACTTTCTGGATCATTTCATCTTGCGGATCGGTCGGGATGTTTTCGGTGAATCCGATGACGGCGACGGCAGCGATGATTTCATTTTGATAGTTTAAAATCGGCACGCCAAAGGAAGAAACATGGTTGACAAGCGGTTCTTTGGCAAAGGCCACATGGGAGCGGCGGATTTCCTCCAGCTCCTTCTGAAACTGCTCTGTTGAAAAATTCGGAATCTTTTCTTGTTCCTGTTTGATCCATTGGGCCACTTCCCTGCTGTTTGCGTAGGCGGCAAACACCTTTCCTGCCGACGACATGAGCGGCAATTTTGTGCCGATTTGGGCTCCTATGTTGATGCCGTAATTGGTATTCCAAATGTTTGTGATGACCGGGCAATCGTTCAGCCAGACGGAAAGGGAAGTGGACATTTGGGTAATGTTGCTGATTTCTTTAAAATACGGCGACAATTTGTTTATCATATCATGATTTCTCATGGCCGCGTTCCCGTATTCCAGGAGTTTGTAGCCAAGGGAATAGGAACCTTGGCGATCGCGGTACAACAGGTCGAGCTGTGTCAATGTATTTAAATATTTATAAAGATTGCTTTTTGAAATTCCCGTCTTTTGCTGAAGTTCCGTAAATTTGACCGGAACATCGCTTTGCGCTACGACATCAAGGATTTTGATTCCCTGGCTCAGTGAACCGATCGTTGAAGAAGATTTTGTCATAGAGATATTCCTTTCTGATATAAGATGAAACATTTGCATATTTCCGATTAATAGTTTAATATATTGTGCTAAGAATTATCAACATAATGAATTTTATTCTCTATTTTGATAAAAAGGGGAGTAGGGTATGACTGTTCACGTTTTAGATGACAAAATCACGTCTTTCAAAAACAGCATCGATCGAATCGTTGATGTGCTGCAAAACACCGATGAAGAAAAATTGTATATTCAGCCTTCGGAAAAAGAGTGGTCTGCTATGCAAATTGTATCACATGTACTGGAAGCGGTGGATTTCTGGGTGGCAGATCTGGAAGCTTTACTAATTGTACCAGGGGCGAAATGGGGGCGCAATCATGAGCACGTNCGCCGTTTGGCAGCGGTGAGCGACACGGTTGTATCGCAATTGAAAAGGGAAGAAGCGATTGAAAAACTGAAAAAACTTGTTCCGAAAGTAGAGCAGGCTTTATCCAAAGTGAAGGAAGAGGATTTGGAAAAAACGGCGCCGAGCTACAACCCGAATTTTGATGGCAAACCGCTGTCTTTTCTGATCGACCACTTGATTGTCGGGCATGTGGAAAGCCATTATGGACAACTTGTCCGTCACCTTGAAAAAGTGAAATAAAGGAACAAGAAAAAGATCGTTTCGATGGCGGAACGATCTTTTTTTGGCGCAATTTCGAAGCTTCCTTCCATGAAAAATTTGTTATGATAGTTATTGCACGAATGGAAATTGAAGGTGATAGGATTTGGCGAAAAAGAAAGCGGCAAAGACGAATGCCATCCGGTTGTTGGAGCAGCGGAATATGCCATTTCAGGCCATCGCTTACGAGACGGAAGGGGCCATCGACGGCGTATCGGTTGCCAAGAAAATCGGGCATCCCGCGGATCATGTTTACAAAACCCTAGTCACGACGGCGGGGGCCGGGAAAACGTATGTGTTTGTCATTCCGGTGGAGAAGGAGCTGGATTTGAAGGCAGCCGCCAGAGCCGCGGGGGAAAAGAAAGTGGAGATGCTTCCATTGAAAGATTTGTTTGCGGCAACGGGGTATGTGCGCGGCGGGTGTTCGCCGGTCGGCATGAAGAAGCAGTTTCCGACGTTCATTGATGAATCGGCAAAAGATTTGGATTATATAATCGTTAGCGGCGGCAAAATTGGCATCCAGATTCGATTGGCCCCGGCGGATTTGGCAGAGGCGGCCAATGCGGAGTTTGCGCCTGTCGCGAAATGAACGGTTTGTTGTCCGGTATCTGCTGCGGTTTAACACCGGAATGTGTCTCTTTTCGACGGAAGTTACCGTTGTCCGGCGTTTCCGGGATAAAGGAAGGCCGATGCCGGCCCGATTTTTTGGGGTGAAAGAAGAGAAGGAGGAACGGCAGAAGAGGTTTTGCTGTTTGACACTCGCATTTGATATGGATGGAAAGAAGGCGTATCGGAGATGAGAAGAATATATGCTTGGCGGTGGGGCTTTTATCTGGCCGGGTTATGCATCATGTCATTGGGGATCACGATGGTGATCAAGGGGGAAAAAATTGGAGTCAATGCATGGGACGTGTTACATATTGCGTTATATAAAACCATCGGCTTGTCGATTGGTTCATGGGTGATTATTACGGGACTTGTCATCGTGGCTTTTACTTCCCTGATGTACAAAAGTTTTCCGAAAATCGGCACTTGGTTGAACATGCTGCTGACGGGGGGGTTCATCGACTTTTTTTATTGGCTGTTGCCCGATGCGGATACTTTTCTCTTTCAGCTCCTGTATTTTCTGGCAGGCATTTTTGTTTTAAGCTTCGGCACGGGCATGTATATATCCCCGAACCTGGGATCCGGCCCGAGAGACGGGCTGATGATGTGGATCGTGGAAAAACTGGGCGGAAGCATCAAAGTGGCGCGGATATCCATCGAATTGACCGTTGCCTTGATCGGCTGGCTGTTAGGCGGGCCTTTTGGCGTGGGGACGATTCTGATTGCGGTGGGATCCGGCTATATTGTGCAATTTGCCTTGCCGTATTGCCAAAAGTTATTGCTGAAATGCATCGGCGAAGAGGCGCTGGAAGGGGAAAAGCCGTTTATTCCGGTGATAGGAAGAGAGACGGATTAAAACAAGCGCAAATGGAAAGAGCCTTCCATTTGCGCTTGTTTATTTGAGAAGTGTTTGCCGATACGGCGCATGAAATTAATAGATATTTTAATCGATGCNTAAGTATGTTGATGACAAACACGGCTCATGAAATTTGATGCAGCGTACCTGGATGTCCGCTTCTTCATGAAGGCCTGTTGCGGATATAACTAAGCGGATTCCGCAAATCCGCAGACCATCTTATGCCTACACTTTTTTTCCGACAATCACCAAATCCCGCTTGATGCCATCCAGTTTTGCCACTTCCGGCAAGAGCCCCCATTTTTCAAATCCGAAATCAAAAAACAGACGAAGGCTCGGTTCATTATGTGCAAAGATGAAGCCCAGAAGCGTTTCGATTCCCAATTTCGGGCATTCCCCGATGACCTTGCCCAAAATCTTCTTGCCAAGTCCTTTTCCCCGGAAGTTTTCATGGAGGTAAATGCTGATTTCCGCGGTTGCATCATAGGCTGGCCGGCCGTAGAAGGATTGGAGGCTTACCCAGCCGCAAATGGTTCCGTCATATTCGGCCACCCATAAAGGCCTTTTTTCCGGAGTGTGTTCATGAAACCAGTCCAACCGGTCTTCCACCGTGACCGGTTCGGTATCCGCAGTGACCATTCTGCTTGGAATGGTTGAATTGTAGATTTCCACAATGGTCGGCAAATCTCCAAGGATTGCAATCCGAAAAACGATATCGTTTGTCATCTTAACCATCCTTTTAAATTCATATGTACAGAATTGATGAATTCATACTACCACTCTTTTGTTCCAGTATAAAATAAAAAATGCTCCGAAAGGGCTTGTTTATTTTAGGAACCATTGCAAGGGGGCGGCTGCCGTTTAATGTCGCAGAAATCATGAAATATTCGATGAAGAATCCGAAGCTTGCGTCATATATTGTTTCGAGGACCCAATCAGGAGGTGCAACATTGGCAAAAGCTTTGGATTCTTTTTTGGAAGAAAACTTGCAGCAACTCAAAAGCCAAGGATTGTATAACGAGATTGATGTCATCGAAGGGGCGAATGGCCCTGTCATCGAAATCGACGGGAGACGGTTGATCAATTTATCTTCCAACAATTATTTGGGATTGGCAACGAACGGGCAATTGAAGGAAGCGGCCAAATGCGCCATTGACCGGTACGGGGTAGGAGCGGGGGCGGTCCGCACCATCAACGGGACCCTCGATCTGCATCAAAAGCTGGAAGAAAAAATTGCGGAGTTTAAAGGCACGGAAGCGGCCATCAGCTACCAGTCCGGATTCAACTGCAATATGGCCGCCATTTCCGCGGTGATGGATAAGGACGACTGCATATTGTCGGACCAGCTGAACCACGCTTCCATCATCGACGGTTGCCGATTATCAAAAGCGAAAATCGTCGCATATGCCCATTCCGATATGGATGACTTGCGCAGAAAGGCAAAAGAAACGGCGGAGTCGGGGCGCTACCGGAAAATCATGGTCATTACCGATGGCGTGTTTTCCATGGACGGGGATTTGGCGAAGCTGCCGGAGATTGTGGAAATTGCAAGGGAATTTGATTTGATCACTTATGTGGATGATGCCCACGGTTCAGGGGTCACCGGCAATGGAAGGGGGACGGTAAAGCATTTCGGGCTGGAAAAAGACATCGATTTTCAGATTGGAACATTGTCGAAAGCGATCGGCGTTGTCGGCGGGTATGTGGCAGGGAAGAAGAAGTTGATCGACTGGCTGAAAGTGCGTTCACGTCCGTTTTTATTTTCAACGGCCGTACCTCCCGGGGACGTGGCGGCGACCATTGCGGCGATTGATTTGTTGATGCGGTCGGAAGAATTGACAGGGAGATTGTGGGAAAACGGAAATTACTTCAAAGAAGGGCTGAAAAAGCTCGGGTTTGTTACCGGCAATTCGGAAACACCGATTACCCCGTGCATCATCGGGGATGAAAAATTGACCCAGCAGTTTTCCAAGAGGCTTATCGAAGAAGGCGTTTATGCGAAAGCGATTGTCTATCCGACCGTGCCAAAAGGGACAGGGCGCGTCCGCAACATGCCGACCGCCGGCCATACAAAAGAAATGCTGGATGAGGCCCTTGCCGTTTATGAAAAAGTAGGGCGGGAGCTCGGAGTTATTTAATGTTCTGTCTCAGGTGCNAGGCACTTCAAAAGAAAGGATGATCCATTGAAAGGTTCGATTACGAAGTTTTTTGGGCAGGCGTTGACGGGGCAAGGGTTGAAGGATCTTTATCAGGAAATCGCGAAAGAGGCGGAGGAAGTCTATTTTTTAAAGGGAATTTTCGGTTTCAACGCTTCCAATTTATTGAAGGAAATCGGCTATTTTTATGTGAACAGGGGTTTCGATATCGAATTTTTCTACGATCCCCTTTTTGAAAATACCGTCCAGGCGACTTTCGTAAAAGGCATCGGCATCTTGTTTCTCCAAAGTTCCAAACCTTCCATTGAACCGACGCGACTTGGCACCCGCGATCATGTCATTTCCTTCTATGACTGTTTAGATAAGGGGATTCTGAAAAAACATGGCCAACGTCTAAAACAGCTTTCGGAAGAAGCGGAAGAATGGCATCATCAATTGTTTGATGCGCTCCGTTCCGCCATCGAAATCCATGACGAGTGGGAAAGGCAGACACGGAAACATATGGACTGGAAAGCGCTGGAGGAACATCAGGAGGAGCTTCTTGACCAGATTTTTGACGGCATGCTGCTCAATAAAACAGGGACGCTGACCCATCGTTTATTTGGAACGCTGACACCGGTTGGGGCAAGAGATTTTCTGCAAAATATCACCCGCAATTTGGAAAGAAGGTATTTTATTAAAGGACTGCCGGGCACTGGAAAATCNACCATGCTGAAAAAATTGGCGCAGGAGGCATTGAAAAGGGGATTTGATGTACAACAGGTGTGGTGCGGCCTGGATGCCAGATCCATCGATATGGTCATTTTGCCGGAGCTGAAGTTTTGCATTTTCGACAGCACAGCCCCCCATGAATATTTCCCAGCGGAAGGAAGGGTGGGGGATCAGATTGTTGACATTGCCAAACATTGTCCATTAACGAAAGAGACGGAAGAGAAGATTCAAGAAATCGAAAAAGAGTACAGGGGAGCGATTCTCCATGCAACCAACTACGCCAAGCTGTATGCGGAAGCGGAAAAAGAGATCCGCGGGATTGTCGACCTGGCAACGGATGTTTCCAAATGGAAAAAGCAATCGGCCCGTTTGTTTGGAAAGTGATGAATCACCGAATTGATGCAATAAACTGAATCTTATTGAAACCGTTTATAAATGGAAAAACCGGACGCTTTTTTGCGCCCGGTTTTTCCTTATAACAGGGGGGAGTCTTGTATATTAAAGCGGACACAGCGCTAACTGTAGACCGCTTCAATACCTAGCGAGTGCAATATCTCCGCTTTCATGCGGGCAAGGGTTTCGCTGCCGCGGTTTCTTGGCCGCGGTTCATCAATGCGGAATTCCCGCTCCACCTGCCCGGGCTTTCCGGATAACACGAGGATCCGGTCGCACAAGTATAAAGCTTCATCGATATCATGAGTGACAATCACCGCCGTCAGCTGCTGCGATTTCCAAATTTTCAGCACCAGATCCTGGAGCTGCATTTTGGTAAACGCATCGAGCGCGCTGAAAGGTTCATCGAGAAGGAGCAGGCCGGGATTGGTCACAAGGGCTCTTGCAATCGACACCCGCTGTGCCATTCCGCCGGATAATTGTTTGACATATAAATTTTCCGCATGCTCCAGTCCCACTTCTTTCAACAGCTCCCGTGCGGCGGCGATGTTTTCTTTTTTATTCCTATTCAGGCCAAATTGAACATTTTCAAGCACTGTCAGCCATGGGAAAAGCCGGGGTTCCTGAAAGACGACCCCGATTTCTTCGTGGGGCCCCTGAATTTTTTCTCCGTTGATGAGGATGTCCCCGCTATATCCTTGATCGAGGCCGGTAATGGCTTTCAAAATCGTGCTTTTCCCCGAACCGCTTTTTCCGAGCAGCCCGATGATTTCCCCCTTTTCCACGGAAAAGGAGACATTCCGCACACCGTTTTCGCCCCCGAAAATGCGGGTGAGCCGATTGATGGTCAGCATATTTACCCTCCTATCGCGCTTGTATCCCGCCAAGCCAATACTTTATTTTCAATGATTTTCACGAACCAGTCCGTCAACTTTCCGACAATCGCGAACAATAGGATGCTGGCAATGATGATGTCGGGGGAGGAGGAGTTTTGGCCGATCACCAATAGATACCCCAATCCTTCGCTCGCCCCCATCAATTCAGCGGCAACGACGAACATCCATCCCAATCCGAGCCCGCTCCGGAGCCCGGTGAAAAAGGAAGGGAGGCTCGCCGGGAAGATGATGCGTTTGACCAATTGGAAATGGCTCAAGCGATATACTTTCCCGACTTCGATCAATTTGCGGTCCACGTTCAAAATGCCGCTGACGATGTTCAAATACACAGGGAAGAAGACCCCGACAGCGATTAAGCTGATTTTGGACGCTTCCCCGATNCCCATCCATAAGATGAAGAGGGGCACCCAGGCCAGGGAAGGAATCGATTTGAACGCCTGGATGATCGGGTCGAAGATTTTTTCGGCTTTGCTGTAAAATCCGACAACAGAACCTAGTAGTACCGCGGCCAGCGTGCCGATGAAGAAGCCGATGCCGACCCGGTAAAACGTGATGCCGACATGGGACCATAAAGAACCGTCCTGCACAAGGCGCACAATCCGTTCAATGACATTCTTTGGTGAAGGGAGCTGGTAGGACGGAATGAATCCTGTTTCCGTTGCGGCCGTCCAGACGGCAAGCAGCAGGACAGGCAAGATAAAGCCGAGCAATATGTTCGGATTTCTTTTCTTTTTCCCGGTTTTTTTCGTTTCAAACGAAAGAGGGATTGTTTGGGGTATTTCGGTCGCTTTTTTGCTCAAATCCGGTAAACCTCCTTATTTACTTGCTTTTTCGGCAAAAGATGGGTCGATCAATTCATCAATATGTTTTGTCAAATCCGCTTTCTGATCGATGACGCCCGCTTTTTGCAAGATGTCTCCTGCCGCATGAAGGGCTTCTTTTTGTTCATCGGATGGGATGTATACATCAAATTTTGTGCGGTCCAATTGCTTTTTCGCTACGTCCAAATCAATTTGGGCCTCTTTTGCGATGATTTCCGCCGTTTCTTCCGGATGTTCAAGAATCCATGCGCGGGCTTTTTCATACAATCGGATCACTTTTTCCACCGCTTCCGGATGTTTTTCCGCAAACTCTTTCCGGACATTCAGGAAGTTGTACGTATTGAAATCGATGTTCCGATAGAAAATTTTTGCGCCGCCTTTCAATTCGGCCGTCGCCATGATCGGATCAAGGCCTGCCCAGGCATCCACATCGCCTTTTAATAAAGCCTGGTAGCCGTCCTGGTGCTGCAAGTTGACGAATTGAATATCCTTTTCGGACAAACCGGCTTCATTCAATGCCCGAAGCAGGAAGATGTATGGATCCGTGCCGTAAGTGGCCGCGACTTTCTTTCCTTTCAAATCTTCCACCTTTTGGATGGAAGGATCTTTTGTAAGGAGAGCCGTCCATTCGGGAGTGGAAGCGATATAGATGTTTTTGATCGGCACATCTTTCGTTTTGGTAATCAATGTCGCCGCTCCGGCCGCGGACCCGAAATCGATGCTGTTGGAAGTCAGGAATTCCAACGCTTTGTTGCTTCCCTGGCTTAATGTCCATTCCACTTTGACGCCGTCTTTTCCAAACTCTTCTTCCGCCCAGCCGTGGTGCTTCAATATGAGACTGGCAGGAGAATAATAGGCGTAATCCAAACGGATGGTTTTCAATTCTTCATCATTATTGCCGGAAGCGCCGTTTGATGAGCATCCTTGCAGAATGAAAGTGAAGGTAAGTAATAAGGTTAGCACTATGGCAATGTTCTTTTTCAACGTAAACACTCCTTTTAAATGGTTTGCAATACTGCTTTTTTCAATGCCTGATCCAAGTCTTCCTTGATATCTTCAAAGTCTTCGATTCCGCAGGAGAGGCGGATCATTTCTTCCGTAACCCCGGTTTTTGCCAGATCCTCTTTCGACAACTGTTGGTGGGTTGTCGTCGCCGGATGGATGATCAAGGATTTGGCGTCGCCGACATTGGCGAGGTGGGACCAGAGCTTTGTTTCATCCAGCACTTTTGCGGCCGTTTCCCGGTCGCCTTTTACGCCGAAAACGACGATGCCTCCAAAACCGTTTTGAAAATACTTTTTGGCATTTTCATAAGAATCGTGGCTTGGTAGACCCGGATAGCGGACCCATTCCACCGCTTC
>JGI1652J44930_10000852_pt1 | contig 11706 bp, 14 predicted proteins | sample NewIslsDNAsample_FD_44930 | JGI IMG/M metagenome (IMG submission 44930)
GGAAAGTCCTTCAACGATATGACAAATACACCATTTTCAGGTTCTCGTTATCCTGAAAAGTGGGTGGAAATACATCGAACTAATGGTTAAAGGTTATACCCTACCAAAAATCGCTGAACGCTTAAAAATTCATATCTCTACTACATTCTATTGGTAAAAATTTGGCATTTGAAAATCAAGTTGAACAAATGCTTATTTCAGCGTGTCAAAAATCCAATCATAATACAATTAAGATGCTAAGAAGTGCATAAAAAGACCTACATATGAGGTCAATATTTAAATATCTATAAATATCAAATCCATAAATCCTATAAGCCCATTAAAAATAGACTTGCAAGTTGCCACACCGAAATAGCAAGTGGAATAATTGATAGGAGTTTTAACCACTTTTTTTTAGTTGCAAATCCAATCATTAACAATAGTAATCCTATTATTAGAACAACAATAATTGTTAAGAATGTCATACCGAAACCTCCCTTAATATTTTACTTCTATAAATTATTTAGGTATTACTTTCCAATATCCTTATTGTTATTTTAACAGAATTATTGAACATTACAAATTTTTATCCAAAAACAACAATCTTTTAGAAAACTGCCAAATTTTAACATCCGAAGGGAGTTTCCAATAGATGAAACAATGGTTAACATTAGTCATTATTTCAATGTTGATGTTAGGGGGATGTAGTGGAGTGGATAAAAAGAAACAAGGAGATAACCAATTTCAAGATACAATCGCCTTACAAGATGAATTTACTCGAGAGTTTATAAAATCTCCAAAAGAAGTAGAAGACGGCTACTATTTGTTTGAATCCAAAACTGGTGGATATACAATGTGGTTCCCGGTGAATGCGAATATGGATCAATCTTTTTATCATAGAAGAGATGATAAATACGAAGAAATTAATTTTGGAGAAACAATAAAAAGTAAAAATCTTGAATATTTTGTTGTTGGGCGATATGAAGATAAAAAATCCACGAAATTAATTGATATTAATCTAGAAATGTTGGCAAAAAGCAATGGATATGAAGGTAATTTTGAAAAATATACATTGAAAGATAACACGATATACTATGCTGAAAAAGTTGAAGAAATCAATGAAAATCAATTTATTTATGTTTATTTTAGTTATATTGTTTCAAACAACACTAATAAAGCAATTAGCATCACATACAGTTCAACTTGCTCCAATAAAGATAGTAAATGTACATTAAATAGATCAGTAGAAAGAGAAAAAGCAAAAAAGCTATTCCATTCCATTAAATTTGTTAAATAAAGGGTGGAAAATATGGATAACCAAGAAATACTCTATACTGATGAACTACGTGCAAGAATTATGGAATTAGAATATTCACAGTTAACAGTTGATAAAATTAAAAAAATTTACTACGAAGAAACTGGTAAAGAACTAAATTTAGATATCAATATTTTTCATTCAAAAGATTATGAAGAAGAATTAGATATTGGAAAAAATGGTTTTGATGGGACTATCATTCATTTCTATGACAAAAACAAAGGTATAAATGAAGTGTATTCAATTACAAGGGGGAGTGAAGCGGTAGAAGAAAATACAAATAGACCAGATGATTGGATGTATAATTTGTTTGGAATTTTTATTGGTCAAAATACAGAGCAATATCATGACGCTCAAAAGTTCGATGAATTTATTATTTCAAATTATATTAAAAAAAATAAAGAAGATTTTACCTACATTGGTTTTGGGCATTCATTAGGAGGTAATACGAAACAACTTCAACAAATTCTATTGAATAATTATGATCGAGTTTACATCATAAATGATGCACCACCAACATTTTATCAACTAGCTAAAATTGACTTACAATTTCGAAGACAGCTGAGTATTCATTTTAATCTTGAATTTAACAATTTCAACCAAATCTACACCATTGACCCAATAGAGCTTAAGAAATTTACAGAGGAATACTATAAAGAAGCAGGTCAAAATATTTATCATTTAGTCGCTGAGGAAGATTTGCTGCAAATGGTTAGCCAAACAACGAGAGGGTTTGTTCATATCGGAAATTATCAAGTGGTCGACACTATTCCAGGAACAAATCGTTTATTAGAGTTTTTAAATAGAATTCCAGATAAAGATATTCAAGCCATTCAAATCTATCTATCAAAGTATGCGGATGTTTATAATACTGAAGGATTTGATGGAGCTTTAAAAGCATTAACAGGTATAGATGCAAAACTTATCGAACGCTATAAAGATTTTGACCTCTTTTCCAAAGACATCTTAGAAGTACCTGATTTAGCTGTTAATACAATAAAAATGATCAGTGATATAACAAAAAAACTTCCTGATTTTATCGAAGCATTAGGCTATTTGATAAAAAATATAGATAGCATCTTAAATGCAGCTGTTGAAACAGATTTAATTAGTTTAGATGAAAAAACAAGCAATTATGAATGAACTTCAAGGAATGAAAGAAGATTTTAAACAATCACTCAACAAAATCTTCAGACAATTAAATCCGATAACATTATTTAAAGAAGTACGAAGACTATATAAAGATATATTGAAACGGATGGAAATCATTAAACAAAATTTAGAACCACTTATTAAGACATTAAATAATAGTGTAAATGCTCATTCCATCCACTATGTTTTAAATGGTTTAGAGAATAATAAAACATATAAAGCTAATGGCGATGTTGTTTATCATTTTACGAAAAATGGTCAAACCATTCATGTCAATGTATCATCTGCGTATCGAATTTTCACAGAAGGCTATCAAATATATGAGAAGAAACAAAAAATTTTGACTCAATTAAAACAAGATTTTGAGCGTGATTATATTGACGATTACAATGAAAGAAAGAGAATACTATTATCCAAGATTGAAGATATGGAATCCTATCCAAGCAAGTATCAGCATCTACTTGGAAATTTTACTTATGATTCTCAATATTATTACTTAATAAAATCCATCCATGTCCACGAAGTCATCCCACCTTTAGAATCCAATAATTTTATAAGTACTTTTGAACATATGTTTTACGTTTACGAGAAAGAAATTGAAAAAGGCATTACGATGATTGATAAATTTAAAAAGAAAATCGAAGAATTTTTCGAACAAGAGGAAGAACTAGCCCGGAGGTATTAACATGAATGAGCGTCAAATGACCATCTCTTATGGGTTTGACACATATAAAGATTTAACATATAAGGCAAATGTATTTGTTCAGAAAATTGACAAACTAGAAAACTTAGGGGAAGAACTTGTCGCATTTATTAAAGATGAGGTTTCCAAAGGCGAAGGAGAAATAACGGAAGCTATTATGGAAACTGCAATACAACATGAGGAGCAAAACAAGATATACCATGATTCCCATAAGATTGTGATGCGAAATATGGCTAAATATTATACCGATTTCATAAATGATATAAATAGACAAAAGATTTCTATATATTATCAAGTCATCGAAAGAAATATAGATTAATAGGGTTNGTTTATCGAAACTTCATAATTAGATAGGTTTAGATTGTTAAAGCAAAATTTTTTCAGTTTATGATAGACTTTTTTACACTCCAANTGGTAATGGGGTGTTTTTTTATTATGTAAAGATTTAGTCATTTCCGTCTTTGCTAGCTTCAAAATTATTAATTAAAATTATTGAAATAAAAATTGAAAATGATTTAACCGTTTGAGTTAAAATGTATGCCCAACATTGTAAATATTGATGTCATAATATTGTGACGGAATTATCAGAAAAGAACGGTATTATGATGGCAAAGGGGAAAGTGATTTGATTCATTTTTCTAATCAACATGTTTAATAAATACATCATTATTTTGTTCTCCATCCTTTAAACGATAATATTAGTTGAAAGAACTTTTACTATTTCACCTATAAAATAAAAAATGAATAAAAACTATTGACCTTAACGCAACGTAAAGGTGTAGATTGATAATCAGAGGGAGGTGATAGGATGGAATACACCATACAAAAATTAGCTAATTTAGCAGGAGTGACGACAAGAACGTTACGATATTACGATGAAATTGGAATTCTAAAGCCGGCAAGAATTAATTCATCGGGATATCGAATTTATGGACAAAAAGAAGTAAACCTTCTCCAACAAATCATGTTTTACCGCGAGCTAGGTGTAGGTCTCGATCAAATTAAAGACATCGTGACCAATCCGAATTTTAATCCCTCTGAAACTTTGAAAGAACATCGTGAAAAACTTTTGGCCAAAAGGAAGCAAATCGATATTCTATTAGATAATGTTGAAAAAACATTAGCAACACTAGAAGGGAGGATGACTATGTCTGATCAAGAAAAATTTGAAGGATTTAAAAAACAATTGATTGAAGAAAATGAAAAGAAATATGGAAAGGAAATCCGTGAGAAATACGGGGAAGAAGCTGTGGAAGCATCCAATAAAAAACTTATGAACATGTCGAAAGAAGAGCATGAGGAATTAACAAAATTGAACGAACTTTTCAATCAGACTCTCATCGAAGCATATCAAACAGGAGATCCTGCAAGTGAAAAAGCACAAAAAGCGGCAGATCTACACAAACAATGGTTGACCTTTTACTGGCCAACCTATAGTAAAGAAGCACATGCTGGACTTGCTCAAATGTATGTCGATGATGAAAGATTTAAAGCTTATTATGAAAAAATTCAACCAGGCGTAACAGAATTTTTAAGAGATGCGATTCTTATCTATACTGGCATGAAAAAGGAAAGATAGGTACTTAATGTACCTGGTTTTTTAGGTATAGACAGAATAACAAATATTCTCATTTCATTTGCAGATCGATAATTTTTTTATTCGATATGTATAACTTTAANTTATCCTATTTGTATAGATAAAACTATCAATAAAGAAAAATAGTATTGTCCTTAACAATAAAAGTGCTCTATATTCCCATGCAACGAAAAACCTCGCATGGAAAATAGAGCACTATAAATATAGAAATATATGATTTTATTTGTCCCATTTATTTCGAAATGACTCTGGTAAAATATCTTTCAGTTGTTCAAAATAAACAAACCCTATCATTTGTTTACTTTCATCTTCATGAGTTAAGTAATGTTCGAGTGCTAATTCAATCATCGGTAAATGTTCGTTAGGGTTCTGCCAAATAAAATCCCAAGCACGAACATTTAATTCTAAATCTTCACTGTAAATAGCTTCTTCTAATTGGTCAAGTGAAAGTGGTTCAATTTCCATCACTTCTTCGATGTACTCTTTAGAAAGCATTTGTTCGAGGAATTGTTCAAAGGACTCCGCCATATTTACAACCGCTCCACTTTCGTCTAAATAAACAATCCTTTGATCTTTTTGAAAAGCTAATCTTCCTAAATGACAGTCAGCAAAAGGGAGGAGATCCTCTTGAATAGCCAACTCTTGCAAAGGTATAAATCTATGAATTTCAATTTCTTTTTCACGTAATAAGATAAACGGATGGTTCGGTTTTCCACCGTTATATTTTGATAGAAAGGAAGTGTAACTTTCAGGTAAANCCCACGGAATAGGTTGTAGAGGANCATCATGGGTTTCCTCTTCTTCCAACCCAAAAATATGTTCATTTCGATAATAATAAGTAACGTTAAATTCTTTGGCAACCACTTCCCATTCGGCTCCACTGAACAAAACACCTAAACGATAGCCTTGAGAATCGATATCTGCTTCTTCATAAAGCCAATACATTCCTTCATATATCGGATTATCGGACGATTCTGAGATTATGTCGTTTATGTCAATGACCATCTTAACAGCATGAGGAGAATTCACATAGTCAACGGTGAATCGCAAGGAAGATCCGTTACGAAAAATGTATTGTACATTAGAATCATGTAGACCACATTCCACAATCTCATGAAGGGAAGCAGGTAATAAGTTCCGAATACGCTCATGATATTCAGCCGCTTCTTCTACCACTTTTTCAATTTTTCTTTCTTGTTCTTTAAACCATTGGATGAGATCATCACGAACGTTTTTAGGAAGTGACGGTTGGTTAATCGTACCGTTATCAATAAACGGATGAAATTTTTTAGGTAAAATAGTGTATAATTCCTCTTTTACTTCTTCAAGCTCATTTTTTAAATATTCATACACATCGTCGCCATCTTCCTCAAAACTACGAATAAAATCTTCCCATTCTTCATCAGACTCACAATAGGTCATAATACCTATATGCTGCATTTGTTCATACCATTGTTTAGTAAAAAATCTCATAATTTCCTCTCCCAAACCAATTTAGTCGAAACTTTTACCTTATCTTGTGTTAAAATTTGAATACAGATATTATTAAATATAGTCGCAATGGACAACCAATACAATAGAAAAGAGAAAGAAAAGGAGTTAGCGTATGGATAATTGGTTACTAGACATCATGAATGATTATGGATACATAGGAGTTATGTTACTCATTGCTTTGGAAAATGTCTTTCCACCGATTCCATCGGAAGTCATTTTAACATTTGGAGGGTTCTTAACAACGTCATCCGATCTTACAGTGTTTGGGGTTGTAATTTCTGCGACGATTGGATCTGTTCTAGGTGCCTTTATTTTATACTATATCGGTTTACTATTAGAAGTCGAACGATTAGAAAAAATTGTTGACCGATGGGGGAAAGTATTACGCCTTACAAAGGAAGATATACATAAAGCTGATGCATGGTTTAACAAATATGGTCCATGGACGGTGTTCTTTTGCCGCTTCGTTCCATTAATCCGTAGCTTAATTTCCGTACCTGCGGGGATGTCGAAGATGAATATTGGATTATTCTTTGTTTTAACGACGATTGGAACATTGATTTGGAACATCGTTTTAGTATGCCTAGGCGCATCATTAGGGGAGAATTGGGATCTGATTGTAGAAAAAATGGAAATTTACTCGAACATCGTTTACGCTATTTTAGCAATTTTATTTATTGTAGCAGTCGTATTGTTTATTAAAAGTCGAAGAAAAACTTCTTAATAAGAAGAGAGGATCGAGACAGGTTCATGGGTTTGCAACTGTCTCGATTTTTATTAATGAAAAAATTTTTTTTATAATGATGTTGACAGAAAAAGTGTATTAACCATATAATACACACAGGAGCTTTTTTTATAACCAAACTGTATTATGTGCATAATACACCATCATAAATGTATAAATTTTTTTACCTATACTGTATAAATCACACCATACACTTTTATTTTTACACAAAGTGTATGAACCACTTAATACACATGGATTCGAATCTTATTCAGATTAGGAGAATGTCTATGATTGTACATTTTAATAACCGTGATCCGGTTTATCTTCAAGTTATTCGATATTTTAAGGAACAAATCGCCAAAGGTTATCTTTCACCAGGTCAACAAATTCCATCTAGAAGGGAACTGGCTAACCAATTAAAAATTAATCCAAACACGGCTCAAAGAGCTTATAAAGAAATGGAGGAAGAAGGCTTGATTTTTACGGAGGGGAATTTACCAAGTAGAATTACAAACGATGAACGGATTATTCAAAAAGTCCGAAATGAACTCATTTTAGAAGCTGTTCATACCTTTGTGGAATCGGTTCGATCAATCAACGTACCGTTAGATGAAGTAATTAAATTAGTAACAGAACATTATGGAAATGATGAAAATCAAGGGGGATCAATATGATTGAAGTAAAAAATGTAACAAAAAAGTATGGGAGAAAAGTTGTTCTCGATAATATCTCTTTTACAGCCAATAAAGGTGAAATTACTTGTTTAATTGGAATTAACGGAGTGGGGAAAACAACCATTTTGAATGCAATTATGGGATTAATTCCGATTAATAAAGGTGAAATTCTCATTAACGGAGAGAAAATTAATAAAAACTCTTATGAAAAAATTGCCTATATTCCGGATGCGATGACGATGCTTCCCCAAATGAAAATTTCAGAAGCAATGGAGTTTATGAGTGATTTTTATCAATGTTGGAATCAAAAACGAGCATTGGAAATTTTAGAGTTTTTTAAATTGAAAGAATCTGATCGAATTTCTGACTTGTCTAAAGGAAATACAGCAAAGGTTAATTTATTACTCGGTCTTGCGCTAGATGTGGACTTCTTATTAATGGACGAACCTTTTTCAGGAATCGATATTTTCAGCCGTGAGCAAATTGCTGAAGTATTTACAAGTCATTTAATTGAAGATCGTGGAGTAATAATCACCACTCACGAAATTAATGATATTGAACATTTATTAGATAAAGTGATTTTGCTTGATCAAGGACGTATCATTAAAGAATTTAATACAGAAGAAGTGCGTGAACAAGAAGGAAAATCTGTCGTTGATGTAATGAGAGAGGTGTATCAATAATGAAAAATTATTTGAAATTAGTAAACTTTGAAATTAACCGATTTATGAAAATTTATATAGTATTAATCATTTCAACAATCATATTGCAGGTGGTGGGGCTTTTTTTCCGATCACAGTCCTATCTCAGTGAAGCCGATCATTGGATCTATGATAATCAACTGCCAATAGAAGAATTTTTAGGTCAGTATGGTCCAATGTCCATGCATAAATTTTTAAATACGTTATGGTTTATTGGCTCAGTAGCGTTATGTGTTGTTACCTTACTGATTTATGTATTTTTTATTTGGTATCGTGATTGGTTAGGGAAGAATACCTTTATTTATCGTTTACTTATGTTGCCAACGAATCGATTGAATATTTTTCTTTCAAAAGCAACCGCCATTTTCATATTCGTACTCGGACTGATTGCATTACAACTGATTTTATTTCCAATCGAAAGTCTCTTACTCACATGGTTAGTTCCAGATGAGTTACGTCTCGATATGAATCTATTACAAATTATGGAATATCCGTTTATGTTTGTCTTATTTCCGAAAACAATCCTTGAATTTTTTATCAATTATGGGATTGGCTTAATCGTTGTATTTGTATTATTTACATTTGTGCTATTTGAACGTTGCTATCGATTAAAAGGAATTTTTATCGGAATGGTATATGTAGCCTTATCTTTTGTTGTATTTATTTCACCAATCTTCTTAAACATTTTACTTGATCACTACTTTTATCCAATAGAACTTTTTGGATTTGTCGTATTTACGGGACTCGTCGTAATGACATGTTCCATTTTGACAAGTTATTATCTACTAAACAAGAAGATTCGTGTGTAAAGGGAGAGAATCTAGATGAAAAAATATTTGAAATCGATCATATTGTTGGTTGTTACTGTAGTTTCCATTGGTTCCTACTTCATCCAAAATGCTTTAGCTACCAATCTAGATATCGAAATTNATTTTGAAACAATAAAAGGAAATGAAAGCGAAATTAAAGACATTACTTTTTATGCGGATTACTATATGGGGAGCGAAATTATACCAGTTCGAATCAACGAAGGAATGGCCAATGCAATTAATCATAATTCCATCATCGATGAATTAAGACAAGAACATGTAGTTCCAAAAATTAAAAAATATATAAAAGAATACAAAAAGTTTATGAGAGGAAAAGATTACGCCCTCCATAATTATTATGAGGACGAATATGTTTTAGCCTATGCGAATATTGATTGGGGTTTTACTCAAAAAGACTCAACCTTTGATATTTCCGTCCTAAATAAGGAGAATGATAAAATCACATCTTTTCAATCGAAAATACCGAATAAAGAAAAATATTCCTTTATCTATGTAGAAGATCTTCAAATGGTCAATGGTCAATTAAAAGTCATTGCGATGGCACGTTTGAATGATTTCCACTATGAAGTTCATGTATACACGTTTGACATTGGAGAAAAGCAGTTAGTTCAAGATGAAATCATTTATTCAACTCAAAATTCTAAAGGAGATTCATCCCAAAGTTCGTTAAGTATCATCTATGATTATTCAACTGGAAAACAAACGTATTATTTAATTAGCTATACGAGCGAATCATACGATAAGGAAGAGGACCAGCAAAAAAAAGTTGAAGACATCATCCTTTATAACATTGAAACGAATGAAAAAGAACCATTAACATTTGAGGACTTATTAATTGAAAATGTTCAAACTTTAAGTGGTACTATATTAACATTTGCAACCCATCAAGAAGAATATATAGAAGTGACGTCTTATTCTGTTGTTGATCATAAAGTGGTTAATACGATTAAATTTCCGCTTCCGAAAAAAGAGGATAACATACCTTTCTCCACACACATTGATGATGGGAAGCTATATGTTATTCAACAAACATCTTCATTAGTAAACAATATTTTGGTAATAGATGTTGAAACGGGCGAAACCTTATATGAAGGAAATATAAAACTCGAACATAAATCAAAAGATAAAAATAAAATAAATTTTCAAATTTATTTATAGTATAGATGTGATGCAATGAAAACTGCTCCATTAGGGGCAGTTTTTTGTGAAATTTGTCGATTTCTTTTTAGCGGAAGAATGTGGTAATTTAAAATTTTGTTAAGTTGATAAAAATGATAAAACATAAACAAAAATTGATCCTTTCCATTTTCTTAATTTTACTCGTCATCATCATAAACTTGCCATTTCCTGATCAGATTAGGTTGGGTGAAAAATTTTATCTCCACTATCTGATTTTTTTCATCCTATTCATATAGGTAAAATAACAGGAATTCTTTCAGTAGTAATAGTTATTTATTCTCTTATTTTTTAATCAATCGATTCAAAAATTTAAAGCAACATTTACCTTTCTATTATTGATTGGAATATTTATTTCTCCACAATTACTCGTTCAAGCTTTTCAGCATACAATCGCTAATGGAGTTTTCGCCATTGTTTATGACAAAGAAAAAAGTCAGTGTACTTATGAAGTGTTGAACGATGAATTGAACGTTCGATGTGATATATTTTTCCGTAATTTTAGTAATAAAGACGTTGAATTCAATTTAAGTTTTACTCAAGGAGATTTTGAAGAGGCTAAAAAGCTATATGCAGTCATCCTTAAAGATATATCACAAGCAGTGAAAATCGAAAAAAATAGTCAACAATCCGTTGTCATAGAGAAGAAGAAAAAACTTTCTAACGAAAATTTTAACTTCTTAAAAGGAAATATGTCATTTGTCGATATTATCATTTGGGACGATCATAAAAAACGAATACTTTAAGTAAACGAAGGAGTGATGTTCATCACTTCTTTTTTTTATGGATTTAAGAAAAATTTAAGATTTTATCAATGATTCTTTAATCATTGACCGTTAATATNACGTTAGATTAAAGAAAGGGGAATGAAAATGATAAAAACCTGTAAAGTTATTTATTTTTTCTTATCAGTTTTATTTTCAATTTGTGTAACCATTCAATTTCTATTTGCAGGAATGGCGATTTTTATGGATCCAGGATTTTGGGCAAATCATGTATTGTTTATTCACATTTTTGGATTTTCTCTTCCATTATTAATGTTGATTTTTGCTATTTTCGGTAAAATGCCAAAATGGATTTTTTATGAACTCGTAATCATATTCGTTTTTATTTTTGGAATGTATTTTACAGCAAATGGTGGAAGATTATTGTCATGGATCGGCGCTATTCATCCACTCGTCGGTTTATGCTTACTTGCGATTTCTATTGTTAATGTTTATCACAGTTTTCAATTAATTAAGAGAAATAATGGAGGAATGAAACATGGAAAATAGTAAAAAACCTATTCTTTCATTTGTCATTGGATTATTGTTTCTTATAATCGGAATTAGCTACACACTCATGATGTTATTCATTCA
>JGI1652J44930_10000853_pt1 | contig 11698 bp, 13 predicted proteins | sample NewIslsDNAsample_FD_44930 | JGI IMG/M metagenome (IMG submission 44930)
TCCAATTCTTCTCTTATAAAAACCAACACCCGCCTCTTTCTATACATCTTTTACAAATGATTTTTTCGCGAAAATCATAGTACTCTCTTCTTCTCACATTACACACAACAGTTACGTGGCTTATCTGTATCAAAATCATTACCAACTACACCACAACTTAAATTTTTTCCTTGCAAAATACCGACACCCGCCATGGTGGCGGGTGCGGTGTTGACGAGGCTCTCGGTGAGGTCGTACGGCGGATAATCGGTCTCAACGCCCCATAATTATGAGACGATCACGGTCACGAACAGGACCATCGCTAGAATCAGACAGATATAGCGAAGGATTTTGATGAAGATTGTAGGTTTATTAAAGCACTTTTTGAGTAGGGAGGACATTCCAAGCATACCAACTCCCATGAGCAGACCGAGCAGGGCCGTCTCCATTGATCCCCCTTCTACGAGTTGCTCCATGTCATTAGATAAAGACACGGAAGAAAACGTCTGTTCGCTTCCTAATAACATTTGAATAAATGCGTCTTTATTATATATTAAGTTATTAATTGTATCAATTAACAAACAAATCTTTCAATATATTTTAAATCGACCACTTAGCTTCTTTGTTTGTTTTATTTTTCCAGAAAAAACTTACATTCATTTGATCCATAAAAAACAAATCAAGCTTGCCATGCTGGCAAGCCATATCAGCTCTCAAGTTCTATTGTAGCAGCGTATTTCGCGGCCTCTTCTATACATCTTTTACAAATGATTTTTTCGCGAAAATAATACAACTCCTCAGCCTCTCCACATAGCACACAGCAAGGGTGATATTTCTTCAAGATAATGCTGCTATCATTCACATAAATCTCAACACCATCATGCGGTTTGATATCAAACAAATCACGCACTTCTTTTGGTAGGACAATTCGTCCTAGATGATCTACTTTGCGAACGATGCCAATTCCTTTCATTTCACGACCTCATTTCTAATGAGTCTGAATGAAAGGTGTCAGGTATGCAAGATTTATGGTGTAGCATGATTTGTTTTGGAATTCGCATCTCCTGTTGACCCGGCAGTTGAGCCATCTTCCCCACCTGTGTCTCTAAACTTGATTGGATTTTCATCTGTTTTGTTTTCATCGGGTTGGGTCGGGCCATGTTGATCCTTGTTACCATCGCGCGTTGCTGGATCTTTTCTCAGATCCGATGGATTTTGAAGGGTATTCTTTTGCTGGTTCTTCGGTTGAGCAGTATTTGGCTTTGTTTGTATTGGATTCGTTAAATCATTGGGCAATTTTGGTTGTTTTTCTTCTTCTGCCGCAATTTCTTTCCATTCACTTTCTGTCGGTGGATTCTTCAACTGTTCCAAATCCTCTGTTAGAGCGGAAATAGGTGCTTTTACTAGTTGACTTACTGGAATTTCTTTTCCCTCTTTTTTGCTTAACAACCAAACTCCATATTTCCCTGGGGTAAGCCCCGTTTGCTCTGCTTTGGCCTTGATCTCTTTGGGCATCGCAAACGACAATATTTCGATATCCATTGCTTTTTTACCGACATTTGGATCTTGTTCAATCACGGTTTCAATCGACTTCAGTGTAGAGGTGCTGCTCCCTTTTTCATTAATTGCGGAGAGTACAATCTTATCTTTCCTTTTCAGATACCCACTCGTCTTCGCCTGTTTTAAGTAGTCCACCACTACCTTTTTGACAGGTTCCTCGTTCCAAGCGAGCTTCTGGATGAGTGCTTTTGCCCTGGAGTTAAGAGGCCGAATCTGGACAACTTCTAATTCGTCATTTAATCTCATCTCAACACCTGGTTCCATCTCTATATAAACATGCGTATGGGCATGTGCTTTTTCGTTAATGAACAGAGGGAAAAGAAAGAAAAATGCTAATACCGCCGCAACAGCTCCTGAAACATATGTTTTCCAATTCCACTTCCAATTCCGCTGCTGTAGCTCTTCCTTAACTGTAAATGTGACTTCATCGCCAATATCTGCTTGATCGTCTTGTCTGGGTATCTTTTTAAATAAGCCATCTGCTGTCAAAATCACCAAATGCTCTGCCTGTTTTTCGATCACAATCCCTCGTTGCATCTTATCCTTGAATACACCTCCTTTTCCTACTACAGATCAAGATATTCGCGAATTAATGGAAGATCTTCTTGAAACAAAATTGCTAATGCAGTTAGGTATGTGCGATGTCTTGACAATGTCCTTCTGTGTAAACCTAATTCGTCAACAAGTTGTTTTTTTAGTCGCTTTCGCGCCAAAAAATCCTGCAATAATTTTTTATTTGAAGCAAGCTTTTTGGCAATCTGATACAAATTCTTCCGCGTATCGCGATGTTTTGGTGACTTCTTGATCAGTTCATCCATCGTGATCCCATACTTCTCAAGCGCTTTTGCGAAAATGGTAATTTCCAATTTTCGCATTTGATTTAATTCTTCTTTACGAAAATTTTCATAAGAATGTGCAATAATACCTGGGTGATGAACTTCTTCCTCCTGCGAATTGGATGTATGTAACGATACCTGATTGGCATGCCTTTTCTGCTGACGAAAATAATCCACCAATCGCCCATGAATGACTAAGTAGGCAAATGACATAAATGCACTTTGATGCTTTTTATCATACTTTGTAATTGCTTCATTGAGACCCTCTAATGCAATTGCATATTCATCGTCCTGTTTGGTAATCAATCGCTTGCTAATTTTCGAAGCTATCTTTAATACTTGTGGCTCCAAATCCTTAAGCAAATCATTACGCTCTTCAGGAGAGCCGGTCATTTGCACATGGTGCACTCGCCATTCAACATTGGGATTCTTTCTTTTCTTACTCCCAAATACCCGAAACATGCAATACCGACACCTCTCCTACCCTATTTATTCGGAATGAAAAACACTTTTATGTCTTGAAGCGAACAAGAATAATTTTAACACTAATCATGTTTTGTTGAAATAATACTAGCGGATATTATTAAAAGATTGGAAAAATAGAAGATACTACGGGCGGCAGCAAAAAGAAAAAAAGAGCACACTCACCGTATGCCCTCGAAATCGAACCAGTTCATCTATCCCAAAAAGCGATAGCTGTTTTCCAATAAGATATTTGCTAACCGCTTTGGTTCTACCTGTTTCAATTTCGCCATCCGTAGAATCACATGTTCGATCAGCCTTGGAGTGGTGGGCTGATTGGAAAAGGGACCTTTAAATCTCCAAGGCCCATCTGTCTCCACCATTATCAATGATAGCGGATAGAAGATTGCTATCTTTGCTGTTTCATCATTATACCATATATCGGGAGTAAAAGAAACATAGTATCCTGCATCTGCGCATTTTCGAAGTGTAGTTGTATCTGTTTTTATCCAATGAAAATGCGCTTTCTCTATTTTATATTCTTGCAGAAGTGTATACATTGTGGCAACATCTTCGCCTACCGCATGCAATACCACTGGTTTCTCCCAAGTGGCCGCAAACGCCAACATTTTGTGAAGAATCATTTGATCCAGCTGCGGTGGATTTTTTTTGACATAATAAGGTATGCCAATCTCACCAACAGCATCGATCTGCTCCACATGCTTCTCCATAAACGTTAGTAAGGCATCGACGTTCTGCGCTTTTTGCTCTGGATGAAAACCACAGGCAGCAAAGATTCGTTCCGGGTATTTGGCTTTGAGTGCCAATGTTCGCTGTGAAGAGGCCAAATCCATGGAAACGGCAAGAACATGACGCAAATTGGGATCAGCAAAGATCTCTGCAATTTCATCATCAGTATATTTCTCTAAATGAATATGAGCATCCATATACTTCATTGTTTACATTCCTTCTACCGCAAGAATTTGCTCAATTTCATGTCTGAGCTCCATAAATTGGCTTGTGTTTCGCTTCTGTTTCCATGGAATTTCATGAAATGGAAGCGAAAATTCCTTTTTGATCTGCATCGGCTTTTGCCCTACTACTATAATCCGATCCGATAAAAGCAACGCTTCCTCAATGCTATGCGTCACCAACAACACCGTATAATGAAACTCCTGCAATCGCTCCTGTAACCAATACTGCATTTCGGTCCGAGTTAAAGCATCAAGGGCTGCAAATGGCTCATCTAAACAAAGAAGCGAATGGTCACCAACCAATGTCCGCAAAAAGGCAACACGCTGTTGCATCCCTCCCGAAAGCTGAGAAGGATACTTGCGCTCCAACCCTTCCAGTTTCGCTTTTGCTAATAGTTCTCGAATATCCTGCATTTGAGTCGAGCCACTTAGTTCCATGCCTAAACGTATATTCCCTTCCACTGTTCGCCACGGCAGCAGAGAGGGCTGCTGGGGCATATAGCCAATATGCCCTCTCTGTCCATTGATGCGTCTCCCATCTAGATAAATATCCCCTTCATCTGGTTCAAAGAGACCGCCAATCAAATAAAAGAGAGTGCTTTTGCCACTTCCAGAGGGCCCAATAATGGAAACAAACTCACCTTCACGTACGGAAAGCGAAAATCGATCCAAAATACGCTCACTGCCATATGAAAAAGATAGATTAGAGATTTTGAGTTTCATTGACTCTTCCCTCATATTTGCGCAATAATCCTTTTTCTAATATGGTAATCAAAAGAAATAGGCCAAGGCTTAGTCCAACAACTAGCAAAATCGCTACAAACAAACGTTCAGTAGCATATGACTTGGAAGCGATAATCATCATTTTGCCTAAACCTTTTTCCGCGCCGAGCCATTCCGCAATGACCGCTCCCATTACACTATAAGTGGCCGAGAGTTTGAACCCGGAAAAAAAGGAGGGCAATGCAGACGGCCATTCACATTTGATAAACTGCTGCCAACGAGATGCACCTGACATGCGAAAATAAGTGAGGAGCATGGAATCTGTCTGCGCTAATCCATCCAATGTTGAGATGGTCACTGGAAAAAAACAGATGATGGCGACAACAAGCAATTTGGGGAAATCGCCAAAACCAAACCAAACTACCAATAATGGAGCGAGAGCGATCATGGGGATATTTTGTGATAAAAGAATCAATGGATAAAAAGCCTTTTTCACAGGGGGAAGTAGATGAAACATTGAAGCAAAACAAACCCCGATGGTAACTCCCATCGCCATCCCCATTAAAGCGATACGAAGTGTTGTCAATACATGTTCCTGCAGATGTTCCAAACTTTGACTTAACTCAAGTACAATCGCGGAGGGTGAAGGTAAAATCCATGCTTCAATGTGAAAAAACGCAACAGCCAGTTCCCAGACAAGCACTCCGAGGATTAGAACAACTGGAGTAATCCAGAAGCGTTGCAGCCAATTAATCATATTTCTTGATCAACGCTCCCATCGAAATCCCCTCTGGATTGTACAGCACTTTGACCTGTGAAATGACTTGTGAACAACCGAGTTTCACCATCTCCTCATTTAACTTTGCTACCAACTGGAGTAACTGGGTTAACTCACCTTCCATGGTTGTCTCCAATGGCCCCACGCGATATGAAACTCCCGCTTGGTCAATTAGCGAAATCGCTTTGTCGACATAGGGGATTACACTTTCGCCATTGGGTGTTTGTGGCAAGATTTGAATGCTGACGAGTGCATTTTGCATATTTATTTTTCACCACCTGGCAAAAAACGATTAGTAAAGGCTTTTTCGGGATCGAAATTTCCTTTTAATAAATTATGTTTCTTCATCCAATTGGCGTAATTGGCCCACACTTCTTTCTTTTGATATCCCCATACTTTGGCATCCGCTTGATACTGTTTGCTCAGCCATTTCTGACTTTCTCGTACCAACTTCGGATCAAGATCAGGTTCAGCCTTGATCAAGATTTCAGCAGCTTCCTCCGGATGTTGAATGGCAAACTGATATCCTTTGGAGACAGCTTTCATAAATGCTTCGACCAGTTTGGGATCTTTTTGAATTTTTGCTTCACTTGTAGTGATAATGGGCGTATAATAATCGAGTTCTTTCGAATAATCGGTTAGATAGATTAGATTTAAATCCATCCCTCGCAACTTGGCTTCAATGCCTGTCCAGCCATAATAAATCCAAAAGAAGTCGATATCGCGTTTAGAAGCAGCAAAAAAGTCTGTATTTCCTACGCTCACCATCCTGAAATTCTGAGATGGGGCTCCATCCAGCTTCATCAATGTCTCAATAATTGGTTTTTCCGTGGGCGAATCAAAACTACCATACTTCTTACCAACAAAGTCCCGCGGTCTTTGAATATTCTTTTCCTTCAATGAAGCAAAACAAGATGTATTATGTTGAATAATTGCTGCAATGGAGACAAGTGGCATTCCTTCAACACGGGCAAGAGTTAACCCTTCCTGATATCCGATACCAAAATCAGCTTTACCTGAAGCCACAAGTTGATCCGCACCCGTTTCACCGGGTTGAATAATCTGGACATCCAAGCCTTGCTCTCTAAAATATCCTTTGTCCCTCGCAACATAGAGGCCTGTATGATTGGTATTGGGTGTCCAGTCCAATACAAGCTTCACTTCTTTCAGTTTTGCATCTTCTTTTGATTCAATGCCACTACAAGCAGTTGTTAGCATCAACAATATGAGCAATATCCAAATGCCAAATCGTTTCATTTGTTCAAATCCTTTCTATATTTTTTTCGTGCAAAATAAAAACGCTCCCTGATCCTTCCAATAACAGGCAGCGTACAGGCGCATAATACGTTTATTGTACAAATCTCCCTACGCCGGCATTATCCGGATCAGGTTCATGGGTCTGTGTATTGGGTACACACTCTCAGCCAGCCACATTCTAGCTCCCCATTGCATATATTTCATTTTGACACCCACATTATATATAAAGTTATACAGTTTGTCTATTAAATTATTTTTATGTTATATAAAAAACGGTGATTGTTCCAGAAAGGTTGATCGACATGAACCCCAATTTCCAACGCAAAATCAAAAGAGCCGTTCTCTTAAGCAAAGCACTACAAGCTGAAAAAGAGCTGTTAATCTCTTTTCCGCCTAGCTATGATGAACAGCAAAAATATCCAGTCCTCTTCTTACACGACGGAGATGACTATTTTTATATGGGGAGAATCGTGACGCAAGCCAATGCATTGATCCATCAACAAGAGCTAAAACCATTTTTGCTGATCGGCATCCCGGTGAAGAAAAAACAACGTGATCGCGAATATTCGCCATTTGGTGATCGTCACCAACAACACCTGCAATTCCTAGCAGAGGAGCTATGGCCGTATGTTCAACATCAAATTCCTGCAGCTGATCTCTCTTCTGAACAGACCATAGTGGGTGGCTCATCGTTGGGGGGAACAATCTCCCTACATTTTGCCCTTACCTATCCCAACTTATGTAAACGTCTGTTGCTTCAATCATGTGCCTTCCTTGGACCGACCATCACACAAATAAAAAAAGCCCCAACCCTTAAGCACTTGCACATCTATCAACTGGTTGGGCGCAATGAAACAGCAGTGCCTACCTCCATGGGCGCGCTCAACTTTCTGGCACAAAACCGAACGGCTTATCAATTGCTTACAGAAAAACAAGCAAAGGTCCACTATGTAGAAGCAAAAGGGGATCATACCTGGCGTCTTTGGCAACAAGATCTTCCCCAAGCATTACATCATTTTTTTCATCTTTAAATGATTCGTTTTATTTCGAAACATCTTTGAACGCCTTTATCATTTTATGGGGTACTCCCGGTGCAATGATAAAATTCGATGCTTGTTCGCGAACTGCTCATATTCATACACTGATAAATACAGATACTTGATAAACAACTCCTGATGCTGTCCTTTTTTTGAAGCAATTTCCGTGATTTGATCAAACGACTTACCAGTAAATGATTGCAGTAGCTCTTTTAGATAATGGATCATGGTTGTCAGCGTCTCTTCTAACTTGGGAACCTGTGCATTCCATTCATTTTGAAAATATTTTTCCAGCAATTGCTCTGTCGTGAGCACTGAAAAATCATGGGTTACTTCCTTTGACAAAGGATATTTAAAAAAATGGCCATATGTTAATTGACTATACCATGTTGGCACAAAGACCAGTGTATAAAGAAAATCAAACCAAGCACGATTCTTCTGTTTCATCTCGTCTTTGGGCAATGCTGGTCTGGGAAAACGTTTCTGTCCAATCAATTTTTGCGACAAGTCCTCAAATGGCTCGGGAATCGATGCCGCTTCATTCCAAATTTCATCTACCTCACGGCTGTATAAGGGAATCTCTTTGCAAATCAACGTCAGCAAGCAGATCCGCTTCCATTCAAACCAACGGTTTTCCCATTCTTGTTCATGAATTTCCTGTTCGCGGATCACGCGATCTTTAATTTGTTCCACATATTCGGAGTCCAACGCTTGTTCAACATACCGAACGAGAGTGGTTAGCTGTTGTTTTAACTGTTGATCATGATCCGCAATCCCTAAATTCGGCCGCACACAAACTTCTGTTGATTGAAGGGTTTTCTTTTTTGCAGAACGATAAAACGCGTTCACCATAATAATAATGCCAATAAATAAGATTAATAACATAAATGCGATACCTTCCAACCAGATCACCTTTTCCACAAAAAATCATACACCTGCTTTCAAGATGAAAGCAGGCTTCCTTATTTAATCACAGTATTGATCATAGACGCGTTTCAGTTGGTCCGCAATCTCTTCTGCCGGTACATTCTCAATTTGATGACGATGCATCATATAGACTAGTTTCCCATCTTTCAGCAAAGCAAAAGACGGGGAAGAAGGCGGTTGATCTGTAAAATATTTTCGCGCCTGTTCAGTTGCTTCCTTATCCTGACCGGCAAAAACAGTATAAAGGTGGTCAGGGGTTTTATCATGTTTGAGTGACAACGCTACGCCAGGCCGTGCCAAACCAGCAGCACATCCGCAAACCGAATTCACTGCCACCAATGTGGTTCCTTTTGCTCCCTCACCGGTTAGGGCTTTATCAACTTCCTCAGGTGTTCGGAGTTCCTTAAAACCGATTGAGGTTAATTCATCCCGCATCGGTTGAATCATCGCTTGCATTTGTTGAAAAAAATATTGAGACACCGTTATCCCTCCTTGGCCTTATTTTATCCAAAAAGCACATTGATAGCTAGAAAAGGGGGATAAATACCCCTCTTTAGCTTGTCAACATGGCAATGATCTCTTTCCTGAGCGAACTCCCTTTGCATCCCAACGGAGGCTTGAAGCAATGATCGGAGGAAAAAACGAGAAAGTAATAGTCTTACAATGTTCTGTTCGCCAAGCATTGAATCAAGCCAACTCGAAGACATCTCTTGGAGATGCAATGAGGACGTGGGCCAGGAAAGAACTTTGTCTATAATGTTTATAGTCTGAAAGGGGTAATTAGACCCCCTTCAAAACAGCAATTGGTTTACACTCCGCAACAACAGACGCAAGATTGGCTCCCACAATGGAATCGATAATCTGATCTACATCCTTATAAGCTTGCGGACATTCATCCAAAATGCTTTCCAGAGTACGATGGTTTACGATGATTTCATCATCCGTGCCGACACGCAAGGATTTTTCAAATTGATCGACGGTAACTGTTTTTTTGGTGGCACGTCTGGAACGAACTCTGCCCGCTCCATGACAAATGGAGTAGAAGTTTTTCTTTCCAGTTTCTTCGCCCACCATAATATAGGAGGATGTTCCCATGGAACCCGGGATCAACGCAGGATGACCGGTTTCTTTATATGCTTCCGAATTTAGCGCATGGCCAGCTGGAAGCGCACGCGTTGTGCCTTTTCGATGGACAAGCATCGGCTGATTGCGGTGAAACTCTTTTAGAGCATAATTATGCATCAAATCATACAGAACTGGCGTTTCCAAATCCTTGCCAAACACTTCTTTTAGTCCTTCACGCACTCCATAAGCAAGCATATGACGATTGACCACAGCATAATTCAGCGCCGAATACATCAAATTGATATATTTTTGCCCCACTTCTGTCTGAATGGGTGCATAGACAAGATTGGGATCAGGGGATTGAATGCCCCATAAATCCATCGCTTCCCGAAAATCACGAATATATTGGGGACCTAACATTCCTCCCCACGCACGAGAGCCCGAATGAATCATAATGACGACTTGTCCATCAAATAAGCCCCATTTTTCGGCAATATCGCGCTTTTCTTCGGCAATGTGAACTGTCTGTAGCTCAATAAAATGATTGCCGCCGCCTAGTGTGCCAATCTGCTGCCAGGCGCGCGCCCAGATTTTCTCAGGTATTTCGTCTAAATAATCCGTTTGAAAATCAAATTTCGCATGTTCGACATGCGTAAGTGAGCGTCGATTCTTCGGCGTATAATAATCGGGCACATACTTGGCTGGGAGCCCGTAGAGACCCTCTTGCACAATTTTCTCAACGCGTATATTTTTATAAAACGTCTTTCCACGCTCGTTTGTCGGTACATATTTCTCAATTGCCTCAATCATTTCCCGCCGCAGCTTTTTACTTTTTACATCCTCTTTGGTCAAGGGCGTTAAATGCACACGCATGCCACAACCAATATCAGAACCCACAATGGACGGCGAAACAAAACCATCCCCCATATTCCATACTGCTGTTGTTCCAATGCACGTTCCCACACCAACATGAGCATCCGGGGTATAGCTCATATATACATTTCTTGGAATCTGCAAATTATTGTCAGCCATTGCATAGACTTTATCATCCAATTGACTAAAAACGACATCGTTGGCGAAAACATGTAAATTTCCATGTGTTAATTTTATCTCTTTATGATTATTTCCATGATCTTTAATCATCTGTCGATTCCCCTTATACGAAATTCTTATGAAAAGTAAGGTTTAGTCGATCGCATGAAATCTCCTCTTAATAAACAGATACCGTTCCATTTCGTTTAACAGATGAAACAGGGATGCTTGAATCTCGAATTCTTCATGATCTTTTGGCAATGGTGCTTTTCGTAACTTTTGGCGGATCTGTTTAATTTGATCGAGATACTTATATGTTGTATCCCCTGGATGGATACCATCTCGTACATCATCAAGAAAGTCAGCAATCATCCCGCCTTGCCAATGTGTCGTATCCAATGCAGAGATGATGGGGATTAATCGCACAATAATGTCAAATTGTTTCTCCCGCATCGTAAAATAGGTATAGTAACTATTCTGTTCTTTTTTTAAATGATTCTCTATATCTTTGAGCGCAAGGCGCTTTGCTTTTTGCAATAACTCCGTTGTTTCCGTTATCTCTTTTCCATCCCAATCATTTTCTCCGCTTCGCAAATAAATCGCCAATTCAGTAAAGATTCTCTTAAAGTTCTGTTCAATTTGTATCTGATATTTTTTGAGTTCGCGATCAACACTCGGCATATATAGATTTAAAACGAGCGCAAAGCCAACCCCAATCAAAACGAGTGCAAATTCATTGAGAACAATCGCCAAATTGATTGTTTTTAATAGATACAGATGTAAGACAATCACAAAACTGGAGACAATCCCATCGGCAATCTTAAAACGTACACATACTGGAATCAAGACTAAAAGAACTACGCTCAATACCCACGGATGATAACCAATTAATTCAAAGATCGTACCAGCTATGATCAGCCCAATAAGACAGGCAACTATTCTTTCACCAGCTGTTTTTAATGATTGTATTTTGGTTGGCTTAATGCATAATACTGTAATAATCCCTGCAGCTACATAAAACTTCAATTCTAACAGCTGCGCTACCCAAATCGAACATCCTGCCCCAAT
>JGI1652J44930_10000854_pt1 | contig 11692 bp, 10 predicted proteins | sample NewIslsDNAsample_FD_44930 | JGI IMG/M metagenome (IMG submission 44930)
AGGGGATGGACACCGGGCCGATCATCGCCCAGGAGCCGGTCCGCGTCGACGAGGGGGACGACCGCGCATCGCTCACCCGCAAGATCCAGGCGGTGGAGCACCGGCTTTACCCGGCGGTGATCCTCGATTGGATCAGCGGCCGGATCAAAGAGCCCGCCGGCCGATAAATCCCTGACGAACAGGCTTCCATCTCGAAAAGAGCAAGGGGCGGTCGGTTGTCGGGATCCGGGGGGTGAAAGAAAGCGAAAGTGCCCCCTCCGGGTTGTGAAGCATCACCATCCGGGAAGGCGGATTTGCCGCCCGTCCGCCCTAGTGAAGGCGGAAGCCGGATTCAAGAAGTTTCATCCCACCCCGTAGCGGAAGATAAAGGAGGAAACCATGCCTACCATCCGACGCGCATTGATCAGTGTGTCCGACAAGACCGGAGTCGTTTCGCTGGCCAGGGAGTTGGCCGACAGGGGCATCGAGATCGTCTCCACGGGCGGAACCGCCCGACTGCTGAAGGAATCCGGGGTTCCGGTCACCGGCGTTTCCGAGGTGACCGGTTTTCCGGAGATCCTGGACGGGCGGGTGAAAACCCTGCATCCGAAGATTCACGCCGGACTGCTGGCCCGGCAGGATGTGGAGGAGCACCGCCATCAGCTCCGAGAGCACGGGATTCAACCCTTCGAGCTGGTGGTGATCTCCCTCTACCCCTTCCGGGAGACGGTGGGAAGGCCGGGGGTTTCCTTTGAGGAAGCGATCGAAAACATCGACATCGGCGGCCCGGCGATGATCCGGGCGGCGGCCAAGAACCACCGCCACGTGACGGTGTTGGTGGATCCGGAAGATTATGATCTCGTGCTTTCACAGATCCGGGAGCGGGGAGGCGTGGATGATGCGACCCGCCTTCGCCTGGCGGCCAAGGCGTTCCGCCACACGGCGGCCTACGACGCCCTGATCGCCCAATACCTCAGCGGGCGTGCGGGCGAAGCGTTCCCGGAGAAGCTGACGGTCACCTTCGACAAGGTCCAGGATCTTCGGTACGGGGAAAATCCGCACCAGAAGGCCGCCTTTTACCGGGAGCCCTTCGCGGGTCCGGGGCGGATCGCCGCCGCCGAGAAGCTGCACGGCAAGGAGCTTTCCTACAATAACATTCAGGACGCCGGAGCCGCCTGGGAGTCGGTCCGGGAGTTTGCGGAGCCGGCGGCTGTGGCGGTGAAACACACCAACCCCTGCGGCGTCGGAGTGGGGTCCTCCCTGACGGAGGCGTACCGGAAAGCCTACGAGGCGGACCCGGTCTCCATCTTCGGCGGCATTGTCGCGCTGAACCGGCCCGTCGACAAGGAGACGGCCGAGCAAATGAAAGGCATCTTCCTGGAGATCGTCATCGCCCCCGATTTNACCCCGGAGGCGCTGGAGGTGCTCAAGCAGAAGAAAAATCTGCGCCTGCTCCGGATGGCGGGGGAAGGCCAAGGCGGCGGGGCGGAGAACATCCCTTGGCGCTTCACGGCGGCGGACGGAGGCCTGTTGGTGCAGGAGGCGGACCGGAAGGGGCTGGACCGCTCCGAATGCCGGGTCGTGACGAAGAGGGCTCCCTCGGAGGAGGAGTGGAAGGAGCTCCTCTTCGCCTGGAAGGTGGTCAAGCACGTCAAGTCCAACGCCATCGTCCTGGCCAAGGATCAACGGACCGTCGGGATCGGCGCCGGGCAGATGAACCGGGTGGGCGCGGCGGAGATCGCCATCCGGCAGGCCGGCGAGCGGTCCCGGGGCGCGGTTCTCGCCTCCGACGCCTTTTTCCCGATGAAGGACACGGTGGAGGCGGCGGCCCGGGCCGGGATCACGGCCATCATCCAGCCCGGAGGATCGATCCGGGATGAAGAGTCGATTGCCGAAGCGGATCGACACGGGATCGCCATGGTGTTCACGGGAATACGCCATTTCAAGCATTGAGGGAGGAAGAGGAATGCGCGTCCTGGTTATCGGAAGCGGCGGACGGGAGCATGCGCTGGTGTGGAAACTCCGGCAGAGCCCGCGGGTTACCCGGGTTTACGCCGCCCCGGGCAACGGAGGGATGGCTGACGGGGCGGAATGCCTGCCCTTTTCGGCGACGGCGGTGGATGAGCTGTCGCGTTTCGCGGAGGAGGAGGGGATCGACCTGACGGTGGTCGGNCCCGAGGCGCCGCTGCTTTCCGGTCTGGTTGACCGGTTTGAGGAACGGGGTCTGAAGGTGTTCGGACCGCGCCGGGAAGCGGCGCGCATCGAGGGGAGCAAGCGGTTTGCCAAGGAGCTGATGGTCCGGCACGGCATTCCCACCGCCCGTTTCCGCTCTTTCACGAATGCGGAGGAGGCAAAGCGATACGTTCGGGAGCAGGGGGCGCCCATCGTGGTGAAGGCGGACGGACTGGCGGCGGGAAAGGGCGTGGTGGTGGCCCGCACCGTCGAGGAGGCCGAGGAGGCCATCCGGCAGGCGATGGAGGAACGGGTCTTCGGTGCGGCCGGCGAGGAAGTGGTGATCGAGGAATGCCTTTTCGGACAGGAAATGTCCCTGATGGCCTTCGTCGATGGGGAGACGGTCCGGCCCATGGAGCCGGCCCAGGATCATAAGCCCGTGTTCGACGGAGACCGCGGGCCGAACACGGGCGGCATGGGAGCTTACTCGCCGGTCCCGCAGATTTCCCGGGAGGTGGTCCGGCAGGCGGTGGACGAGATCCTGAAGCCGACGGCCCGGGCGATGGCGGAGGAGGGGATTCATTACCGCGGCGTGCTTTACGCGGGGNTGATGATCACGCCGGAGGGGCCCAAGGTGATCGAGTTTAACGCCCGTTTCGGCGATCCGGAGACCCAGGTGATCCTTCCCCGGCTGGAGTCCGACCTGGCGGAGATCCTCCTGGCCACGGCGGAGGGGCGGCTCGAGGATGTGGAGATCCGATGGAAGGAGGANGCCGCCGTCTGCGTGGTGATGGCCTCCGAAGGCTATCCGGGCTCCTATCGCACCGGGCTGCCCGTCAGCGGATTGCCGAAACCCGCCGACGACCGGTTCGTCTTTCACGCCGGCACCCGGCGGGAAGGGAACCGGATCGTCACCGCCGGCGGCCGGGTGCTCGGCGTGACCGCCCTCGGCTCCGACCTGGCGGAAGCCCGGAACAAAGCCTACGACGCGGTGGAGTCCATCCGCTTCGAAGGGGCCCACTTCCGCCGGGATATCGCCGCCAGGGCGCTGAAGGGGTGAAAGCGGGATGAAGGGAAAATCCCCGTTGATCCTGAAGGATCAGCGGGGATTTCATGTTAGAATTCTCCTGTCGTAGGGAAAGGGTTAGCAGGGTGTCTTGGCGGAAGGCGGCATCGGGCACCCCGTTTGTGTTGGAAAAATGAGTCCAATCCATCGTGAGGAGTGCTGTGATGCGATTTGAAACCGAGAGAATCCGTTTGCGAAAAATGACAACCGAAGATGCAGCGATTTATCACAAATGGAGAAATGATCCGGATGTGATGAACCACTGCACCGTTGTTGGATGTTTATCGGATGGAGGAAACGGAAGAGTTTGTTCAACAGGTGATTCTGGGATCCCCTTCCTCCAAGTGCTATTTCATGATCGAGAAACAATCCGAAAAACCCATCGGGGTCATTTCCTTGATCAATATCGATTACAAAAACCGAAATGCCGAGTGCATCATTGATATCGGGGAAAAAGCGGCATGGGGGAAAGGGTATGGAACAGAGGCGATGAAACTGCTGCTCGATTACGGGTTCCTGGAGATGAATCTGCATCGCATATCGCTGAGGGTTTTTTCCTTCAACAGCCGAGCGATCAAGTTGTACGAGAAATTGGGTTTTCAACAGGAAGGAAGGTCAAGGGAAGCGATTTTTCGGGATGGTGCATGGCATGATATCATCCATATGGCGATCTTGCAGAGGGACTATGTGGAAGAGCGGAGGACGGGGGATAGGCGCCGCCAGGGGCTTTGAAGGGTGCAGATGAAATTGTTGCGGCAGGGACCATAGGACAAAGTACCAGAGGGAAGGCGATTTCCCTCTTCGCTCCACGCACTGGCGAGTCGTATGGTGGAAATCGCCTCCCGGTTCAGGTTCGGCGCGGATGGGTTCCGCGCCTTTTTCTTTGGGTTTCCTACAGTTCGTCGAAGCCGTTTAAGTCCCCGACCTTTACGTATTGACGGGATTTCTGCTCGAAAAAGTCCGTCTTGGTCCCGTCGAAGTTGTCCACGTACGCGCGAATCCATCTCATCGGATTTTCCGTGCGGTTTTCATAGAGATCGCTCAATCCGAGGAGGCGGAGCATCTTGTTGGCCCGGTACTGGATGTAGCCTTCCATTTCGCTGAGATCGATGCCTTCGATATCTTTCAAAATATAGCGGCTCCAGGTCGTTTCCTGCTCCACGGCATGCCGGAATTGATCGTACACCCAGCCGCTGAACTCCTCCGTGTTATGTTCCGGATGTTCCGCCAGGGTGGCCCGGAACAGTTCGCTGATGAAGCGGCCGTGCTGCAGTTCGTCCCGGTTGATGTAGGAAATCATCGTCGACGTGCCGACCATCTTTTGATGCCGGGCCAGGTGATAGAAAAAGGCGAAGCCGGAGTAGAAGAACAGCCCCTCCAGCAGGGCGGAGTAAACCATGGCCTTCAAAACGTTCAAGAGGGTGGGGCGGTTCGCGAGCTCATTGTAGACCTGCATGATCCGTTCGTTCCGCTTGAGCAGGACGGGATCCTTCCGGCCGTATTCAAAGGTTTCGATCTGCTGATCGTAGGTGGCGACGGAGGAGAGCACATAGGCGTAACTGTGATTGTGTTCGCTCTCCTGGTCGGCGATGGTGGCCATGATCGCCTTGACCGAGGGATCCGTGGAGAAATGGGCGATGCGCATGGCGATGTCCGTTTGCGGCCCGTCCAGGGTGGCCAGCAGGCCGATGATTTTCAGAAAAGCGTTTCGTTCGGCGGAGGACAGGTTGGGAAACTGCTTGATGTCGTGGGTCATGTCCACTTCGCTCGCCCGCCAGAACAGCGACCGGATCTGCTCCCGGAAATCGTAAAAGTGGGGATAGGCGAGATCGTTCCAGTTCAAGATGCCGCTCGCCCTGCCGCCGAAGAGGGCGGTGGATTTGTTGGGGTTTTCCGGCTCCAGCACGGTCACTTTTTTCAGGAGCTGATCCAATGTTTCAGCACTCCTTCCGTCCACTTTGTCACGTTTTTTTCCTGTGCCCCCCGGGGGCTCTGTTCGATCTTCAGGGGCGCATAGGTCGAACCGTAGAAGGTCGCCAGTTTGTCGCAGGCTTTGCAGAAGAGATCGTCCCCGCCGAACTGGGTGTCACCGGTGCCGAAGACGAAAACGTTGCGGGGCTTGTAGCCGATTTGCAGGACAAAATCCTTGACGATGTCCGGGGTGTCGCCCCTTCCCCAGGTGAAGGTCCCGAGAAGAAAGAGATCAAATTGCGAAGGGTCGGGAATGGTCCGGTTCAGCCGGCTGATCCGGTGCATCTCGACGGAACAGCCTTCCATCGCCAACCGCTGTTCGATGATTTCGGCAACCTCCTTGGTGTTTCCGCTGAAACTGGCGTAACTGATCAGGATGCGCACCAGGTACACTCCTCGATGTCCGACGCCGTGGACCGCACGTAATAGGTGGTTTTGAGCCCCGATTTCCAGGCTTTCAGGTGAAGGTCCAGCAGCACCTTCGCGTGGATGTTGTGGGGGACGTAGATGTTGAAGGAGATCGCCTGGTCGATATGCCTTTGCCGGGCCGCGTTCTGCCGGATCGACCAGCGCTGATCGACGATATAGGCCGAGCGCCGGTAGACCGCGTAGGTGCGATGGTCCAATCCGGGGGCGACGACGGGCAGTTTGTAATCCTTTTTCTCCTCGTAATAGAAGGGCTTGAACACCGGATCGATGCCGGCGGTGGAACCGGCGATGATGGCGGTGCTGGAATTGGGGGCGACGGCCATCAAATAGCCGTTGCGGATGCCCCATCGCCGAATCATGTTTCGGATTTCTTCCCACTCCTCGGCGCTGTCCCCCGAGAGGTATCCTCTTTTCTCGAAGTACTCACCGGTCTGCCATTCGCTCCCCTCAAACAGCGGGTAGGCTCCCTTCTCCTTCGCCAATTCGGCGCTCGCCCGGATCGTCAGGCGGGCGATTTTTTCGTACAGCCGATCCGCCAGCTCGACCGCCTCCTCCGATTCCCAGGGAATCCCCTCAAGGGCCAGCAGGTGATGCCAACCGAAGGTGCCGAGGCCGATCGCCCGGTATTTTTTGTTGGTGTGGGAGGCTTGCTTGACGCTGATCGTGTTCAGGTCGATCACGTTGTCCAGCATCCGGACCTGGATGGGGATCAGACGTTCCAGGACGCCATCCGGAACCGCTTTTCCCAGATTGATCGAGGACAGGTTGCAGACGACGAAATCCCCCGCCTTCTTGTAGGTGATGATGGTGTCCCCGTCGATCGTTTCCTCGTATTGAACGGTGGGAGACATGTTCTGGGCGATTTCGGTGCAAAGGTTGCTGGCGTAGATCATGCCAGCGTGCTTGTTGGGATTCATGCGGTTGACCCGATCCCGGTAAAACATGAAGGGGGTTCCCGTCTCCAGCTGGGACTTCATGATCCGGATCATGATTTGAATGGCCGGNATCTTCTGTNTCCTCAGCCGGTCGTTCCGGATGCAGGCTTCATATTTTTCCCGGAAGCTTCCGCCGCCCGGGCGCTCGTCGTAATAATCCTCCAGGGAAAATCCCATGACCTGCCGGACTTCGTGGGGATCGAACAGATACCAGTCCCCCCGCTTTTCCACCTGCTCCATAAACAGATCGGGAATGCAGACGCCCGTGAAGATGTCGTGGGCCCGCTGCCGCTCATCCCCGTTGTTCAATTTCAGATCCAGAAAGGAAAGGATGTCGGGATGCCAGACGTCGAGATAGACGCAGACGGCTCCCTTTCTCCTTCCGAGCTGATCGACGCTGACGGCGGTGTTGTTGAGCTGCCTCGTCCAGGGGACGATGCCTGAGGAAGCCCCCTTGAAGCCTTTGATATCGCTGCCGCGGCTTCTCACCTTTCCCAGGTAGACGCCGATGCCCCCTCCGTCTTTGGAAAGCCGGGCCACGTCGGTGTTGCTGTTGTATATGTCGATGAGGGAGTCGGAGACCGTGTCGATGAAGCAGCTGGACAGCTGACCGTGGGAGAGCCCGGCATTGGCCAGGGTGGGGGTGGCCACCGTCATGTAGAGGTTGGACAGGGCCCAATAGGCTTCCCGAACCAGGAGGAGCCTGCGCTCCTTCGGCTCATCCTGCATCAGGTGCAAAGCGATCGTCAGCCAACGCTCCTGGGGGAGCTCATAGACGTTTTTGTCGTGGTCGGTCGCCAGATAGCGGGTGGCCAGCGTGTGCAGGCCGGGATAATCGAACAGAAGGTCTTTGTCGGGGTCGATGAGACGGGAAAGCTGCCGGATCTCCTCCTCCGTGTATTTGTCCAGGATGTGGGGGGAGTAGATCCCCTTTTCCACCAACGTCCTTTGCAGTTGATAGTAATCGCCGTATTTTTTCCCCGCATAGCCCCGGTTTTTACCCGCTTTGCGATAGAGATGGTCCAGATAGATTCTCGCCGCGGCAAAACTCCATGGGGCGTTGGCTTCATCCACGTTTTCCAAGGCGGTCGCAACCAAGAGCTGCGTCAGCTGATCCTCCGAAAGGCCGGGTTTTTGGGAGACCATCCGGAGGATCTTTTCTTTGAACTCTGGAAGTCCCTTCAGCTGAAGGCCCGAGAGGACCCGGTCGATGCGGGATTCCGCCTCCCTTTGGTCAAGCGCTTGATTTTGGCTTGCCGGGATGGATTGGGTCACGGATTTTCCTTCTCCTTTCCATTCAAATAAAAATTCCGCCCGGGATGGAGCGGATGAACGGCTGGAAAAAGGCACAAGGGTTCCCCCGCTTCCACTTCTCACCCCCCGAAGAAGTGTCGTGTCAGGCGGGGAAGGCAGGTATACTGACTCATGCATCATCCTACCGGAGTCCCTTCCCGCATCGACAGCCGGCGGTACGGNGCCGACCCTTCCGATGCAGTGGATATGACCCGTTCGTCCGCATTCACAGTTGCGGGGACAGTTCCGGATTTTCACCGGATTCCCTTTTCAGCCTTTACAGGCACCTTCACCCGACAAAACCCNATATATTGTTGTTCGTTTATANATAAACAACAAAATATTGTGTTTGTTTTAAAGTACCACGGCGTAACGGAGGTTGTCAACACTTGCGGAACAAAAAGGGAGAGCGTGGAAACGAAGCGGAGTTGCAATTGATTTCCCCGTTGCAACCGCCTTTGCAAATGTTTATGATGAGTGAAAAACGCGGCTGAACGCCACTTTTCAAGGAGGATTCCGATGCGCATTCAACCGTCAAAAAATATCCAACAGTTGCCCTTGGGCGTCTTTAACAAATTGTTGCGGGCGAAGCGGCGGGTGATGGAAAGCGGGAAGACGGTGATCGATCTGAGCGTGGGCAGCCCGGACCTGCCGCCGCCCCGGGAAGTGATGGAGGCGATCCGAAAATGGTCAATGGATGAGAGCAAGTACGGCTACACCCTGGAGGCGATACCGACCTTCAACGGAAAAGTGGCGGCCTTCTACGAGGAGAGGTACGGCGTTCGCCTCAATCCTGACGAAGTGCTGCAGTTGATGGGGTCTCAGGACGGGTTGGCCCATCTGGCCATGACCGTGATCGATCCCGGCGATGTCGTCCTCGTTCCCGATCCCGGCTATCCCATCTACGAGGCGAGCGTGCGGATCGCCGGCGGGGTTCCCCATCCGATGCCCCTGGAGGAGGAAAACGGTTTTTTGCCCCGGCTGGAGGCGATTCCCGAGGCGGTTCTCGAACGGGCTAAGATGATGATCCTCAATTATCCCGGCAATCCGGTCACCGCGATGGCGGATCGCGCCTTTTTCGAGGAGTTGGTCCGTTTCGCCCGAAAACACGAAATCCTCATCGCCCACGATTTCACCTACTCCGAGCTGGTCTTCGACGGGCGGAGGGCCGTCAGTTTCCTGTCCGTTCCGGGGGCGAAGGAGGTGGGCGTCGAGTTCAACTCCTTCTCCAAGACCTTCAACATGGCCGGATGCCGCATCGGCTACGTGGTCGGGCATCCGGAAGTGCTTCAAGCCCTCGGCCGGCTGATGTCCCACACCCAGTACGGAATTTTCCATCCGATCCAGAAGGCGGCGGAGGCGGCCCTGGAAACGGGGGAGACCTTCATCCGGAGGCAGGTGGAAACATATCAGGCGCGGAGGGATGCGCTGGTCGAGCGGCTCGCCTCGGGCGGCTGGGAGGTGGCCAAGCCCCCCGCCACCATGTACGTGTGGGCGAAGATCCCCGAGGGGTGGAGTTCCGAATCCTTTGTATTCCGGGTGCTGGAGGAGANCGGTGTAGTACTCACCCCCGGCAGGGCCTTCGGAGAAAAGGGGGAGGGATATGTCCGAATCACCCTCGTCCAACCCGAAGACCGGCTGAGGGAGGCTGCCGACCGGATCAGCCGGTTTTTGGAGGAACGTTAGGGGGAGACACGCCGTCGCCGCCAAAGGGAGGGTTTCTTCAAATAGGGATTTTCAGCGGGATTGAAGCGGAAAGAGGGGAAAAAACCTTTTGAGGCGGAACCCGCGTTGGGGGAGATGATCGATGGAAGAATTGTTGGAAGGATTATGGCGCTTGATTAAGGGGTTTTTCCGGTTTTTGTCCGCCCTGTTGCGCGTGGGGGAGATCATTGAAGCCATCCTCGATTTTTTCGATATGATCAGGGACTTCTTCAAATGGTTGTGGCGGAAGCTGTTTCGCCGCTCTGACGATCCCGACCCAAATAAAAAGAACCCCGGCATCGACCCTTGACGGGGCGTTGTGGCGGGGCTGGGTGGTTGACAGCGCGGTCGGGCGGGAGCGATTTTCGCCGGGTCGGGACATCAGCGCGGAGCCGGGGCGGAAGACCGCTCCCGAATCCCGGGTTTTCTGGCGTCAACCATCTCATCGGGGCCGAAAGGGCCCCGTTTTTTTAGCTTTCACCCCTTTAACTGCCGCTGGCGGTTTGGGTAAACTTCTCTCCCTGAATGCTCATGGCATCGAGGGGGATTTCAAACCACCAGCCGCCCGGGGTTTTCTTGATCGGCCGATAGCCGGCCCGCCTGACCCTGCGGGCGACGTTCCAGCTGGCCGTGTACAAAATGGCCTTGTCCCGCGATTCATCAAACTGGATGACCGTCTCTTTTTCTTCGTCGGTGAGCGCCATGGTACCTCACTCCCGCATGGAAAATGATCCCAAACATACGTTCGTATGTTCCCTTTTTTATTATTCTACCATGTTTCCTCCGGTTTGCCACCCTCCATTCGGTTTTTTTCCGAGGAGGAGGGGAAGCCCTTTTCCCTTGAGCGGTCCGATCCTTCGGCGGTCGGCCCGGAACAAGGGCAGGAAACGGAATTTTCTGTATATAACCGATAGGGTAATTACATGGTCTAAAGTATCTATCCCACAAAAAGAAATCGCGTAAACATATTTTTATTTTGAAATCATGAAGTTCATCTTTTCCTTGCAATGGCGGGCCTGTCCAATTATGACCGCGGCTTGTTCTAAAAGAAAAAATATCAATCGTATATTTGAAAATGGGATTTTCCCACCAATATTTCGCGGCGGGAGGGGATGAACCCGTGACGCTACTCGGCATCCTGCTCATACTTTTCACTTGTCTGGTGGCTGTCGGCATCGGATATGTGGCCAATGAAAATGTTCGCCGCTTTGATGAGAGGGAACACGTCGATTTCCTGGGGCGGGAAGACGGAAAGGAGGGGGATGGCGGTGAAGAGGGGCTTCGCCAGGGAGAAACAACGGGATGAGGACAGAAAGGATCTGCACAAGTTCGGGTATGCCCAGGAACTGTTCCGGGATATGGGGGGGTTTTCCAATTTCGCGATTTCCTTCTCGATCATCTCGGTCCTGACCGGTGCCGTTTCCCTTTACGGACACGGTCTCACCTACGGCGGCACCGGCATGATGGGTTTCGGCTGGCCCCTGGTCGCCCTGTTCGTCCTGCTGGTGGCGGCGGCGATGGCGGAATTGGCATCGGCGATCCCCACCGCGGGCGCTTTGTACCACTGGGCCTCCCTTCTCGGGAACAAGCGATGGGGTTGGTATACGGCCTGGATCAACCTGATCGGTCAGATCGGCATCGTGGCAGGAATCGACTATTCGGCGGCCATTTTCTTCGACGGTCTCCTGTCGCCGGTGCTGGGCTACCGGATGACGGAGACCTCGACCCTGATCGTTTTCGCTTTGGTCCTTCTTTCCCACGGCCTGTTCAACCACATGGGAATCCGCATCGTCGCGCGGTTGAACGATTTTTCCGCCTGGTACCACATCGGGGTCGTCCTGATCCTGGTGTTCAGCCTCGCCTTTTTCACCAGGGGAGGACTGCAGCCGGTGGAGACGCTGTTCCGAGTCGGGGAGACCTTTTCCGACAAACCCTACGCCCTGGCCTTCCTGATCGGCCTCCTGCAGGCGCAGTGGACCTTCACCGGCTATGACGCCTCCGCCCACACGATCGAGGAGACCCTCCATCCTCGGGTCCGGGCGCCCTGGGGGATCTTCACCTCCGTCGCTTTCTCCTTCGTGACCGGAATGATCATGCTCGCCTTCGTGACGCTGGCCATCAAGGATGTCGGCGCGGCGGTCGC
>JGI1652J44930_10000855_pt1 | contig 11685 bp, 12 predicted proteins | sample NewIslsDNAsample_FD_44930 | JGI IMG/M metagenome (IMG submission 44930)
GAATATTCGGCACATCTTTGCCTTTGCATGTCATCTTCCCCGATTTGGAAGCTGAGACACGGCCGCCGCCCGGAACGTCAAAAAGAGAAAGGATCAGCCCCGAAAACGCCAAACGGAGCGGGCCGCCTTGCGCCCCGGCCCCCAGGCGGAACGTAACGTCCTTCATTCGGGTCGGAAGGAAAGGCGGAGGAAAGCGGCAAGCCCCGCCGATGGGCAAGGCGCTTCCCCTCCCAAGGCCCCCGTTGGGACTGCGCTCCACGAATCTTACTTCACTCGGCGGCCCAAGCCCCATTTTTGCAGCTTGTACTGCAGCGTTTGCCGCGGAATTCCCAATCGGCGGGCCGCCTGCCGCACATTTCCCCCGCAGGCGGCCAACGCTTCCCGGATCATCCGCTCCTCCACCTCGGCCAACACTTCCCGCAGGGGGCGCCCCTCCCGCTCCGGACGGGCGGCCGTTTCCCCGGGGATGAGATGGGGCGGCAAATCCTCCGGGGCGATCATCTCCCCTTCCNCCATGTTCATCGCCCCTTCGATGGCGTGCTTCAATTCCCGGACATTGCCCGGCCAATCGTAGCGCAGGAACATCTCCTCCACCTCCGGCCGAAGCCCGGAAACCCGTTTTCCCAGCTTGCCGTTGTATTCGCGGATGAAATGGGAGGTGAGAAGGGGAATGTCCTCCCGCCTCTCCCGAAGGGGCGGCAGATCGATCCGTACCACCTGGATGCGGTAAAACAGATCCTTCCGGAGGCGCCCTTCCTTCACGTTGCGGACGGGGTCCTCATTGGTGGCGCACAGGATGCGCACGTCCACCCAGCGCGCGTTTGCATCCCCCACCCTCCGGACCGCCCCTTCTTCCAGCACCCGCAGCAATTTCGCCTGCAGGTCCGAGGGCATGGCGTGGATCTCATCCAGAAACAGGGTGCCCCCATCCGCCAATTCAAACAGGCCCGGCCGATCCTCCGCCCCCGTGAAGGCGCCCTTCACNGTTCCGAACAGGATTCCTTCCAGCAGGGACGAGGGAATCGCCGCGCAGTTCTGGGCGATGAAGGGCTGGTCGCGGCGGGGGGAGGCGCTGTGAATCGACTGGACAATCAGTTCCTTTCCCGTGCCCGTTTCCCCCACGACCAGGACCGGGGAGCGGGTGGCGGCGGCCCGCTTCGCCCGCTCGATGGCCTTCATCATCTCCGGGTTCCGCGTGAGAATCTGCTCGAACCGGAACAGGCGCGGCTCCGTCGCCGGCGGTTTCCGAACCGGCTTCCGGATCCTTTTCCTCAGATCGATCACCTGCTCCGCCAGCTCCTGGATGCGGGTCACATCCTTGGACACTTCCAACGCTCCCACCAGCCGGCCGCCCACCCGGAGGGGGACGGTGGAATTGACCGTCACGATCCTTTTGCCGTATCGGTTGGTGTAGGTCTGCCGCTGGTTGTAGAGGGGCTTGCCNGTCCGGATCACCTGCATCAGCGTGCTCGTCTTGCTGGTGAGCGAGGGAAACGCCTCCAGCACATGGGTTCCCAAGACCTCCTCCACCGCCATCCCGTCGAGGGAGGCCGCGACATGGTTGTAAAAAATGGTGATCCCCCGGACATCCACCACATGGATGCCCTCGTCGATGGAACGAAGCACTTCCTGCAGCAATTCTTCCGTAATCTGCGTCTGTTTCATGAATCATCCCCCGGACATCCCGCCGAAAAGCCGGCGGATTGTGCCGAAAATTCGTCACTCCCATTTTAAGCGAAAAATTAAAACTTATCGACCGGAAGGAATCATTTGCCTTGTACCCGCGGAAATTCACCGCGTGTTCATTTGTCGCAAAATTGACAAATATTCATCCTTATGTCATAATATTCATTATCATTCGGATAATTGTTTCAGTTCCTTCTCCTTCAAAAAGGAGGTTCGGTCGTGGAACCGAAAATCGATCCGTCGACGGCCAGACCCGAAAGGCGGGAAAAGCCGGAGAGCGCCGGCAAGCATGTGAAAGCCTTCGCCTTGATGATGATCCTGACCGCCGCCGCCTTTATCCTCGTCGGCACCGGCTCCGTCGCCGCCGAAGTGGTGATTCCGGTCCTGTTGCTATTGGCGTCCGTCCAGGTCGTGGTGCAGCTGTTCACCTTCATGCACCTGGATCAAAAGGGGAGCTTTTTTCCCGTTCTGTTCGTGATCTGCGGCATCGTCGGCGCCATCGTCTGCATCCTGGCACTGACCCTGTGGGTGTAGGCGGAGGCGTACGGGTGAAGGGAGGGATTCCCTTCACCCTTTTTTCGTCGGGGCGTTGTCTTTCTTAAGTCACAGGGATCCGGGCGCCTCACGGCTCAAACCCCAGCTTCTCCAGGGCCTGGGCGACAAACAAGCGGTGCCGCTTGCGCATGACGCTTTCCCGGGCATCTCCCAATCCCCATCCGGAAATCGTCGATACCGGCCGCAGTGCCGCATACAGGTCCCAACGGGGAAGATGGGTGAAATCGACGTGTGGCATCATGGATCGGTACTCCTCCGTGAACCGCCGCATCGCTTCCGCTCCGAAGGCCCACAGGATTTCCAGGCGTGCATTGGCCACATCGGCGAGCGGATCCCCCAGGGCCGCATCCTCCCAGTCGATGACGGCCACCAGCCCCCCCTCCTTCCACAGGAGATTCCCCGGCCAGAAGTCCCCGTGCAGCAGGACATCCGGATTGGACCGCGGAAACGGCCACACCCGCTCCAAAGCCCTCCGAATCCTCCCCTCGTTCCAGGCGTCCTTCGGGGAGGCGGGGCGCCTTTCCAGGATTTTGCGGGCCAGCGCCTCCTGTTTCGGCAGAAAGGACAAATCGTGCCGGGAAGCGTCCACCCGGTGGATCCGGGACAGATGGCAGGCGGTCTGATGGAGGTATGTCCTTGGATCCGCCGGATCATCCACCGCCTCGCCTTCGATGAATTCCATCACCAGATAGGGCGCGGGAAACAGGCGGCGGGAGGTGTCCAGGGCATACGGCTTGGGAACGGGCAATCCGGCGGAGCGGAGGATGCCCAGGAGGCGGTACTCGTCGGCGGCAATCCGGGGATTCCTCCGAAGATCCCGAGCTCCGTGCTGGCGGAAGAGCAGCTTTTCCCTGCGGCCGTCCGGCCTTTCCGTCTCCAAAAGCGCCGTCCGGGCCGACACGCCCCCCGAAAGCTCCCGGACGGAAAGCAGCCGGCGGAGCGGATCGATTTTCCGGACCACCTCTGCGAAGGCCTTATTCTCCTTAAAANCGGTCACGAAAAAACACCGCCTTTTCGATGAGACACATGAAAGCGGGCCCCTCCCGATGGGAGGAGACCCGCCCGATTCAGAAAAACCGGCTCACCCACTGGTACGCCTGGTATCCCANGTAGATTCCGATGATGCCGAAAATGCCCGCCAGGGCCGGCGGGGCCGGGATCGGCAATCGGAGAAGGGAAAAGACAAACCCGGCGATGAAACCGGTGAAGGTGGAAAGCAAGATCAGCNTCACGATGGCATCGCCTCCCAGGGCGAACGATTAGGGGGATGGGAGGCCCCGGGCCCCACCCGTGACAAACCTCCGCTTACATGTGATCCGGGGCGCTCACGCCGATCAGGGACAGGCCGTTTCGGATCACCTGGGCCACCCCCGAGAGAAGGGCCAGTCTCGCCCGCGACAGGTTCTCGTCATCGCCGATCACCCGATAGGCCCTGTAGTAGCTGTGGAACAGGGCGGCCAGATCATGCAGGTATCTCACCACCCGCTGAGGCGCCAGCTGCTCGGCCGCGCCGGCCACTTCATCGGGAAAAGCGGCCAAGGCCTTCATCAGATCGTACTCCTGTTCCTCCGCGAGCAGGGAGAGGGTTTCCGGGTCGGCGGCGGGAGCAAGCCCTCTCTCCCGGGCCTGGCGGAAGACGCTCTGAATCCGGGCGTGGGCGTATTGGACATAGTAGACCGGGTTCTCGTTGGAACGGGAAATCGCCAGGTCCATGTCGAAGTCCAGATGGCTGTCGGGACTGCGCATGACGAAGAAATAGCGGACGGCGTCCACCCCCACCTCGTCCATCAGTTCCTCCAGGGTGACGGCTTTCCCCGTCCGTTTGGACATCTTGACCAATTCCCCGCCCTGGTACAGCTTGACCATCTGGGTCACCAGCACCGTCAGGCGCTCCGGATCGTACCCCTGGGCGGCGATGGCCGCCTTCATGCGGGGAATGTAACCGTGGTGATCGGCGCCCCAGATGTTGATGAGCCGGTCGAAACCGCGGTTCAGTTTGTCGCGGTGGTAGGCGATGTCCGGGGTGAGGTAGGTGTACGAGCCGTCGCTTTTGACCAGGACGCGATCCTTGTCATCGCCGAAGGCGGTCGACTTCAACCACAGGGCGCCGTCCTTCTCGTAGGTGTACCCCCGTTCGCCCAGCTCCTTCAGCACCCGCTCCACCGCACCGGATTCATAGAGGGAGCGCTCGCTGAACCACACGTCGAAGCGGACCCGGTACCGCTCCAGATCCCGGCGGATCTTGTCCAGCATCCGCTTCAATCCGTACTCCCTCAGCCGGGCGAGCCGTTCCTCCCGGTCGAGGGAAAGGAGCGAATCGCCCTCCCGTTCCGCCAGTTCCCGGGCGATGTCGATGATGTCCTGCCCCCGATAGCCGTCCTCGGGAAAGGAGGATTCCCTGCCGAGGGCCTCCAGATAGCGGGCCTCCAGGGAAAGGGCGAGCAGCCGGATCTGGTTGCCCGCATCGTTGATGTAGTACTCCCTGGTTACATCATAACCGGCGGCCTCCAGGATATTGCACAGGGCATCCCCGACGGCGGCCCCGCGGGCATGGCCGAGATGCAGGCTGCCCGTCGGGTTGGCGCTGACGAACTCCACGTTGACCCGCTGACCACGTCCCGCTTCCGACCTTCCGTAGCGGTCGCCGGCGCTCTGAATCTCCTCCAGCACCTTCGTCAGAAAGGAGCGGTCGAGGAAAAAGTTGATAAACCCGGGCCCCGCCACTTGGATGTCGCGGACGTGAGCCCTTTTCCGATCGATCCCCTCCACGATCCGCGCGGCGATCTCCCGGGGATTGGAGCGGGCGATGCGGGTCAGTCTCATCGCCACATTGGTGGCCAGATCCCCGTGGGCCTTTTCCCGGGGGGTCTCCAACTCCACCTCCGGCATGTTTTCTTCCGAAGCCAGGCCGGCGGAAAGCACCGCCTTGCGGATTTCCTCACGGAGTGTCTCCCGTATTTTCATCAGCACGGTCATCCCACGGCTCCTCCCTCCATTGGATATGCAACGCGTAAGTCCCCAAGTGTTCCCCGCCCAACCGCAGCTCATAGGAAAAGCGGAATTCTCCGCCCCCCTCCCACCTGCGGCGGCGGTAATCCAGGGTTTTCACTTCCATTTCCGCCTCCCCCGCCGGGGTATGTACCCGGCTGGCATCCCTTCTTCCGGGACGGTAAGTGTGGCGGAAATCCAACCCGCCGCTGCGGATGACGGTGATCGAGTCCTCCCTCGCCCTCACCGTCGTCCGCATTTCCCCGTCCTCTTCGCCGCTTTCCACATACCTGAGCACCCATTCGCCCATCTTTTCCGCAAACCGTCCCTTCGCTTCCCGGCGGATCCGATCCACCCCCGCCTCACCGGTGATGGTGGAAAAAACCCGCACCCTGACCGGAACCATCGGCGCCTCCCCTCTTTTTTCCGTTGTCCCTTCAGGCCGGGACAAAACCCAGGAGCATCTCCCGCACCATCTTGGCGGCCGCCACCGCCGTCTGATCCGTCGGATCGTAGGCGGGTGCCACCTCCACCAGGTCGGCTCCCACCACCTTCACTTCGGAGCGGGCGATGGCATGAAGCGATTCCATCAGCTCCCGGGACGTGATGCCCGCCGGCTCCGGCGTCCCGGTGCCGGGAGCGAAGGCCGGGTCCAGGACGTCAATGTCCACGGTCACGTAGACCGGGCGGCCCGCCAGGGCGGGAAGCTCCTCCACAAGCGGCTTCAACACCTCGAAGGGGTGAAAGCGAATGCCGGAAGAGGCGGCGTATTCAAACTCTTCCCGGGTTCCCGAGCGGATGCCCAGCTGGATGACGTTTTCCGGACCGATCAGCTCGGCGATTTTCCGCAGGGGAGTGGCATGGGAGAGCGTTTCCCCTTCGTATTCGGTCCGCAGATCGGCGTGGGCGTCCATGTGGATGACGGCCAGATCCGGAAAGTGCTTGTACACTTCCCGCACCACCGGCCAGGTGACCAGGTGTTCTCCCCCGAGACCGATCGGCATCTTGTCCCGCTGAAGCACCTCGGCGACAAACCGTCCGATTTTCTCCAGGCTCCGCCCCGGGTTCCCGAAGGGGAGGGGAATGTCCCCGGCGTCATAAAAGGGAACCTCCCCAAGTTCCCGGCCGAGGTGGGGACTGTATTCCTCCAGGACCAACGAAACCTCGCGGATTCGGCGCGGGCCGAACCGCGATCCCGGACGAAAGCTGGCGGTCCAGTCCATCGGCATGCCGTAAATCACCGCCCGGGCCTCCTCCAGGTCCGCCTTGGCGGCGATGAACACGTTCCCGGAATAGGCTTCCTCCGCGCGCATCCAACCACCTCATTTCGTCAGCTCGGCCACGTATTTGGGCAGGGCAAACANGGCCTTGTGGATTTCCGGAGTGTAGTACTTCGTTTCCGGACGGNGCAGCTTGATTTCGTCCACCTCCAGGGGATCATACACCTTGGAACCCAGGGTGAAGCTCCACAGCCCGCTGGGATAGGTGGGAACGCTGGCGGTGTAGAGCCTGGCGATCGGGAAAAGATCGGCAATATCGCGATAGACGCGGGCGATCAGATCCCGGTTGAACCAGGGGGATTCCGTCTGCGCCACCATGATGCCGTCCCGGCGCAGGGCGTGGAAGATCCGCTCGTAGAACTCCCGTTTGAACAATCCCACCGCCGGCCCGATCGGCTCCGTCGAATCCACGAGAATCACGTCGTAGGCGTTCTCCGCTTTTTCCACGTACCGGATGCCGTCCTCGATCCGGATCCGCACCCGGGGATCATCCAACGCGCCGGCGATGGACGGAAAGTAGGTTTTGGCCACCTCGATCACCCGTTCGTCGATCTCCACCAGGGTGGCCGTTTCCACCGTGGGATATTTGAGCACTTCACGGATCGCCCCTCCGTCCCCGCCGCCGATCACCAACACGTCCTTCGGCTCGGGATGGGTGTTCATCGCCACGTGGGCGATCATTTCGTGATAGACGAACTCATCCTTGTCGGTGGTCATCACCATGCCGTCCAGCAGAAGCATGTTGCCGAACTGCCGGGTTTCGATCACATCGACGGTCTGGTATTCCGTCTCTTCGTGATGAAGGGTGCGAACCACTTTGCTGGTGATCCCGTGATCGGGCGTTTGTTTTTCCGTAAACCACAATTCCATCTGAAGCTTATCCATAAAGCTCTCCTTCCATCCCTTCAGGTGTCAAGATCTCTGATATTTTTCCAACGTCATCCTTAGAATAATGCAACTCTCTTCCAACCTCAATGAAAAACCCGTCACCTTCCCGGAAGGTATAATCTTCCATCCCTTCTCCCATACTGTTGACGAACCATTCACAGCCGGCAGGCGCGAAAAGGGAGAGTGACGGGATGGGCGACGGCATGAACCAACTTCCCCCGGACCCGACGCTGGAGGAAATTCCCGCCTGGCGATGGCTGGTCCGGGGAAAACGGCTTCTGAAAATCGCGGGAATCCTCCTGCTTTTCCTGGGGGGCACCCTGTTGGTCACCCTCCTTTATCTCAAATCCCGCCCCCTCCCGCCGCCGGACATCCCGATGACCACCAAGGTGTACGATATCCGCGGGAACCTGATCGACCAGCTGGACAGGGGGGAACACCGGGATCCCGTCCAGCTCGGGGAGGTTCCCCGGCATCTGATCCTGGCCACCCTCGCCGCCGAGGACCAAACCTTTTACGACCATTTCGGGCTCTCCCTCCGCGGCATCGCCCGGGCCGCGCTGGTCAATCTGCGGGAAATGCGGATCGTCCAGGGAGCGAGCACGATCACCCAGCAGCTGGCGAGAAACCTGTATTTGACCAGCGACCGGACCTGGTCCCGCAAGTGGAAAGAGGCCGTGCTCGCCGTCCAGCTGGAACTGCATTTCTCCAAGGACAAAATCCTGGAGATGTACCTGAACGAAGTGTATTACGGCAACGGGGCCTACGGCATCCAGCGGGCGGCGCAAACCTATTTCGGAAAACCGGCGAAGCGCCTCACCCTGGGGGAAAGCGCCTTTCTGGCCGGCCTGCCCCGGGGTCCCAAGTTGTATTCCCCCTATACGTCGATGGAACGGGCCAAGCGTCGACAACACGCCATCCTGGACACGATGGTCCGGGCCGGCTGGATNACGCCCTCCCAGGCCGCCCGGGCAAAGGCCCAGCCAATTGCCCTGGCCCCCAGGCCGAAACCCTCCCCCTCCAAGGCCCCGTATTTTCGGGACTACATCATCCAAACGGCGATCAACCGATACGGATTGAGGGAGTCCGAACTGAGGGGGGGCGGACTCCGCATCTACACGACACTGGACATAAAGATGCAGCGCCAGGCGGAGAAAGCCGTAAAGAAGTATCTGGGAAACAAGGACGGGCTTCAAGGGGCGCTTTTGGCGATCGATCCGAAAAACGGACACATCCGGGCGATGGTCGGCGGAAAGGATTATCAAAAGTCCCAATACAACCGGGTTTTTGCTCGCCGGCAACCCGGATCCGCCTTCAAACCGTTTCTCTATCTGGCCGCCCTGGAAAAGGGGTTCACTCCCGTCACCCGCCTGGAGAGCAAGCCGACCGCTTTTCCCTATGAAGGGGGGATCTATCGTCCGGCCAACTTCCGAAACCAATACGCGGGGCGGCCGATCACCTTAAGGGAAGCGATCGCCCGGTCGGACAACGTGTACGCCGTGCACACCCATTTTCTGATCGGGCGGGATCGCCTCATGGAGACGGCGCGCCGTTTGGGGTTCACTTCCCCCCTCAAGCCCGTTCCCTCCCTCGCCCTGGGCAGCATTCCGGTATCGCCCTATGAGATGACCCGGGCCTACGCCGCCCTGGCCGCCGGGGGCGTCCTCACGGAACCGGTGGCCATCCTGCGGATCGAAGACGCCGAAGGCAACACGATCGCCGAAAGCCGTCCCGACCGGCGGCGCGTGGCTTCGGAAGCGGAAACCTTCGTGCTGACTCACCTGCTTCGAAGCGTCTTCGAATCCGGGGGAACGGGACACCGGGTCAAGCAGATTTTTCCGCATCCGAGTGCCGGCAAAACCGGCTCGACGGACTGGGACGGATGGCTGGCGGGATACACGCCCGATCTGGCCGCAACCGTCTGGGTCGGATACGACCGCGCCAAAAAACTTCCCCATGAAGAGGGACGCCTCGCCCAAATGATCTGGGGAACCTTCATGCAGAGGTCCCTCGCCGGGAAATCCGTCCGCACCTTCTCTGTCCCGGACGGGGTGAAGGGAGCGTATGTGGATCCGGAGACGGGGCATCTGGCCACAAAGCGATGCCCCAAGGTGCGCTGGGAGTATTTTGTCTCCGGCACCGAACCGAAGGAATACTGCCCCCTTCATCCCTCGCCGGAGGCGGAAAAGAAAAGCGGAGGATCCCTCTGGGATTGGATCAGAAAATGGCTTCCGGGTCTCTGAAAAAAGCAAACCCTGGGGCGTACGCCCCAGGGTTTGCCATTTGACCTTCCGGGATCTTCACGGGGAGCTCAGCACTCCCGGCTGCCGCCGACTTTCCCTTCGCCGTCGGCCCAAATCCCGTCGTTGTGAATGACGATCATCCCCGCCTGTTCCAGCTCCTTCAGCACCTCAAACAGGCTTTCCCTCTTTTCGGGCGGAAGCTCGCGGACAAACCGGTTGATCTCTTCGGGCGGAACCCGGTTGGAGAAATGAACCCCCCCGTGGCGGGCAAAATGCTCCTGCCGTTCCGGCATCGGTCCCTCCCTCCTTTCCCCCTTAGGTTGTGCGAAAAGACCCCGGTTTATGGGGGAGGAAGGGAATGTCATCCGCATTTTCCCGGGGAAATCGATGCGGTCTCCCGCCGGATCGAAACGACGGCACATTCCGGAACCCCATAACAGGTCCCTCGTAAACAAGCCGTTTGTTATCGATGGCGAGAAGGTCATCCGGCCGCGTCAGTTCGGGCGCCTTATTGCCGTGAAAGACACCGGCGTTCATCAGGATGTGGGAGACAAATTGGGAACAAAAATAGCGGTTCTTCCTTTTGACGGGCCTATTCGTGATCACTCCGAACAGCCCCAGGAAATTGTACCGGTATTTTTCCTTTTCCTTCAGGAATGCCTTTATCTGCGCCCGAATCAAGCGGAACTGTTCCTCACTCACTTCGATTCGGTATATCCGGCATTGGCTGTCGGGAAACTTCCGGAAAACACCATCCTGCAGGTTCTCTTCCACAAGACCTCCGGAAAAGGGATTGTCAGGGCTTCGCCGCCCGAAGGAGTACATCCGGGTGAAGCTGTCGTCGAAGCTGATGGAGACATGGGGATATTTTATGCGCGAAAATATGCAAATCAACCTTGAAAGCCAGGTTCCTGTTCTCGTAAAAACCAAGTATATTTCCTTATGATTCATGGGGCTAAGGGCTCCTTCAGCCGGGCGTGTCGGAAAGAAGCGGCAGAACCGGCCGGATCGCCACGGGTTCCGCCGAACTGCCTTTATCTTACAAGCCCCTTCCCTCCGATCCATCGTGCCAAAGTCCGATTTTACGTCCGCCCCGGGTCTGAAATGCCCCCGGCTTCCCCCGCGAACAATCCTCCACTGCCGCCCGAAACGGGCGCGGGGGACCCCCCCGCTCGTCACATCTTTCGGTTCATCGGATCCGATGGGTTACAAGGCAAAAAAAACCGAAGCGGCGGGCCCAATGCCCGCCGCTTCGGTGTCCTAGCTTGATGGTGTTCCGGTGACCTGGCTTCCGCTTCCGCCGAACTTCGGCGGAGCCCTTGTTGAAACGGTTGGTTTCCGCTTTCAAAAACGGAAACGCCACGCCAACCTATACACAGTGTACTGCCCATCGCGGACGGAAACAAGGCGACTTGTGAATTGTTCACACAGCGTTCATTTTTCCTCGTCGACGGCCAGCGCCTGCTTCAATTCCTCCGAAGAATTCTCCCACATTTTTTCATCGTGGCTGATCAACAGATTTCGGAGGGCCTTTTTCTCCACAGGCCCCAGCTCGCTGACGCGAATGCGCCGTTTCAGGGCATCGTCCATGCGGTTCACGTGATGCGGGAGGATTTTCCATCCCCGACGGGCTTCCCGGTCGATCAACATCGGGCAAGCCGCCACACCGGCGTAATACGGCCCCTTCTCATTTTGGTCCACCGTCACCCACACCACCCAATAAAGCTCGCCGTTGGGGACGTCCTCCTTGTTGGTGGAAAATTTGATTCCCCGTTCCACGGAACTCTTGGCGTGGATGAGGCCCAGATCGATCTTGGCCTCGTCACCGTGGATCAGCACGGAGGAGAGGTTGCTCAAGTTGAGCGTCCCCGTCACATACCCACCGTGGGTGGTGAAATCACCGGAACGAGAGATGATGTTGAAACCCTTTTTTCCCTTTTTCATGCTACGTTCCCCCTGTTTCTCCTATTTTATCTCACAACAAGGGGGGGCGCAAAGCCAGGATGGTTTCCTCGGCGGCCGTCTCTTCCTTCTCCTTTCCGCGA
>JGI1652J44930_10000857_pt1 | contig 11684 bp, 11 predicted proteins | sample NewIslsDNAsample_FD_44930 | JGI IMG/M metagenome (IMG submission 44930)
GCTCGAGCGGCTGCAAAATGCTTATGCGTTTCGCTTGCCGCCGCAACTTATCAAACAGAAAAATCAAGATTTGGATCGCCTGCTTGAGCGCATGAAAAAAGCGATGACTTACATATACAGTTCAAAGTATGAAAAATGGAAAACGCTTGATCAGCAAATCAAAAGCAAACATCCGAAACGTTTGCTGCTTGAAGCAAAAGAAAAAAGAGAAGCATTAACGAAACGGCTGGTTCGCGAAACGAAACAATGTTTAAAAGAAAAACAGATGCAATTCCAACACCAGCTTTCAAAACTTTCCGCATTAAGCCCTTTAAATGTAATGCAAAGAGGGTACAGCTTAACAATGAAAGATGGAAAAATCATTCATTCGATCGCTAGCGTAAAAGTGGACGATTTCATTCAGGTTCAATTAAAAGACGGTCAGCTGGACTGCCGCGTTACAGGAATGGAGGAAACAAATCATGAGCGCGAAAACATTTGAAGAGGAAATGGAACAGCTGGAAGCGATTGTTGAACGGCTAGAAGAAGGCGAAGTTTCGCTTGAAGAAGCGATTTCGCTGTTTAAACAAGGAATGGAACTTTCAAAAAATTGCCATGATAAACTGAAAGCCATCGAGAAACAGCTCGATGAAATCATCAATGAAGACGGAGAAATCACGCCTTTTCAGTTACAGGAGGAAGAATGAACAAGATTACCAGTTACCTAGAAGATGCAAAACAGCTAGTTAATGCCCATTTGCTAACTTTGATTGACAAATTGCAGGCTCCAAAAATTTTGATGGAAGCAATGCGGTATTCTTTATCAGCAGGCGGAAAACGCATCCGTCCAATCTTGCTTCTCGCAACGCTGGAGGCATTTGAAGAAAACAGAGAAAAAGGACTGGATGTCGCTTGCGCGATTGAAATGCTGCATACGTATTCCTTGATTCATGATGATCTGCCTGCCATGGATAACGATGATTTGCGCAGAGGAAAACCGACAAACCATAAAGTTTTTGGTGAAGCAAACGCGATCCTTGCAGGCGATGCTTTGCTTACTTACAGTTTCGAAATCATTTCATCGATCCCTGAACGTGAAGAAGTAACGCCGGACATGAAACTGGAATTAATCCGGAGGCTTGCGCAGGCAGCCGGGCCGGAAGGCATGGTCGGAGGACAGGTAGAAGATTTGAGAAATGAAAACAATCCGAATTTATCTTTGCAAGAGCTGGAAAACATTCATTATAACAAAACGGGAAAATTAATTATTTACTCAATCATCGCCGGCGCCATTCTAGCAAAAGCTGGTGAAGAAAAAATCAATCTGCTTGAAAAATTTGCATATCATTTGGGAATTGCTTTTCAGATTCAAGATGATATTTTGGATGTCATCGGCGACAGCGAAAAAACAGGCAAGCCGACAGGAAGCGATTCTGTCAAGGAAAAAAGTACGTATCCGAAACTGTTAACGATGGAAGGCGCAAAAGAGAAATTAAACGAACATTTTGAGCAAGCTTTGTTCTATTTGGAGAAAGCGAATATTCACGACGAGATTTTAAAAGGGATCGCATTATATGTTGTAAAAAGGGAAAATTAAGTAAAACGGTTAAACATGAATTGAAATGGAAATAGAATAAACTTTTTTTTGCTGCCGTTATCACGTTAAGTGCTGACGGCTCTTTTTAAATTCATTTAATGGGTGCTTATCCACTGAATTTTTGTTATTATTGGTTTAGCTTGAAAGCGTGATTACCCATAAAGATGAAAGTGAGGACACTTTTCATGGATTTAAAATTGATTAAAGATCCCTCATTTCTAAAAAATTGCTCGACGGAAGATCTCGTTAAACTCGCTGAAACGATCCGCAAGTTTTTAATTGAAAAATTGTCCGTGACTGGCGGACATTTAGGACCGAATTTAGGCGTTGTGGAATTAACAATCGCTTTGCATAAAATGTTTGACAGCCCGAAAGATAAAATCATTTGGGATGTTGGCCATCAATCGTACGTCCATAAAATTTTAACTGGACGAGCCGATCAATTTGATACATTGCGTCAATATAAAGGTTTGTCCGGTTTTCCCAAACGGAGTGAAAGCGAACATGACGTATGGGAAACGGGACACAGTTCAACCTCGCTTTCTGCGGCGATGGGAATGGCGATTGCAAGAGATTTGCGCGGAACGGATGAACATATTGTCGCTGTTATCGGTGATGGCGCATTAACCGGAGGAATGGCGTTAGAGGCATTGAATCATATCGGGGATGAAAAGAAAAATTTGATCGTCGTCCTGAATGATAATGAAATGTCGATCGCGCCAAATGTCGGAGCTTTGCACAATGCACTCGGACGGATGAGAACGGCAGGAAAATACAACAAGGTCAAAGACGATATTGAATATTTAATGAAAAAAATTCCTGCATTTGGCGGAAAGATCGCAGCTGTTGCCGAACGGGTGAAAGACAGTTTTAAATATCTGCTCGTCCCAGGGATGTTTTTCGAAGAATTGGGATTTACTTATTTAGGGCCTGTTGACGGCCATAATTTTGACGACCTGATTGAAAACTTCAAATTTGCCAAAAAAACAAAAGGACCTGTATTAATTCATGCTGTTACGAAAAAAGGAAAAGGCTATTTTCCTGCTGAAAATGATAAAGTGGGAACTTGGCATGGATTAGGTCCGTACAAAATCGACAGCGGAGAAGTCATTAAACAGAAAAATGCCGGTCCGAGTTACAGCAAAGTCGTTAGCGACACGCTATGCAAACTGGCAAAAGAAGATGAACGGATCGTCGTTATTACACCTGCGATGATCATCGGATCAAAACTGGAAAAATTCCAGGAGCTGTTTCCCGATCGATTGTTTGATGTCGGGATTGCTGAACAGCATGCTGTAACACTGGCAGGCGGATTAGCAGTTGAAAACATGAAACCGGTTGTTGCGATCTATTCGACGTTTTTGCAACGCGGTTATGATCAGCTTGTTCACGACATTTGCAGACAGAATTTAGACGTTGTTTTTGCAGTTGATCGCGCCGGTTTAGTTGGTGCTGACGGAGATACTCATCACGGCGTGTTTGATATTAATTTTATGCGGCATATTCCGAATTTAAAAATTTTGATGGCGAAAGATGAAAATGAACTTCAGCATTTGATTTATACAGCCGTCAAACATAAAGGCCCGATCGCCGTCCGTTTTCCGCGGGGAAATGGCATCGGGGTAAAAATGGATGAACAATTAAAAGAAATTCCGATTGGCACTTGGGAAGTGCTTCGGGACGGTTCCGATGTCGCATTGATTTCTTTCGGTCCAATGCTGCAAGAAGCATTGAAAGCGGCAGATGAATTGGAAACGTATGGCATCTATGCACGAGTAATCAATGCAAGAAGCATCAAGCCGTTGGATGAAAACATGCTGATAGAGCTCAGCAAAGAAGAAATTCCGATCGTAACGATCGAAGAAGCTGCTTTGCAAGGCGGTTTTGGAAGTGCCGTGTTAGAATTTGCAAACAGCAAAAAATTGCCGATGTACATTGAAAGAATGGGTATTCCAGATGAGTTTATCGAACACGGCAGCGTTTCGCAGCTGCTTAAAGATATCGGATTGACGAAAGAAAATATTGTCGAGTTAGTGAAATCGATCAACAAAAAACATTTGAGGGCCTTAAAAAATGGATAAAAAAGAAAGAATCGATGTGCTGCTTGTAAAAAAAGGCTTTTTTGAGTCAAGAGAACAGGCGAAACGAGCGATTATGGCTGGAAATGTATATGTTGATGATGAACGCATTGACAAGCCGGGAGCAAAAGTAAAGACCGATGCCGATATTATCATTAAAGGCGAAAAACAAAAATATGTAGGACGAGGTGGATACAAGCTTGAAAAAGCTTTAAAGCATTTTGGACTCAATATTGCGGATGCTGTTGCCATCGATATTGGCGCATCGACAGGCGGATTTACCGATTGCATGCTGCAGCACGGCGCCCGCAAAGTATATGCAGTTGATGTCGGCTACAATCAGCTCGCTTGGAAATTGCGAAATGATGAACGCGTGATTGTAAAAGAACGATACAATTTTCGCTACGCGAAACCGGAAGATTTCCATGACGAACAGCCGTGCTTCGCAACGATCGACGTTTCATTTATATCGCTAAAACTTATCCTTCCACCGTTGACAAAAATTATTGCTGAAAACAGTTACGTTGTTGCTTTAGTCAAGCCGCAATTTGAAGCGGGAAAAGAGGAAGTCGGAAAAAAAGGGATTGTCCGCAATCCAAAAACCCATATAAAGGTCCTAAATGAAATTATCGAATTTTCACAACAACTCGGATTTGCAGCATGCAGTCTGACCTACTCACCCATTACAGGTGGAGATGGAAACATCGAATTTTTACTGCTTTTAAAATGGACAAAGGAAAAAAGCAATACTGAAAATATATTCCCGGAAGCTGTCGTTCAAGAAGCACATGAAAGTTTGTTGCAAGAATAAAATCTGAGGTGAATGATTCGTGACAAAAGCAAAACGTCACATAAAAATAAGGGAGATCATTGCAAAAAACGAAATTGAAACGCAGGATGAACTCGTGGAAGCATTAAAGAAAGCTGGCTACAACGTGACGCAAGCAACCGTGTCCAGAGATATTAAAGAACTGCATTTAGTCAAAGTGCCTCTTCCCGATGGACGATACAAATATAGTTTGCCTGCTGACCGGCGGTTTAATCCTTTGCAAAAATTAAAACGCATTCTTGTCGACAGCTTCGTAAACATCGATCATGCTGAAAATTTAGTGGTTTTAAAAACGCTGCCAGGAAATGCAAACGCTGTTGCAGCACTTATCGACAATTTGGATTGGGAAGAAATTGTCGGTACGATCAGTGGAGATGATACGATTTTAATTGTTTGCCGGAACAAAAAACAGAGCGAAAAACTGACGAAACGCTTTTTACAAATGCTGTAGCAAGGTGTGAGTGCGATGTTAGCTGAGCTAACGATTAAAAATTTTGCAATCATAGAACATTTGACGTTGGCGTTTGAAAAAGGCTTAACGGTTTTTACTGGAGAGACGGGAGCCGGCAAATCGATTATCATTGATGCCATTCAATTGTTGGCAGGCGGAAGAGGATCGTCAGAGTTTGTCCGCTATGGCGAGAAAAAAGCGGAAATTGAAGGCGTATTCTTTGTAGACGAAAACCATAGCGTCATTTCGCTGCTGGAAGAATACGACATTGATCCGAATGAAGGCACGATCGTCATTCAACGCGATATTACAAGCAACGGAAAAAGCATCTGCAGAATCAATCATAAACATGTGACTTTAACCGTTTTAAAAGCAGTCGGTTCAAAACTGATCGACATTCACGGGCAGCATGAACATCAAAGTCTCATGCAAAAAGAAAATCACCGCATATTGCTTGATGACTTTGGAAAAAATACGATTCATCCTGTGCTTGAAGAATATAAGACATTATTTCAAACATTTCATGAATTGAAACGAAAACAAAAAAAACTGATTGAAAATGAACAAGAACTGGCTCAGCGCTTGGATTTGCTCCAATACCAGCTAAAAGAAATTGAAGAGGCAAATTTATTGGTGAACGAAGACGTTGAATTGGAAGAAGAAAAAACAAAATTAGCCAATTACGAAAAACTGTACGATTCATTGGGAAGCGCATATGAAGCATTGTCTCAAGAAAATGGCGGCCTGTATTGGGTTGCTGAAGCAATGAAACAGCTTGAACAAATCCATGCGCTCGATAAAGAGCTCAACGCCTTGTTTGAAGCGATCTCAAACTGTTATTACGTTTTGGAAGATGCTATGTTTCAAATAAAGGACAAATGGGACAAGCTTGAATTTGATCCGAACCGCTTAAATTCGATCGAAAGCCGCCTGAATCAAATCAGTATGCTCAAAAGAAAATACGGTGCCACGATTCAAGAAATTCTCGACTACTCGGAAAAAATTAAAAGCGAATTGGAATCATTAATCAACCGGGAAGAACACTTATCCCATTTAAATGAAGAAATCCAAAAAATTGAAAAAACATTGGTTCAAGCCGGTGAAAAGCTGAGAGCCATTCGCAAAAAAGTCGCCCATACTCTTTCCGAAAACATTCAAAAAGAATTGAAATCGCTCTATATGGACAAAACGAAAGTCGCCATTCAGTTTCATCCGCTTGAAGAGTTTTCTTCATATGGATTGGATGATATTGAATTTTACATCTCAACCAATCCTGGAGAACCTTTGAAACCGTTAGTAAAAATTGCTTCTGGCGGCGAGTTGTCGAGAATTATGCTCGCTTTGAAATCGATTTTTTCCAGCCATGAAGGCACAACATCAATCATTTTTGATGAAGTTGACACCGGCGTAAGCGGGCGGGTTGCGCAAGCGATGGCGGAAAAAATTCAGAAGCTGTCGCTAACTTCACAGGTGTTGTGCATTACCCATCTGCCGCAAGTCGCGGCGATTGCCGATCATCATATGTACATATCGAAAGAAGTGACAGAAAACAACCGCACGGTGACACATGTGAAAAAATTGAAAAACGAAGAAAAAGTAAAAGAAATCGCACGGATGATTTCCGGAGCAAAAATGACGGATTTAACGAAACAGCATGCTGAAGAACTCATCCAGCTTGCGGAAAAAATAAAACAAAACTCAAGAAAAGCTATCCAATAAAGGGATAGCTTTTCTTATGTTTACAGTTATAATAAATGTCTTCGAAGTGAAACATAAAAATACAGCCGCGATGGAGGTGGGGATAAGAAGCGAGGAGAGTGAAACCATCACATGAAAAACTTGAAAAAAATACTTGGGATTTTTCTCCTTAGTTTCTTCACAATAGTTTTTTTTATTCAGCCTTTCCAATTATTTTTAAAAATCCCTGATGAAATCCGCTTATTTGAAAACGATCAGATTACCCTGCATTTGCCAGCAAATGCAAAAATAACGAATGCAAACGTTACGGAAAACCGTTTTTCCGATCGTTCAGAAGTTACCATCAAAGGAAATCAGTTGAACAATGATTCGTTTATTGTCCATGCTGGCAATGTTCCCATTAAAAAAGTAAACGTCAATGTACTGCCGGATGTCCGTGTAAAAGTTGGCGGGCAATCGGTTGGCGTAAAATTGAACACATATGGCGTTCTCGTTGTTGGACACCATTTGATTCATACACAAAAAGGCGAAATTTCACCAGGTGAAAATGCAGGTATTCAGATTGGCGATGTGATTACAAAGGTAAACGGAAACACCATTAAAGAAATGAATCAACTTGCATCATACATTGAAGAAGCTGGGAAAACAGGCAAGAAATTAAACCTGACAATCATGCGTGAAAACCGCTATTTTGAAAAAACATTAACGCCTGTAAAAGATGTTCATGAAAATTCCTATCGAATAGGTCTTTATATTCGCGACTCGGCTGCAGGTGTAGGAACGTTGACGTTTTATCATCCCGAAACAAAAAAATATGGCGCGCTAGGCCATGTCATTTCCGACATGGATACGAAAAAACCAATTATCGTCAATAATGGTCGCATCCTGAAATCCTCCGTTACTGCCATCGAACGAAGCAGCGATGGCCGACCTGGAGAAAAAATTGCCCAATTTCATAATGAACAACCGCTGGGCACAATCACGAAAAACAGTCCTTTCGGCATTTTTGGCACATTACACCAGCCCCTCAAAAACGGCATTCATGATGAACTAGTCCCTGTTGCTTTACCACACGAAGTGAAAAAAGGGCCAGCCAAGATGTTAACGGTATTGGAAGGAAATAAAGTGGAAGCATTTGATATCGAAATTGTAAGCACAATCAACCAAGAACATCCGGCAACCAAAGGAATGGTTATAAAAATTACCGATCCGAAACTGTTGAAAAAAACCGGCGGAATCATTCAAGGGATGAGCGGAAGTCCAATTATCCAAAACGGAAAATTGGTTGGAGCCGTCACTCACGTATTCGTCAATGATTCCACAAGCGGATACGGAGTTCATATCGAATGGATGCTAAAAGAAGCTGGAATTGATTTAAACAAACCGAATCAGAAAGCAAGCTAGCTAAAAGCTTGCTTTCTGATTTCGACAAAAACCGACAGCAAAAGTCGAAAAACATAGAGAAAAAACTATAAATTTAAATATTTTAGAATATTTTACATGTTATAATATAGCAAGGGAGGAAAAAATATCCTTTTTGGATTTTTTGGAATATTTGATAAAAAGGAGGATAATCATGTTCGAGAAAATTAAAGTTGGAATGGCGGATGATAACCGCGAAATGGTCAATCTTGTGCAGGAATATGTATCATCACATCAAGATTTAGAAATGGTGGGTGTGGCTTACAATGGATTGGAATGTTTAGAAATGATAAAAGAAAAAAAGCCTGATGTTCTGCTTTTAGATATTATCATGCCGCATATGGATGGATTAGGAGTGCTTGAAGAATTAAGAAAAGAACCGCACGTGCCAAATGTCATCATGCTGACAGCATTTGGGCAGGAAGATGTGACAAAAAAAGCGGTCGAATTGGGTGCAGACTATTTCATTTTGAAACCGTTTGACATTGAAAATCTGATGAATCATATTCGTGAAATTTCAGGGAAAACGTCATCGATAGCCAAAAAAGCTAATTCATCTACATATTCGAAAAATTCAAATAACATTAATCTGGATGCAAAAATTACAAACATCATTCATGAAATTGGCGTGCCAGCCCACATTAAAGGATATCTGTATTTAAGAGAAGCGATTGCGATGGTGTATCACGACATTGATTTGCTCGGTTCAATTACGAAAGTTTTATATCCAGATATTGCGAAAAAATACAAAACAACATCCAGCCGTGTGGAACGGGCAATTCGCCATGCAATCGAAGTTGCATGGAGTCGCGGAAATATCGAATCTATCTCGAATTTGTTCGGTTATACGGTTTCTATGTCAAAAGCCAAGCCGACGAATTCAGAATTTATCGCTATGGTTGCAGATAAGTTGAGATTGGAAAACAATGTGCCGACCGTGCTTACTCATCAACGGTAAAAAAAAGGACTTATTTTAATTTTTAATTTTATAAACTGTCAGCATTTTTCCTCTTATTTATTGATTAACGTCAATAAATAAGAGGTTTTTTATCGCAATAAAATCACAAATTTTATAATCTTTTGATTAGCCTTTACATGAAATTTATGGTATATTTTTTATGGTTTTTACAAAAAAGCTCCTGACAGACTTATCCGTCAAGAGCTTTTTATTTGTTGTTTTTTTTGGAAAAGCGTGGTTGAACTTTATTTCGCTTCCGATCCCGGTATAAAATGAAACTTCCAATCAAATACAGGCCGATGCCAAAAGCGGCAAGACCAGCTAAAAATTGCACCCACAAAGCAGGATAGGGAGAATTTAAGTAGCCAAAAAATGTATCCCGCATCTGTTTGATTCCATACATGCCCAAAATAACCGGTATAGCTACAAGAATTGCTGCAACCAATCGTTGAAATTGCATATCGATTCATCCTTTGAAATATTCTTTAATACTATCTTATCTGAAAAATAGAAACGTGTCTAAAAATATGTGTGTACTTCGCGTGTAAAGTTTTATAAACTAAAAGAGATTGCAATGCCAATACGAAAGGAAGAAATGAATGGCAAACAATGCATATGACCTTGTGGTTTTAGGCGGCGGGATAGGCGGATATATAGCTGCGTTGCGCGCTTCCCAATTAGGTCTGAAAACAGCAATCGTAGAAAAGGACAAATTGGGCGGAACATGTTTGCATCGCGGCTGTATTCCCAGTAAAGCATTGATAAAAAGCGCTGAAGTCTATCAGCTTGTAAAAATGGCGGATCATTTTGGTATAGAATTCAAAGAAGCGGCATTAAATTTTCAAAAAGTACAGATAGAAAAAAATAAAGTGGTTGAAGAGCTGCATCAAGGCTTGCTTCAGCTTTTGAAAAAAGCTCAAATCGATATTTTTTATGGGAAAGGGAGAATTTTAGGATCTTCGATATTTTCTCCGCTTCCGGGAGCCGTTTCAATTGAAGCTGGAAATGAAAGCGAAATCATAGTTCCGAAAAATCTAATAATTGCAACCGGTTCACAACCGAGAGCGTTACCAGCAATTCCTTTTGATGGCGAGTTTATTTTATCCACAGATGAAGCGCTTTTGCTTTCGGAATTGCCAAAGGCGATGATCATCATCGGCGGAGGAGTAATTGGAATTGAATGGGCATCAATGCTTCATGATTTCGGAGTTGATGTGACAATCCTGGAAGCGAAAGACAAACTTCTTCCGATGGAAGATGATGAAATTTCAAATGCCCTTTCAAATCAATTAAAAAAGAAAGGCATACATATCGTTACTGAAGCAAACGTATTAACTTATGAGATTGAAGATCGCCAGGTGATTTTACATTTCGAACATGGGAATCAAAAGAAACAGGCAAAGGCAGATAAATTGCTTGTTGCGATCGGCAGACAGGCCGTCATTGATGACATCGGACTTGAAAATACAGAGATTGTCGTAACGGATCAGTACATACAAACGAATCAGTATTATCAAACCGCTGAACCGAATATTTACGCGATCGGCGACTGTATCGGAGGGATGCAGCTTGCGCATGTAGCTGCAAAGGAAGGATACATCGCTGCCGAACATATCGCCGGACTCAATCCGGAACCGTTGCGGCCAGAAAATGTGGTGCGGTGCGTTTACTCCGATCCGGAAATTGCAAGCATCGGGCTGACGGAACAGGAAGCGAAAGCCAAAAATTTGAGGATAAAAATTGGGAAAATTCCATTTCGCGCAAATGGGAAAGCACTTATCCATAAACATACGGAAGGATTTGCGAAAATCATCGCGAATGCCGATACAGACGATATCCTCGGCGTTCATCTGATCGGACATCAAGTGACGGAATTGATATCAGAACTAGCGTTGGCAAAAGTTCTGGATGCAACGCCTTGGGAAGTGGCTTCAGCCATTCATCCTCATCCTTCTTTATCGGAAATCATCGGAGAAGCAGCTTTAGCTGCAGATGGCATACCATTGCATTATTAATGAAAAGGTGGCAGGTAAAAGTGTTAAAAACAAGGCATGAAAAGTTAGGTTTAAGTGAAAAGCAGTTATTGGAAATGTATGAAACGATGCTGCTTGCCCGCAGAATTGATGAACGGCTCTGGCTGTTAAACCGGGCGGGAAAAATTCCATTTGTTGTTTCTTGCCAAGGTCATGAAGCAGCGCAAGTTGGTGCAGCGTTTGCACTTGATCGCGACAAAGACTACATTTTGCCATATTACCGCGATGTCGGTGTCGTTTTGGCGTTTGGCATGACCGTTAAGGAATTGATGCTGCAAGCTTTTGCAAAAGCGGAAGATCCGAATTCCGGCGGCAGACAGATGCCAAACCATTTCGGCCAGAAAAAAAATCGGATTGTAACAGGGTCATCGCCTGTAGCTACGCAAATTCCTCATGCGGTAGGATTCGCGTTAGCGGCGAAGATGGAAGGAAAATCGTTCGTGACATTCGTTTCGTTTGGAGAAGGTTCTTCCAATCAGGGCGATTTTCATGAAGGGCTGAATTTTGCTGGTGTACATAAACTGCCTGTAATTTTTTTCTGTGAAAATAATGGCTATGCAATATCCGTTCCGAAATCGTTGCAACTCGCTTGTGATAAAGTTTCTGACCGCGCGCTCGGATATGGAATGCCTGGTTACA
>JGI1652J44930_10000858_pt1 | contig 11678 bp, 15 predicted proteins | sample NewIslsDNAsample_FD_44930 | JGI IMG/M metagenome (IMG submission 44930)
CCAACAATGGTCGGAACGATGAGTACCATTTTGCCCGATTCATTGGATGTCATGGGATGGGATTTTTTGGATGATGGTTTAAAAGTTATTTTTTCGAAGGAAATCCCGGTATTGGTTCGAAAAGAGATCCGGCCGTTGGTGATTGATTTTATAAACAAGTATCAGTTAACACTGGATGATATTGATCATTATATAACCCATCCCGGTGGGCGAAAGGTGCTGGAGGCGTATCAAGAGGCACTGGGGCTGTCCAAGGAGTCTTTTTCGCATGCCTATCAGGTATTACAACAATATGGAAATATGTCGGCAGTAACTGTTCTGTTTGTATTAGCTGAGGAGCTGAAACAGCAACGGAAGAAGCAGGAATATGGACTTGTTTCTGCCTTGGGACCAGGATTTAGTGCCGAATTTTTGTTACTAAAGTGGGACGAACCAACAGCCACAACAAAAGAGAAAAGACAGGGAGAAAATTTTTACTATGTCTAATTGGCAGTTTGCCTTGTGGGTCTTCGTTATGGTTCAACGACTGATTGAGNTGCTTATTGCCCACTATAATGCTCAATGGATAAAGAAACAAGGCGGATATGAAGTTGGGAAGCGGCACTATCCTCTGTTTGTGTTATTGCATTCTTTCTTCTTGATAGCGATTTGGTTTGAGGCGCATCAAGCACCAAGTTGGTGGCAAGTTCCTTTGTTGATTTTCATCCTAGCCCAATTGCTTCGGCTATGGTCGATCCAATCTTTGGGGCGTTTTTGGAATACTCGCATTTGGATTTTGCCCAATCACTTAGCGCCGGTTCGAGGCCCATATCGCTATCTTCGTCATCCTAACTACCTGGCGGTTATGTTGGAATTTCTCTCCCTTCCATTGCTCTATCAAGCGTATATGACTGCAATCCTTTTTTCTGTGTTGAATGCTGTGCTGCTCATCAAATGGCGAATTCCCATTGAGGAACAGGCGCTAANAGAAGCAACCCCATATCATACGATCATGAGCAAGAAAAAGCGGTTGTTTCCCAGTTGGAAACATCGGTAGCCATCCATTCTTAAGAGCTATTGCTGATCCCCTAAAGAAAGGTGTAACCGATACTGAACACTAGCACAGTCCAAGCATCGCAAAGCTTGAACCATATGAAGTATCAAGAGATCCGCTCATATGTGTAAAAGGTGTGAGGTAAGGTGTTCTGGTCATCCAGAACGCCTTCTTTTTTGTCAATCAGCCGAAATTGACTTCGATCCCAGTCTGGGAAAAAGGTGTCGCCATCTACAACGATGTCAATCTCAGTAATATACATCCGATCAACGACATCGAGAAACAGCGAATAGATTTGTGCTCCGCCAATGATATAAAGGTCTTCTGGATATGCCAGTACCTCTTCTTTTCGATGAACAATTTCGACTCCAGCGGGGCGAAAGTCCTTAGAACGCGTCAATACGACGTTTCTTCGATTAGGCAGTGGTTTGCCAATGGAAAGATAAGTTTGCCTGCCCATTACCACTGTCTTCCCTTCCGTGATTCGTTTGAAATGCTGAATATCATTGGGGAGATGCCAAGGAAGTTTACCGTTTTTACCAATGACGCGATTTAACGAATAGGCGACAACAAAAGCGATCACACGGATACAACTCCTTTAATGTGTGGATGAGCTTGGTAGTTGACAATNTCGATATCCTCATATTTGAAATCGAAGATGGAAGCGACTTTTCGTTTGAAGCGCAATTCAGGCAGTTTGTAAGGTTTGCGCGTTAGTTGCTCGTTTACTTGTTCTAAATGATTCAGATAGATATGCGCATCGCCCAAGGTGTGAATAAATTCGCCAACTTGCAAGTCGGTAACATGGGCAATCATATGGGTTAACAAGGCATAGCTGGCGATGTTAAAAGGTACACCAAGAAAAACATCAGCACTACGTTGATAAAGTTGGCANGATAGCTTTCCCTCCGAAACATAGAATTGGAAAAGACAGTGGCACGGTGGAAGCGCCATCTGATCAAGTTCCGCTGGATTCCATGCACTCACCACCAGCCGGCGAGATGTTGGATTCTGTTGAATTTCATTGATGACCCAGCTTATCTGATCCACCGTTTTTCCATTAGCGCCTGCAAATGCTCGCCATTGTTTGCCATAGATGGGACCGAGGTCCCCATTTTCATCCGCCCATTCGTTCCAGATGCGCACACCATTTTGTTGCAAATAACGAACGTTGGTATCGCCGCGTAAAAACCATAAGAGTTCATAAATAATAGAGCGTACATGGAGTCGTTTTGTTGTAAGCAGTGGGAAACCATCATTGAGATCGAAGCGCATTTGATGNCCAAAGATGCTGATGGTACCCGTTCCGGTACGATCCTCTCTTTTGGTTCCTTCCGTTAAAATGCGCTGGCAAAGATCAAGATATGCTTTCATCGTTCATTCCTCCATTCGTTTTTCAGCTTTATTCTAGCATAGTAAACAGAGGGTGGTGCATAAGATGAGTCAAGGAGGAATTGTCCATGTTTTTTCAGCGTCGAGCGTTTCGACGTTCCTTTCGTTTGCAAATGGGAAGCAAAGGGTATCTTTTTGTCTTTATCGTCTTCATCATCCTCTTTATTTTGGTTGTTTTTGCTTTTGAGAAGAAAATGGAGCCGATGTTATTGGCCTTTGTAAAAACAGAGATTAAAAAAGCGGCTCAAGATGCAGTCTTAAAAGGGGTCAAAGAAGTTGCTTCTTCACAGAAAGTGGACAATTTGATGCAAATTGAAAAAGATCAGCAAGGTAAGATCACAATGGTCAAAATCGATTCACGCATTCAAGCCAAGCTGTATAGTCAGGTCACAAGTGGCATTCAGAAGGAGTTAAAGAAGTTAAATAGCAAATCGATCAAGTTGCGCTTGGGGCAATTATTTCAAAGTCCATTTCTATCCGATTATGGCCCACAAATTCCGTTACAACTTTGGCCCAAAGGAGCAAGTAAAGTCTCCCTTGTTCCCCATATCCAATCGGCAGGAATTAACACGGTTTTAGTTCGCTTGTCGATGCAAGTACATACTGAATTGGGAGTGATTGTCCCCTTTTCCAAAGAATCGACAGTTGTCGATATCACTTATCCTCTGGGAGAAGTCGTGGTGATGGGAGAAGTACCTGAATACTATTTTTACAGTGATGGCAAAGAAATCGAAACATTACCAACCTTGCCGTTGCCCAAAGAGAAAGGAAGCAAGAAATAATTCTTGGGATGCAAGAGAAGTTCGCTCTAGCAACATCCTTTACAAATAAAAATAATGGATATTGTCTGAATGTATGTAAAATAGAGATGAATACTTTACATGAGGAGAAAGGATGTTGTACGATGAGTGATCCATATAAGCCGGAATATTGGATTCGAGGTGAGCGATCCCAGTTTGTTGAAATTGAATTAGATCCGGGCAAGATGGTATTTGCGGACAGAGGTAGTTTAATGAGAATGGATGACGGTATCGAAATTAAACCAATCGAGAAGGTGGAGAAGCGCAAAGGAAATAATTGGCGGGAAAAACTTAGAGAAATGAATAGACAAATTGTGATGAGAAATCGTCTACTTGCTTATACCAATACCGGGCAAGTGAAAAGACGAGCCGCTTTTGCTGCGCCTTATCCAGGNAGAATTCTCCCCATCGATTTAGCGCAGTTTGATGGTGAGCTGTTCTGTCATCGAGAGTCTTTTTTATGTGCGACCAATGATGTGACAATTGGCTTTGAATATATCGCCAAGCAAGGAGAAAGGATTTTTGACTATCGAAGCATAATACTGAAAAAATTAATGGGTGATGGACTTGCTTTTATTCATTCAGGCGGATCAATCGAAGAAAAGGAATTACAAGCCGGCGAAAAAATTTGGATTGATACGGGNTATCTTTTGGCGATGACCAAAAACATTGCGTTGGATTTTGTTAAGGTTAGCGGTATCAAGCATGGGATTTATCACGGAGGAGAAAAGGTATCCTTCGCTACTTTAACGGGACCTGGAAAAGTTTGGCTGAGCGTGCTTCCGTTCAATCGTTTTGTCAATCGTGCGTTTTTTCGTTACTTTTTCCCAGAGTTTTAGGGATGCGTAGGGATCAACGGAATAAGTGTGTCTGCCATCGAACCGATATAGCCCAAAATGGAGATGAGGTGGAAATTTTCCGGCTGTTCCGGGAGGACCATAACCGGAGGAACCAACGCTGCCAATCTGTTCTCCGGGTTTCACTACCATTCCTTTTTTTAAGCCTTTGCGAAAGCCGTTTAAATGAGCGAAGTAATGGTAATTATTATTTACATCGCGAATCCCAATTCGCCAGCCACCATAACGGTTCCAACCGATCAGTTCAATATAACCATAACAAGTACTTAACACAGGGGTACCATAATCAGCGAAGATGTCCGTCCCTTCGTGGATGCGAACACCTCCCCAACCGCGACGGTCTCCCCATGTGCTGCGGTAAGTGTAGTTATATTGCAGGGGGATTGGAAAGTGTTTTTCTTCCAAATCGAGATCGTTCAATTTGCGAAAAATCTGAGCAGTATGCGTAATGATGTCGACCGTGGTGGGGTGTTGGTAGTACTTCCACAATTGTTCGCGAATGCTACTTTCAGAAGTTCCATTTTGTGTCAAAAAATGACTGAGTGAATACAGCACATCGACAGCATTCGTAGGATCTGCTTTTTGATCTCCGTCACCATCCAGACCAATTCCCTGAAACAATTGAATGGTGATGGGAGAAGTATCATTGGGATTCGGATTTATCGCTCCTGCCCACCATTTTTTAGGAATGCGGATGAAGATTTGCTTGTTTNTCTCTTTTGTTTTCTTCTTTTGTTCTTGTCGCTGTTGTTGAAGATTTCGCTCATATTGGTCAATCGCAGCAAGATAGTACCAAGGAAGATGGGTTAATGATTCCATTGTTTCAAAGAGTTGTTTCTTATTGTGAGACGGGTTGTGAGCAGCTTCTGTTTTCGCTGGACCTATCAGACCCGTAAACGTTACAAAAACTAACAACATGATTATTGTTTTTTGTAACATTTGATCACCGCTTTAAATACAGATGTTAGAAATAATTAGAGCAATCTTTCCTGCGTTCTGTATCCATGCTTGCTCTCGTCAAGAAAGACGAAAAATATGTTCCACGAGAAACGAATTCGATTCACGAGATAAAGCCTTTTTATGGAAAAATAGATACTTCCGAGGAGCAATTGGATCAATTGCAGGAAAAGAACGTTTGGGTTAGTGTGAGAAATTTATTTTTAGTTGTATCTTAACCCTTAAGTGGTAAAATTATTNGCCAAGATCTTATATCTGAATTGGATAAACAATGATGGGGCATGGTTGGGAAAAAGCGGTAAAGTTCAAGAAGAGAAATCGGGTATGGTAAGATAAAAGAAGAAGCGTGATTCGAAGAAAAGGAGGGCTTCCAAATGGAGCGCAAGCCTGAATGGCTAAAAGTGAAGTTGCATACGAATGATAATTTTCGTGAGCTAAAGAAAATGATGCGCAGTAAGACGTTACATACCGTCTGCGAAGAAGCGCGTTGTCCCAATATATTTGAATGCTGGGCGAATCGAACAGCTACCTTTATGATTTTAGGTGATATTTGTACACGGGCCTGCCGTTTTTGTGCTGTTAAGACAGGTTTGCCAAGTGAGTTGGATCGTCAAGAGCCGGAACGCGTTGCTGAAGCGGTAAGTCAAATGGGTGTAAAGCATGCTGTTGTAACATCCGTAGCGCGGGATGATCTTCAAGATGGTGGTGCATCCATCTTTGCGGAGACCATTCGTGCTATTCGGAAGCGAAATCCATTCACCAGTGTAGAAGTGTTAATCCCTGATTTTATGGGAAATTGGGATGCATTAAAGATTGTGATGGATGCGAAACCAGACATTCTCAATCACAATATCGAGACGGTGGAACGGTTATCTGATCGCGTTCGGTCCAAAGCAAAATATCATCGTTCCCTTGAGCTTCTCAAACGCGCGAAAGAGATGCAGCCTCATATTCCGACCAAATCGAGTATTATGGTAGGCGTAGGTGAAACGTATGATGAAGTGATTGAGGCGATGAAAGATTTGCGTGCACACGACGTGGATATCGTTACGATTGGCCAATATTTGCAACCAACCAAGAAACACTTAAAAATCGAACGCTATTATACCCCTGAAGAATTTGCTTCTTTTAAGGAAGCGGGCATGGCCATGGGCTTTTCGCATGTCGAATCGGGTCCATTGGTACGGAGTTCTTACCATGCTCATGAGCAGGTTCAATCAGCTCGAAAACATTTAGCTGCTGAAGGGGAATAGCATGCGCAGAATATATCTCAATGGAAAGTATTATCGCTTGATTACCGAATACAAAGACGGTTGGAATGAAGAGGCCTTTCGTAAACGATACAGTGATATTTTGGATAAGTATGATTATATTGTGGGCGATTGGGGCTATGGTCAACTCAGATTGAAAGGCTTTTTTGAAGATGATCATGCGCGGGCAACGCGTGAGACCAAAATTAGTTACTTAAAAGAATATCTGAATGAGTTTTGCAACTTTGATTGTGCATATTTTGTTCTTAAGAAAGAATCATCCAAACGACAGACATAGAAGATAGAAAAGGAAAGAAGCTTGTGATTCATGATCACTTGCTTCTTTCCTTTCCAAATTTGTGAGATAGATAGGATTATTTAAACAAATGAATATAGAAATTTGCGTAATTCTTCTCCTTCTTCTTGTGAAAGTTGATAAACGTGTTCAAGATATCCTGGCTCTTCTAAATCGTCTTCTCCAATGATGGCATAATGATTGGATTGTAGATCGAGGACCAATAGCTTTCCATAAAAGCGATCGGTGGTCATAATTGCTAAATCAAAACGATTTGTTTTGCCAACAAAACTGATATAACGCGTTGTTGTGTTTTCTTTTTCATCATAGAGATAGATCCATTCATCTTGTGACATTCTCTGGTTTCCCCTTATCCTAAGAGTTGTCTGCTACTGTTTATTATACATAACAATTGGTTCGATCAAGGAAAAATTGAATCAAGTTTATCTGGAATATTAGAACAGGTTAAAAAAACGGCTTTTTCGTTGTTGACGACGTGGCAGGAATGGCTGTTCTTGTTGTTGCTGTTGTTGTGCAGAGGAAAGACGATGCGAAAAGGCAGCACTTCGTAATTCGATTTTAAGTTGATCCTGCTTTTTGCGCACCTCTTCAAACATTTGGTGAACTTCGCTAGGTGAGAGGGTGTCATACCCGACCGCTGCGATTTTGTGTTCCAGATCCTCAATCGATTCAAAAAGATGGTAGAGATGATCTTCTAAATGTTCCATGCGATCAAACATCTCTTCCATCATGTTGCCAACTCGCTCAACAGTATGTTGCAGTGTCAGCAATGTTTGTTCGGTGTCAGGCTGCTGTGGATTGGAGTCGGAGTAGGTGGTTCTACTCTTATTGTTTGTGGGAATCAGACCTTCTGCTTCCAACTCTTCTCGTATTTGTTTCATCGTCTTATTGGGCTCCTGCAGTCGATGTTGAATATCTTTTAAGCGTTTGATACTTTGATGATTTAACATATAATGGCCGCGCTCATTAAGATCCGGCTGAATATAATCTTCAAAAGCATCAATCCATTTACGGATCGTTCGTGCATGTACATCCAATTGCTTGGCTACATCACTCGTTGTGAATAAATTGTTCTCTGTCACGATACATCCTCCCTTTGATGATCAAAAATAAGAGCGTAAAATAATCAAACAACGTCAATAAAGACAGTTAAACTCCACTTCGATAGGAATGGAAAGAATCCTTCTTGTTTTCCAAATAAAGGCAATAGATGACAGAAAAAGTGAAAATTTAAAAATGTCCTCGACGAAAGAGGACATCGATTATGCTTTCCGACAATGTTCACGTATAATAGAAGGCAGGTTGACCCAAAAGTGGAGGCTGAATAAAATGTACTACCAAGTCAATACCAAGCGCATCGAAGAGCAGCTTGCTTATCTTGCACGTTGTCTTTCAATCTGTGAACAAATGCAACAGCAAGCGCAGCCCATTTCCGAAGTGGAAGAATTTGCATTGGCGAGAGCTTTACAAATTGCAGTTGAGTGCATGATTGATGTCGGCAGTCTCATGATCGATGGTTTTCTAATGCGTGATCCAGGAGGCTATCGCGACATTGTTGATATATTGGAAGACGAACAGGTGATTTCCTCTGACTTGGCATCGATCGTGAAAGAATGGGTACAATTAAGAGAAAGATTAATCCGGCATTATACGGATGTGAAACAATCTGAACTCATGTTGGCTGTTCGCCATGTGTCAAAAGTACGGTTGTTTATTCACAGTGTGCAAAACTATTTAGAAAGAGAGCTAGGATCATGGAGTCAAAAAACATGAAGTATTGGTATCAAGAAAGTTTTGGAGAAGATTATTTGCTGATCTATCGGCATCGATCAAAAGAGCAAGCCAAACAAGAAATCGACCAGTTGATTAAATGGTTACAGTTAACAACCAATGATCATATTTTGGATCTCTGTTGTGGTTCAGGACGGCATGCGATTTCGCTGGCAGAAGCAGGGTATCATGCAATTGGGATTGATTTGTCCGAAACTTTGTTGCGCAAGGCGATTCAAGACGCTCAAGGTTTGCCTGTCTACTTTGTTCATGGCGATATGCGTCGGCTTCCTTTTCTCGATGGTTCATTTCAGGTTGTGTTGAACCTGTTTACATCCTTTGGCTATTTTGAACAGAATGAGAGCAATTTGATGGTTTTAAAAGAGATTCAGCGGGTGCTAAAGCCCAAGGGACGTTTTTGTATCGATTTTCTAAATGAGCAGTATCTCCGGCGTAATCTGGTTCCTGAAAGCAAGCGCAAGATTGGTGATACATTGATTCATGAAGTACGCGAGATTAAAGGTGATTCAGTGATAAAAACGTTACGCATCTCGGATCACAAAAATGAGCGGGTATATTTTGAGCGAGTCAAAATGTACACCCAGGCAGAGATGATTGCGATGTTGGAGCAGGCTGGTTTAGCGATTGATCAGATTTATGGCGATTTTCGAGGACAGCCATATTCCGAAGATAGCGAACGGTTGATTTTAATCGGTCATAAAGAATGAATCTTGCGGATTATTATGGGCAAGCCGAGCAGCTGCCGAAGCAGCAATCGCACCCACAAGATCATCCAGAAAGGTATGAACTTGCCCGTCTTGGTGATTGTTCAGTTGTTTTAAAATGCCCAATTTCATTTTATCAATGTAACCATAGTTGGTGAGCCCAATGCTTCCGTACACATTGAGAATGGCGATTGATAGAATTTCATCAATGCCATAGAGCCCTTCATCTTGTTCCACCATTTCCTGAAGTGGTGATAACAATTGTTTCTTTTCAGCGAGGATATCGAGCTGAATCCCCGTAAGAATCGCATTTTGTACCTCCCGTTTTTTTAGCACTTGTTCGACATGAATTCGACAATCTTCCAAAGTCAGTTGTGGAAGATGATCTTTTTGTAAAGTAAACGTGATTTTCGCGATTTCTTCGGTGGTGACACCGCGTGATTGCAGCAGCTTTTTCACATGTTGGTAAAGCTGTTGTTGTTTACCAGTGATCTTTTTTTGTTTTTGTTCCATTTTTCCACCTCATCTCTTGTTTTAGAATGGTCGATTCAGATCGAAGTCATGCACCATTTGTTAGGCGAATGCATAAACATAAAGGAACCAGAGGTGAGGGGAATGAAATCGGAACAAGTGCGTCACTGGTCAGAAGAAAAAAGATTGGCTGATTATGTTCATCATCATTTTGGCTTCACCATTAAGAAAGCTAAGCCGATTCGTGGGATCTTAAAGTTAACATCAGATCTGGGTTGTTTTGTCTTAAAAAAAGCCACTGCAAATGAAAAAGATCTCTGGCGAATGATTGCGGATTTGGCAGTGCATTTAGGACTTCGATTTCCCATGCCAGCACCCGTTCCTACCAAAACCGGACAACTCACATTTGATGGATTTCATCATAAATATGTTTTATTGCCTTGGATTCAAGCTGGCTCACTTTCTCTGGATTGTAAACAAGATTGGATTCAAATTACTCAACATTTAGCAAATTTGCATCAATACAGTCAATCTTTCCAAACGCATCCTTATCGGAAACTGCAAAAAATGGGGAAGTGGTTTGCTGACTGGAAGCATGCTTACCGTCAGCTGGAATTGTTTTATTTGGCGGCTAAATGGGCAGATCGAAAAACGAAAACAGATCGATCATGGTTAAAGGTCGCTCATTATAGCTTGGGGATTATGGAAAATCTGCTTCGGTATTTTGATAAAATAAAAGGAGATCAGTGTTGTTTGGAAAGTGCNGAAAAAGGAAAAGTGTGTCACGGCAATCTCCATCCCCATAACATGTTGCGGGATGAAAAGAAGCAGATTTATTTCATTGATTGGAATCAAGCTGTCTTTGATGTTCGGACGCGTGATTTGGCACAATGGTTGCTTTATGCTTATTATCGAACGAAAAGTCCTGAACTACTGATCAGCTTGTTGAAAGCATATCAACAAGTTTCGCCGCTTTTGGAAGCGGAATATGCTTTGCTGTATGCTCGATTTTTATATCCAGAGCGATTAATCGGTGTTCTTNGTGACATTTATGAAGACCAAACTTTACCGATTACGGCGGGTGCCCCTTCCATTCTCTTTGCATCAAAAGTTGAAGAACAAAAATTGGGTTTATTGAACAGTTATCCTGAACTGATCCAAAAAGAATTTGGCGTCACCATCCCAACGATTGATTGGATCAACTTGACAAGTTGTCAGTAACGAGATCCATAAAAGAATCATAAGAAATCATAAACATTATACCATCCAAACTTTGGAAATGAAAAAGCTCCTAATCAGACAATTTAGGAGCTTTTACGATGCGAAGTACAATGCCTTTCCTTGTGAGGAAGTTTGTTCAGGGAAGATGACTTTCAAAAAACGTAAAAGAAGGGGTTCCACAAATCTTACAGAACCTGTACCACTTCTTTTACCTCAGGAATTTCTTCCATCAACGCCCGTTCAATACCTGCTTTGAGGGTGATGGTGGAACTGGGGCAACTTCCGCAAGCGCCTAACAGCCGCAGGCTAACAACACCATCTTGGATATCCACCAGCTCAACATCGCCGCCGTCTTGTTGGATAAAGGGACGAAGTTTATCTAAGACTTCACGTACTTTCTCTTCCATAATTGACCTTCCCTTCTTTCTGGTCATAATCTCGCTATTACCCATTGTATGTTTTATCGGCTTGAAAATCAATGGGGCGGTTGTGATCTGGTTAATTGCAAATAGTTGGATGAAATTACTTATTTTTATCTTTGGCAATTATTGATATAGTTTTAGTTGATAGAAGAAGATCCATGCGAGAAGGGCGGGGATTAAATTGGATTGGCCCACACAAACGAGATTACAAGAGTTGAAGATGGAAGAATTGCGAAAGGGTAACCCTCGATCCATTAGCACTTTAGCAAGTGTGGTAGCGGTTAATAATGTCGTAGGGAAAACGTTTCAAAGATTAGAAGAGATCAATAAAAAAATTGGTAATCATCAACAGGGCTTTAAGTGGTTTGAAAAAAGTGGGAGCAATCAAAATTTTGGGGATTTGGAGGAAATTAAAGCAGAATCACGTCAAATTGTGAATAGCGTAAATAGTGATCAGGAGAAAT
>JGI1652J44930_10000859_pt1 | contig 11672 bp, 13 predicted proteins | sample NewIslsDNAsample_FD_44930 | JGI IMG/M metagenome (IMG submission 44930)
CTTAAGAACATGACAAAATCCCCTCCTGCTGAATCGTGGGTATGCGATGGAACAGACTCTCAACCTCGCAGGGATGTTGAGGAAAAGCGCTTTTCCACCCGGCGGATCCTTTTGGACAACCCCTGCAATACCGAGTTTAACATGAGTATCAGATGATAGTCAATACTATTTTATAATGATTATCATGTTCAGTTCTTGAAGGAAATGTCTTCCTTCCCGCGGAAGGTCTCGTTCGGCCCGCCGGCGCGAATGGGGAAAACGCGAAGGGCTTTTCGGGACACAGGCCCCCTCCTTTCGGCGTCGCATCGGCCGGGCACCGGACGCCGTCCGCCTTGTCGGAGGCAAAAGGAGAGGAAATCCGGGAAGAAAGCCCTTGCCGCTGTTTCGCTGCCGCTTCCGGACAGACAAGGCGGAAGTCATGGAGCGGTGTTTTTACAGCTCCCGGAAGTTTCGCGCGGCTTTGCGGACCGGCAGGGGAAGCGGGCAAAATACGACCGTCCGATCCTCCCCGGAGAAAGGATTTCCGTCATCCGAAACGGCGAAAGGATCGGGTCCATGGAAATGCGACCTTCGTTGGCGGAAGGCGGGACCGTCCGATCCTTTGGAAATGCCCGTGACCGATGAGAAGCACATGCCGTACAAGCCGCGCGCGGCAACCGGGCATGCAGGTCCTAGAAAACGGCGTTCGACCCGGGATGTGCTCCTGAAACCGCCTCGACGGCGGGATGCGCGGACAAACAGAGGGCCGCGATCGCCGGGATAAAAATGCAGGCCCCCTTGTCTCCCGTTCCCCAGTTGGCCGGGAGGCTCCGGGCTGAAACTGTAGAGGAGCGGAAGTAATCATCCGGTTACGCGATGGGCGACTGCCATTTCCCGCGAAAAACCGGCCGCATCCGGGAAGCCGCCCGCCCCGGCGGCGCCGGCCCCCTATGAATCCGCGGACCCGACGGAAGTCCGCACATCGAGGCCCGCCAACAAACGGGAACAAAAAGGAGATGTTCTGCTGCAGAACATCTCCTTCGCTGTTCTCCTTACAGCCCCGGATGGGGAATGCATCAGGATTCGGATCACGGACCGAGTTCCTTATAAATCGGTCAAGCTCTCTCCGATTTCCGGGACGCAGCTCGCCCCCCGTTTTGACCCGTCCTCACGAACCCCTCCTCTTCCCGGGACATGTTTTTCTTCACCAATTTCCATGTCGCCACAAGTCCCGCCGGATCGGTTCGGGAGCACCTCTTTCCCTTCATCCCTTTTGTTCTCTTCCCGCCTCATACGCCTTGATGGAGGCGTAGACCGCCTTCAGAAGAGGAAGGTCCAAATCTTCCGGGGCCGTTTGGATCAGCCAGCCGTGGAGGTGATCCGTCTCCGTCGGTCCCCCCCTTTCCACATCCCTCAACATGGAGGATTTCATCGGCGCCTCCAACGCCGCCGCGATGGCAAAGGCCTTCTCGCCGATTTCCGGCGTCAGCGAAGGCTCGTGGAAGCGGGCCACCGCGGCGATCTCCTCCGCCAGGCGCCGATACGTCTCCCGGCCCCAGGGCGCTTCCATGATGGGGCCGATGCTGCTCCTCATCATGGAGGTCATGCCGCTGAAGGCGGCGATAAACACGTATTTGTGCCACATCTCGACCCGGATTTCCCTGCTCGCTTGGGCCGTCATCCGCGCGCCGGAGAAGAGCTTTTCAATCCGCTTCACCCGGTCCGAAATCGACCCGTCCAATTCCCCGAAAACGATATTGTGGAAGGAACTGTATTGCTCCACCTCTCCCCGCTCGTTCAGGGTGGTCTCGATCTGACAGAGCCCCCCCAGGATCTTTTCGCGGCCGAAAGCCTCTTCCAGCCGCTCCATGTGGGACATGCCATTCAGCAGCGGCAAAATCGCCGTGGAATCCCCCACGTAAGGGCGGATGTCCCGGATCGCGTCTTCCAGGTGATAAGCCTTCACCGACAGGATGATCAGATCGAAGGGAGCCGCCTTCTCCCCGGCGGTAATCGCCTGAACGGGGGAGGAAAAGTCCCCGTGAACGCTGTGGATCACCAGGCCCTTTTCCCTCAGCTGCTCCTTCCTCCGCTGTCGTACCAGGAAAGTGACATCGGCCCCCTTTTCGACGAGTCTGCCTCCGAAATAACCGCCGACTCCGCCGGCTCCGACGATCAGAACGCGCAATCTCTTCACCACCCCTGAAAATGAAAGCTTGTCCGCAAAAACGATGCCTCGGCTTTTTCAAAATCGACAACCCAATTAAAAACTCCGCAAAGCAAACCATGGAAAACAAAATCGGGACAGGCGGGTCGGTGCGCCGGCGCACAACATCGGCCCCGCCACCGGCTCCAGCGTTCACAAGCTGAAATTTCCCTTCATTGTCACGATTTTTCCTTGGCGCCGCGATGAAAAACGCAAAACCCAAAACATATGGAAGAATCCGAAGCCTTCCCCCCTGACGAAAAACAGACCGACCCAGAATTCCGGGTTTTGTCGAAAAGTTTCCATCCGCGGAAGACGGCCGGAAAATGCGATGTGGCGGCGATGCAAATCCAGGATCGAAAAGACGCCTCCCCGGATGAAACCGGAACGGGTTTGCCGGAAAATTTCCCTCTGCCGGACTGCCCGGGCCATCAGGGGAGACACCGCGGCGGCGAATACATGAGCCGACGCCAACAGACGATTCCCCAAAAACTCCGACGCAATCCCTTTGGTGAAATATTTTTCAAATAACACCAATGCAAAAAAGCAAAACAAAGCAGCGCCTGGATGATCCATCGCTTCCCGACAAAAAGGGAGGAAATGCCGCCGCGAAGGGGGCCGACGATGATCGCGCCAGGCTCCACTCAGAAAATCACCGCAGCATGATGCCGAAATCGAAAAAGGAGACACCTCCCGGACGGGAGCCGCTCCTTTTTGTGCGAAACCCATCAGTTGTTTTCGGCCTGTTTCTTTTTCAGCTTGGTCAGCCTGGAACTCAAAACCTGGAGACGCCGTTTCAGGTCGGACACCCACTGGTCGTCCTTCAACTGCTTGGCCACGCCCAAGAGGTCCAAAGCCATATCGATCTGTTCGCGAAGGACTTCCTCCGGATTGTCATCCTGGAAGCTGGTGCAATTCTCTTTCCACTCGGCGACCATTTCCTCATCGATGTAATCCTTCAAATTGACTTCNCGGGCATTATCCTCCTGGGCATATTCCACCAGCAGCTCGAATTCGTCCTTCACGGTCGGGTGCACTTCCACCTGGTGACAAACCGGACAGTAGTACAGGGGGACGTTATGGACCAATGTCGATCCCTGGCGCAGGGTTCCCACCGTGCCGATCATCGTCGCCCCACAGCAAAAGCTCATGTTTCCCCCTCCTCCTTCCACCCGTTCCCTTATCTGTCTCCAGGAAATTTTCCGTCTTGATACCATGATACCACACCGGCCGCTTGAAAAAACCTGAAAACAAAAAAAGCTCGGCTTCCCATGCGCCGAAAGGGATTTTCCCTGCATGTCCCGCCCTTTCATGTCCCTGAAAAAACTTGAGCATAGCTTGCGCTATGCTCTCCGAACCATGTCAACACCATCCCATATCGCAGCTTTGGGTGTATTGATCCTTGTGGTCATCGTACCGGCCCAGCACATAGATGTGATGATTGTCCATTTCGTAGCCCTCGGCCATCTCGATGCCGCCACCCTCGGACAGAGCGATCCTCCCGATCGGCTGTTTATGGTAATAAAGGACGATGTCTCCGTCCCTGAACCTCCCAACCACTTTTCGCGTGATATTGATCCGGTAAGTATTTCCGTCCATCCGTCCACCCCCTTTGTGCGACGGCGCCGATGGCGGAAGCCGGCCCGTCGAACCGCGGGCCGGTTGTTCCGAAAGGTTTCCTATAGATATATATGCCCCATTGTCGGAAAGTTTAATCTTCGGAAATAGTTTCCTTGTATTGTTCCGCCGTCAGCAGCTGATCCACCTGCGAGGGATCGGACATTTCCACCACGATCATCCACCCGTCCCCGTACGGAGAGGTGTTGACATTTTCCGGAGAGTCGGCCANGGCTTCGTTGACTTCCACCACTTTTCCGCTGACGGGGGCATACAGCTCGGAGACGGTCTTCACCGACTCAACGCTGCCGAAGGGCTCGCCCGCCGTCACCTCGTCGCCCACTTCCGGGAGTTCCACAAACACGATGTCCCCCAATTCCGACTGGGCAAAATCGGTGATGCCGATCCGCGCGCGGCCCTCACCCTCAACCTTCAGCCATTCGTGCTCTTCGCTGTACTTGAGCTCGCTGGGCAGATTCATCGACCTAATCCCTCCGCATCATTCTTTGATTCCCAACACTTTCTCAAGGGGCTTCTGCAACAGGCTCAGGGCTTTTTCGCCTGCGGAACGGTGGCGAAGCAGTCCATCGCGGTCAAACAGATAGAAGGAAGGGACAAATTCGTTTTCGAAGGCATCCACCACATTGTGTTCGTTGTCAATCGCCTGGGGATGCTTCAGTTCGTATTTTTCGATCGTCTCCTTCACGGGACCGATCTCCGTATCCTTTTCCGAGCGGGGCATGTGCACACCGATCACCTGAAGATCGTGTTCCTTATACTTTTCCCGCAACGCGTTCACATCGGGAAGACTTTTCTTGCACAGGCCGCAACTGATGGACCAGAAATGGACCAACACCGGTTTCCCCTTGAGGTCCGCCTTGGAAACCTCACCGTTGACCCATTCGGTCACGCCGGTCAGCTCCGGCATTTCCGTGCGCAGGCGCATCGGCATGGAAAAAACCTCCTCTCGTCATGATGGACACTTCTTTTTCAAAAGGCCGGACGGCACCGCCCAGACGGCGGTGCCCCGGCCCCGGGCTCCGTCGATCCGATGGCTCGCGTTTAGAGGGTTTTTTGACCCGGCTTCCAATCGGAGGGGCAGAGACCTCCCGTTTGCAATGCCTGCAGGACGCGCAGGGTCTCATCCACGCTGCGGCCGATGTTTTCGTCATGGACCACTTGATAGCGGACGATCCCCTCCGGATCGATGATAAACAGACCGCGCAGGGCAATACCCTGATCTTCCACCAGGACGCCGTAGTCGCGGCTCACCTTGTGGGTGATATCCGAAGCCAGCGGGAATTTGATGGGACCCAGTCCGTTCTCCTCCCGCGGAGTGTTGATCCAGGCCCGGTGGGAGTATTTGCTGTCGGTGCTGACCCCCAGGATGTCCGCGTTGAGGTCTTCGAATTCCTCGTACCGATCGCTCAGAGCCGTGATCTCCGTCGGGCAGACGAAGGTGAAATCCAGCGGGTAGAAGAAGAGCACCAGCCACTTGCCCCGATAATCGGACAGCCTCACTTTTTCATCGAGAGTTTCCAGGTTTTTGGTGCTCTCCATTTCAAAATCGGGAGCAGGCAATCCAACGAGACGCAGGGTTTTGGGGGCTTCCGTCACGGTTGCCACGATGGTTTCCCTCCTACTGATATGGTTTGAAAAAACATTCCATCTTTCACCCAAGGCATATCCATTTTTTACTATGCCCATCTTTCCGGGCCGGTAGTCACGGATGCCATGGGCCAATCTTAAGGTTAGCATTAAGCCTGTTTGGAGTCAATTTCATATGGGATTTACTACTAAATTGTAACAATTACAACGGAATAATTCGTATATATTTCATCAAATTTCCTAAAGCCGGGTGTGGGGCACCCGGGGCGAACCGATGCGAACTTCGACGATGGAAAGCCGGCGGGAGGAAAGCGCCCGCCGGAGGACCTCCTCCAGCTGGTCCGCCTCTTCGACAAAATGGCCCTCGCCGCCGAAGGCCTCCGCCAAGGCGGCAAAGTCGGGATTGACCAGCCCGGCGGGTGACGCGTCAAGCCCGGCGGCCTCCATCCGGTTTTTCTCCATGGCAAAGGATCCGTTGTTCATCACGATGACGGCGATCGGCCAGCCGTACCGGACGGCGGTGATCAGATCGGCCATCGTGGTGGCAAATCCGCCGTCCCCCGCCAGCGCCACCACCTGACGGCCGTCGTACACCCGTTTGGCCGCCATCGCCGCCGGCAGCGCAAATCCCAGGGTCCGCCACCGGCCCGACAGAAGGATCTCCTGATTTTTGGGCTGGAAAATCCGGTTGAACCACAGGGTGTGGTCCCCCGTGTCCAGCGCGATCACGGCATCGTCATCCACCACTTTTGCCAAAGCGGCGATCACTTGCTGCGGAGCGAGGGGAACAGCGCGTTGACGGGCTTCCCTTTCGATCTGCTCCTTCCACCTAATCCGGGCTCCTTCGATGCGTCTTTTCCATTCGGACCGGTCCTGGGGGCGGAGGCGCTCCAGCCATTCCTTCAGCACCTCGTCCATCTCACCCACGATGCCCGCGACCACCGGCGCGTGCAGCCCGATCTGTCCGGGGGAAATATCCGCCTGGACCACGGGGATCTCCTTCGGAACAAAATCCTCCGGCCACCAGGTGGCGCCCAGAACCAAACAGAGATCCGACTCCCGGAGCAGCTCGGAGGAAATCCCGCTTCCCGCCTGGCCCAGTCCTCCCAGAAACAGGGGGTGATCCGCGGGGACGACCGGGCGGGCCGGCATCGTCACCGTGATGGGCGCCGTAAGCCGCTCCGCCAACGCCAAAAGCGCCTCCCGGGATTCCTCCGTTCCCCGTCCCGCCAGGATGATCGGCCGCTTCGCCCCTTCCATCGCCCGGACCGCCCTTTCCATTTCCTCCCCGGCCGGACGAGGCGGTTTGCGCTTCGGCGGCGGAGGAAAGATCGGGGAATCCACCTGCTGCGTCCACACATCCTTGGGAACGGACAGATGGGCGACGCCTCCCTCCTCCAGCGCCGTGCGCATCGNCCGGTTGAGCTGCATCGGCAGCGCCCCGGGATCGGCGGTCGTCGCGGTGTAACGGGCGAAGGGCTGAAGGAGGANCTGCTGATCCACCGCCTGCTTCGCACCGGTCCCGATCTTTTTCCGTTCCACCTGTCCGGTGATTGCCAGAACCNGCGCCCGATCCAGCGCCGCATCCCCCAGCCCCGCCGTCAGCAGGGCGGCACCGGGCCCCGCCCCGGCCGTGCAGGCGGTCAGCCGTCCGGTCAGCTTCGCCTCCGCCGAGGCCATCAGGGCCGCCGTCGTCTCCAGCCGGCAGGCGACATACTGGATCGCATCCTGCCCTGCCAAGGCGTCCAGCAAATAAAGGTTCTCATCCCCGGCCACCCCGTACACCGTCCGGCAGCCCCAGGCGGCCAGCTGTTCCACGAGATGCCGGGCCGCCGTTTTCGTCCGGGTCCCCGTCATCATCGCGGCCATTTCATCATCTCCCCTTCTTTTTCCTCCTAGTCTGCGCAAAAAGGGGAGGGAAAACCGGAAGGGCCGCAAAAAGCGGAAAAGCCGTCAACCACAAGGGTTGACGGCTTTTGACCGGAAATGGCACCAAACCCGTGCCGGGCTGTCACGCATTCCCCCGCACCCAGACCTCCTCGAACTGATCCTCCCGGAAACCGGCGGTGACCCGCTCCCCGTCGGTGACGATGGGCCTTTTGATCAGCATACCGTCGGAAGAGAGCAGGTCCAGCATCTCCTCCTCGCTCATCGTTTTCAACTTTTCCTTCAGGTTCAGCTCCCGGTACTTCTTCCCGCTGGTGTTGAAGAACTTTTGCACCGGCAGGCCGCTCTTCTGAATGAGACGCTTCAGTTCCTCCCGGCTGGGGGGGTGATCCACGATGTGGCGCTCCTCAAAGGGGACGCCCCGATCCTCCAGATATTTCTTGGCCTTGCGGCAGGTGCCGCAGCGCGGATACCAGTACATCAGAAGCGGAGCAGACATGGCGGATCCTCCCGTTGAAGAAGTTGTTCGCGATGCGATTTTCCGTCCCCATAAGTATACCCCTTCGGCCGGAATCAACGAAACACCTGTCCGCCCCGCTTGTATTCGACATCAGGCACCCCTTCCCGCGCGTTGGCCACCCGGGCCAGGACAAAGAAGAAATCGGACAGACGGTTGAGATAGCGGCGCACGGCTTCGTTGGTCTCCTGTTGGCGACACAGGGTGACGACCCGCCGCTCCGCCCGGCGCGTCAGCACGCGGGCGACGTGAAGGGCAGCCGCGACGGCGCTTCCGCCGGGCAGCACGAAGTGACGAATCTCCGGAGTTTCCGCATCGTACCGGTCGATCCACTGCTCCAGCCGCTTCACCCTCTCATCTGTCACCCGATAGGTCCTCTTTTTCCCCGCCTGGGCGAGATCGGCGCCGGCATCAAACAATTCGTGCTGAATTTCCGTCAAATCCCGGATGACGTCCTCATATTTCCGGGGATCCATCCGGGCGATCGCCTCGCCGATGAAGGCGTTCACCTCATCGATGGTACCGTAGGCTTCCACCCGGATATCGTCCTTCAAAACCCTCCCCCCGATGACGCCCGTCTCTCCCCCGTCACCGGTTCGCGTATATATGCGCATCCCGTTCGCCTCCCTTGTGTTGGTCGTTTTCCGCTTTCCCGGGCCCACTGCCGCTTTCGCCCGTCGGAAGGACGTGCCGCGTTGCGGAAGCCCCCCGCTCCTNNCGGGTCTTGAGCAGCACTTGGGGAACGCCGCTGTCGGGGTGAAGGGTGACGAGGACTTCCACTCCGTACACCTCCCGAATCAGATCGGGCCGGATCACTTCCGACGGTTTCCCCGCACCGACCAGCTCCCCCTCTTTCAACATCAGGAGGCGGTCGCAGTATTGGGCGGCCAAGTTCAAATCGTGGAGCACCATGAGGACGGCCGCCCCCCGTTTCTTCCAGCGACGCACCGCATCCAGAACCTCCAGCTGATACCGGACATCCAGATAGGTGGTCGGCTCGTCCAGGATCATCAGCCGGGGCTCCTGGGCCATCGCTTTGGCAATGGCCACCCGTTGCCGCTCNCCTCCGCTCAACCGGTTGACGGGCCGGTGGCGATCCCGGTCAAGACCCGTCCGCTTCAAAATCTCCTCCACCACGTTCCAATCTTCCCTGCTCATCCAGGGACGCCGCATGTGCGGGTGGCGCCCCATCTTCACCACTTCCTCCACGGTGAAAGGAACCGGCGGCAGCCCCTCCTGGGGAAGAACCGCCATCTGCCTGGCNCGCTCGCGGGGGGACCATGCGGACAGTTCCCGCCCCGCGAGATATATGCGGCCTTCATCGGGCCTTTCTTCCCCGCAGAGAAGGCGGACCAGCGTCGACTTGCCGCTCCCGTTGGGCCCGATCAGTCCGACGGTCTCGCCCCGTTCCACCTGGAGATCGACGCCCCTTAGGGCGGAGCGGCCGCCGTAACGCTTTGTCAACCCCTTCGCCCGGAGCATACCCACCTCCTCCTTCCATCNCCTGGAACCTGTCTCCTCCCTGGAAAGCTTTCGGCCCGACCGCCCTGATCCATCCCGTCCTCTTCCTTCATGTCCCTTGGGAAGCGCTGCTTTTCCGAAGCAACCACCCGAAGAAGGGGGCCCCCACAAAGGCGGTGATCACGCCGACGGGCAATTCCCGGGGGGCGAGCAACACNCGGGCCAACATGTCGCTTCCCACCAGAAACATGGCCCCCGCCAGAGCGGAAACCGGCAACAAAAGCCGATGGTCCGGCCCGAACAACATTCGCATCACATGGGGGACCACCAGGCCGACAAAGCCGATGGTGCCCGAGACGGAAACCGCCGCTCCGGCGACCAGGGAAGCGGTCACCAGCAGCAGCACCCGCATCCGACCGACGGAAACCCCCAGGTGAGCGGCGTGGCGTTCACCCAGAAAGAACAGGTTCAACTCCCGGGAGTGCCAGCCGATGACCAGCAGGCCCACCGCAAAAAAAGGGACGATCGCCTCGACGTGATCCCACCCCCGCAGGGAAAAGCCGCCGCCCATCAGCCAAAATTGGATGCGCTGCAGCTGTTCATGGGACAAGGAGATGGCGAAGGTGAGCAGCGCTCCGAAAAAGGCCTGAACGACCACCCCCGACAGCACGATCGTTTTCGTGTCCGTTCGGGACCCGGCCCGGGCGAGGCGCAGGACGAAAAGAAGGGCGATGCAGGCGAAGACAAAAGCGTATACCGGAAGGGTCCAATGGCCGAACCAAGAGGCACCCCATCCTGTCAGGATGGCCAGCACCGCCCCCAGAGACGCCCCGGAAGAGACGCCCAGAATGTACGGATCGGCCAGAGGGTTGCGCAGGATCGCCTGATACACCGCACCCGCCACGGCCAAGGACGCGCCCACCAGCGCCGCCAGCAGCGTCCGGGGAAACCGGATTTCCATGACGATCGCTTCCGAGGCGGGGTCCCCGGAGGACAACCCCCCGATGCCCATCCGCTCCAGGATGATCCCAAAGACCGTCCGGGCATCGATCTCCGTTCCCCCCACCGCCACCGAGGCACCGATCAGAAGGAAGAGGGACAACCCCAGGATCCCCGGCCACAGGACGAATCGAAGCCATCCGTCAATTCTCATCGAACCGTTCCGGATACAAAATCTGGGCGATTTGCTTCAATCCCTCCGTGACCCGGGGACCGGGCCGGGTGGTCAAATCCGGGTTGAGGGAATGAATCCGTTTCGCCTTCACCGCCGCGATCCGGTCCCAACCGGGGCGGGAAGCGACGGATTTGTCCGCTTTTTCATAGGTGGTCAGAATCACGTCCGGATTCCACTTGATCACCTGTTCCGCAGACACCTGGGGCCATCCCTTCATCTCCGCCGCCACGTTCCGTCCNCCCGCCAAGGTGATCAGCTCGTTCAGAAAGGTGTCACCCCCGACGGTGTAGGGGGTGGGATCCACCTCGACCCAGACCTTCNGTCGCTCCTCCTCCGGGATGGATGCCACCTTCCGGACCACCTGCTCCTTCTCCTTCTCCATCTCGTCAATCAGCTGCTCCGCCTGCTTCAAAGCGCCGGTCGCCTTCCCCACGCGGCGAATCGAGTCGTACACCCCCTCCAGGCTTTGGGCATCCACGGACAAGACCGTCAAGCCCAAGGAGCGCAGTTTTTCGACCGTCTCCCCGTTGAGGGGCGAGGCGAGAACCAGATCCGGCTTCAGCTCCAGCACCTTTTCGACATTGATGTTGATGTCGCCCACCTTCTCGATTTTCTCCACTTCCGGGGGATAATTGTCATTGGTCGTCACACCGACGATCCGATCCCCGATCCCGAGGGAAAAGGCAATCTCCGTGGTGCTCGGAATCAGGGACACGATCCGTTTCGGCTCCCGTTCGACGGTCACCTCCGCGCCGGAGTCATCCTGGACCGTTACCGGGAAAGAGGCGCCCGGTTTCTGCTCCGCCTGCGTTTTTTCCTCCTTTGCCGCATCCGGATTCCCGCAGCCGATCAGTCCCAAAACCAGGACCAAGACCATCNTCCAGGCAAAAAGGCCGTGGAACCTCCGCTTCATCCTTCCGTCCCCTCCCGGAAAAAGATCAAAAAAAAACCCACACCTCCATCGAGGCACGGGGAAACGTCCACGAAAAGCCGCGACCAAAACACGCCGCAGCCTGCGTGCTCCCCTTTTACCTCGAAAGGAGAACCGCAAGTGTCAGGCGAAAACGGCAGGTCTCCTGGCTCGTGGATCCTCGCTCCGCCGCGCCTTCCCATCCGGACGGACAGTGGCATTCTGCGGCTTCGCTCCCCACTCACAGTGGCGGGCCCGCGCCGGATTTGCACCGGACTTCCCTTTTCACTTCCGCGCCGATGGCACGGAAGAC
>JGI1652J44930_10000860_pt1 | contig 11667 bp, 11 predicted proteins | sample NewIslsDNAsample_FD_44930 | JGI IMG/M metagenome (IMG submission 44930)
CGTACAGGCGGTGATCGCGACAACGAGCGTTTTACGCAGCCATTTTGGTAGCTTCACGCCTCTTCACCTCTCTTTAGTGAAAAATCCCGCTCTGCTTCAGCTTTTCTACCGCCCGCAGCAGCTTGTCTTCTTCTTGCACAAGAGCGATGCGCACATAGCCTTCTCCGCTTGGTCCAAACGCATGGCCAGGCGTGACGACCACACCGGCGCGGTCGATTAACGCATACGCAAAATCAAGCGATGTCCATCCCTCTGGAATTTCCGCCCAAACAAACATCCCTGCTTTCGGTCGATCGACATGCCAGCCGATGGAAGCGAGACCATCTATAAAGCAGTCGCGGCGCGCCTGATACACAGCTCGGCTTTGTTCACAAAAAGAAGCTCCTTTTGTTAATGCCATCACCGCAGCCTTCTGAATCGGCAAAAAAATGCCGTAATCCAAATTCGATTTAAAATTGCTAAACACGCGGATGATTTCTTCATTTCCGCAAATATAGCCGATGCGGCAGCCGGCCATATTGTAGCTTTTCGATAATGAATTGATTTCAATGCCGACTTCTTTTGCTCCAGGCACTGATAAAAAGCTGATCGGCTTTTGACCGTCATAATACAGTTCGCTATAGGCAAAATCGGAAACAACAATAATGTTATATCGTTTAGCAAACTCCACCACTTCGCGGAAAAACGCTTCCGTCGCCAGTGCGGGAACGGGATTGCCTGGAAAATTGATAAACATCATCACCGCTTTTTCCGCAATCTCGTGCGGAATTTCCCGCAAATTTGGCAAGAAATTATTCTCCTTGCGAAGCGGCATGAAATACGGAACCGCTTCCGCCATCGCAATTCCTGCTACATACGCCGGATAGCCGGGATCCGGAACGAGGATGATATCCCCCGGATCGGCAAACGCCATCGGCAAATGAACAAGCCCATCTTGCGAACCGATTGTATACGTAATTTCCGTTTCCGGATAAAGCGTGACACCGTGTGAAGTTTGATAATAATATGCCACCGCTTCATGAAATTCACTTGTTCCTTTTAAGGTATAGCCGTACGCTTGTGGATCGTTGGCATAGCGGCTAAGCGATTCCATGACAAACGGCGGCGGCGGCAAATCAGGGCTGCCGATGCTTAAGTCAATCAAGTCGTCGTTTTCGCTGCGTTTTTGCTGTTTATATGCTGATAATTCGGCAAAAATAGACGCAGAAAAAGCATTCATTCGCATAGCTAGTTTCACGTTCCGATCTCTCCCCCAACTTGCGTCGCGGAAAACCGCTTTCTTTTTCTGTTTGAAATGGTATATACTATGAGTATATAAATAGTGTATCATACTTTATGGAAAGAAACATAGAGGGAAGGACGGGAGACATCATATGAATACGGTCTTTTTTGCTGCAAGCATTATTACGCTTTTGTATTTTATCTACAGCTGTATTGCCAACGCATAAGAAAAACTCGCAGGATGGCTGCGAGTTTTTCTGTTGTTAATCAATTTTTGTCTTTTTGCGGGCGGAATCGAGCTCATACGCTCCAGTTTCCGTTTGCGTTGTTCCTTGTCCTTTCACGTTTGGCGCACTAACCCCGGTTTTCGACGGATCTTTTTTCCGCTTTGCCACCTTACGTCACCTCCGCTTTTAACGTTCCCTTTCCTCCCTGTTTCTATTCCCTTTCGAAATCTACCATCATCTATATGAAAAAAAGGATGCTAGATAGCATCCTTAATCGCAATACTTTTCAAACGCATTCATAATGTTTTCCATTACAGTTTCCATTGATTGAAATTCAATTTCTTCGCGCGGGATAAAGTGGACGACTTCTTTTCCTTTTAACAGCGCCATTGACGGAGATGAAGGGGCGTAGCCAACAAAATATTCGCGCATTTTCGCCGTCGCTTCTTTATCCTGGCCGGCAAAGACCGTCACTAAATGATCCGGTTTTTTCTCGCTGCGCAATACCGCCTGCGTTGCTGCTGGGCGCGCTAATCCTGCTGCACATCCGCAAACGGAGTTCACAACGACAAAGGTTGTGCCTTCGACATTTTCCATAAATTGTTCCACTTCTTCACTTGTGCGCAGTTCGCGGAATCCGGCGTTCACTAATTCGTCGCGCATCGGCTGCACAAGCTGGCGCATATATTCTTCGTAAGCCATCGACATAACAACAATCCCTCCAAACCATTTTCGCTGTCATCAGAATACTATTTTGTTCCCAAAAAATCAATCAAAATAACTAAAACGAACGTAATTACGTTATGAATAGTGCAAACATTTCACATAAAATTTTTGCCATAGACAAAGACGTAAAAAGAAAAGGTGTTATCGTATGCAGCGAGCCTTTTCGATTTTTATCATGTTTTACTATTGGCCCTTTCTTCTGCTTTCCGTCATCTGTTTCCAAACCGATCCTTTCGCTTCCTCGCCGCCTTCAATGCGCTCAATTGCCATTTTCACTTGCATGCTTACTTCAAATTCGGGATCGTTTTCCGCCGCTTTTAACGCCGGCAATGCCGATTCATCACCGACTTCATATAAAAACATGGCAGCGCGCCAGCGAACGAGCTTGCTTGGATCTTTCAGCGCCTCTATCATCACCGGAATCGCTTCCGGATCGCCGATATCAGACAAACAGTCGCCCGCGGTGCGGCGGACGGACACCGACTTATCTTTTAGCGCTTCATACAAATACGGCAACACTTTTTTGCCGCCGATCATTCCTAAATACGCGGTCGCCAAGCGGCGAATCGCCACCTTTTCGTCTTTCAGCGCTTTCGCCAGCACCGGAATATCGTCTTCGCTCGGCTCGGCCATTTGTTCTAGCGCCGCATACCGTTTCCGCCAATCCGGATCATCGAGCATTTCTTTCGTTACTTTCATGTTCGGTCGTTTTTGCGCTGTTTTTTCTTGCTCGCCGCGGCGGAACATTTGCACGATCCGCTCTAACCGCTCCGGCGGATAGGCGGCGGAAAGCTCTTCAACAATTTCGTTTCCAATTTCTTCGAACGTGCCGTAGCGAACTCCTCTTTCCACCCACTTCCGCTCGAGCACCACATTACCCGCATATTTTTGCGCTTCAAGCACCGCATCGACAAACGGCTTCGGCAGTCCGACGCGGTGCTCGCGCTCTCCGTCCGTCAATTTCACCTGCATTGGCAGCCCGTAAAGCATTTGCACATATACTTTTACTTCGCCAAAATGTTCGTTTGGCTTTTTAGCCGTCTCTTGCTCGCTTTCTACATCTTCACCGAACACTTCACGAACTTTTGTCAAAATTCCTTTCCAATCGTATTTGGGATTGCGCTCAATCGCCAAAAAGTCAGCGACATGATAAATCCCTTTAACGCCTTCGATTTTCATCAGCTCTTGGATCAGAGGCGGCGCCGTATCGACATTGTCCGGCTTATAGTTATGGCTCGTGCCAAACGGTAGCTCCTCATCTAAGAGCACTTTCATCGTATTCGGACTTGGCGTCGGTTCAATCGATTTAATTTTCATTTCTATTTCCTCCTTTGCTTATGACGACTCGATAAGCTCCGACAGCTCGGCCCACCGCTCTAACAGCGCATCAAGCTCGTCAGAAAGCGTTTCGTATTGCTCGGCAAGCTGCTGAACTTTTTCATAGTCGCTCGCACAGGTTTCCATTTCTTTGGCCACCCGCTGCAATTCTTCTTCCAGTTTGGCTATATTGGTTTCAATTTCTTCCCATTCTTTTTGTTCTTTGTACGTCAGCCGGCGCTTCGTCTGTTTTCTTGTCAGCTTCGTTTCTTTTGCGGCTTGCTTTTCTCGTTTTGGCGGCAGTCGCCGCTGTTCCTCCAAGTATTCGGAATATTCGCCGATATACGTACGGATGTTGCCGTTCCCATCTAAAATCAAAAGCTGTTCGGCGACTTTATCTAAAAAGTAGCGGTCGTGGGAAACGGTTATCACCACACCTGGAAACGACTGCAAATAATCTTCAAGAACCGTTAACGTTTGCGTATCCAAATCGTTTGTCGGCTCATCGAGCAATAGCACGTTTGGCCCNCTCATCAACAAGCGCAACAAATATAAGCGGCGCTTTTCCCCGCCGGACAGCTTGCGAATCAGCGTTCCATGCNTATGCATCGGAAACAAAAACTGCTCGAGCAACTGCGCGGCGGAGATCGTCTCTCCATCGACGGTGCGTATTGCCTCGCCCGCTTCGCGAATATATTCGATGACCCGTTTTTGTTCGTCCATTTCCACCTGTTCTTGTGTATAATAAGCGATTTTCACGGTCGGGCCAATTTCCACTTCTCCTTCCTTCGGCCGCAGCCGACCGGCGATGATGTTGAGCAAAGTCGATTTGCCGCTGCCGTTCGGCCCGACAATGCCAATGCGGTCACCCGGTTTGACAAGCAGGTCAAAGGAATGAAAAAGCGGCTTGCCGCCGAACGAATGGCTGATTCGCTTCAGCTCGACTACTTTTTTGCCAAGCCGGCTGCCGCCCAGCTTCATCTCAAGCTGTCCGCTTTTTTCCGTCGCAAGCGACGCTTTGAGCTGGGCAAACCGTTGCAAACGTGCCTTTTGCTTCGTCGTCCGCGCTTTGGCGCCACGTTTGACCCATTCGAGCTCACGAAGGTACAGCTGACGCTGCTTTTGCCTAGCAGTGCGCTCTTGTTCTTCGCGAAGGGCTTTCGCTTCCAAAAACGCCGCATAATTTCCAACATACGTATATAGCTTGCCNCCTTCTAGCTCAAAGATGCGGTTCGTNACGCGGTCCAAAAAGTAGCGGTCGTGCGTGACAAACAATACCGCCCCTTGATAGCGCACCAAATATTCCTCGAGCCAGCGAATCGCCTCGTCATCAAGGTGGTTCGTCGGCTCATCAAGCACAAGCAGATCGGGCGCTTCAATTAAAGCCTGTGCCAGCGCGACGCGCCGCTTTTGTCCGCCGGAAAGCTCGCCGATTCGCTTCGTCATGTCTGGAATACCCAGCTTTGTTAAAATCGCTTTGGCGTTGGCATTGGCATCCCACGCATTTTGCGCATCCATTTGCTGTGAGAGGGCATACAAGCGCGCCTGCCGCTTTTCATCAAGCGGATGCTCGGCGAGCGCAGCGAGCGCCAGCTCATAATCGCGCAACAGGCGAATCAGCGGCGTATCGCGCTGAAATACTTGCTCTAGCACAGTCAAATCAGGGCGAAGTTCCGGCTGCTGCGGCAAATAGCCGATCGTGAAATCTTTTGGATAGGCAATATTTCCTTCATCCGGCGCGTCCACACCGGCAATGATGCGCAACAATGTCGATTTCCCGGCGCCATTGACGCCGATGATGCCGATGCGCTCCCCTTCTTTCACTGTAAAAGACAATTGCTGAAACAGCGTTTTTTCTCCNTAGTTTTTCGAAATCCCTTCNACTGTTAACATTTTCATGACCATCATCCCACTCTCGCTTCTGTTTCTTCGGGCGCGGAATGGGCGGAGCGTGATATCCCGCTTGTGCACCGCTAGGAAAAACCATAACTGCTTTTCTATTTCCAAATGTGCCGAATCGCCATCGCTTACCGCTTCCGCTTTCTTCCGCTATGGACAAAAAACCGTCTTCCGCAGTGGAAAGACAGTTTTTCTCCTTTTTTATAACAGTTTTTCAATTTCGCTTTTTAACTCGCTCGGCCGCGTCTGCGAAGCGAAACGGGCGACCACATTTCCGTTTCGATCAACCAAAAACTTCGTAAAGTTCCATTTAATTACCTTTGTTCCCAGCACACCTGAGGCTTTTTCCTTTAAATACTGGAAAAGCGGATGGGCGTTTTCGCCATTGACATCGACTTTGGCAAACATCGGAAAGGTAACCCCGTAATTGACTTGGCAAAATTGTTCAATCTCTTCTTCCGTGCCCGGCTCTTGATGGCCAAATTGATTGCACGGAAAGCCGAGAACGACAAAACCGCGATCACGGTATTGCTCATACAGCTCCTGCAGCTCTTTATATTGCGGGGTAAAGCCGCATTTGCTTGCCGTATTGACAATCAGCAATACTTTCCCTTTATAATCCGCTAATGACTGTTCTTTGCCGCGAATCGTTTTCACGGTAAAATCGTATACACTCACCCCACTTCACCTCACTTCCCATCATAATGGATTTTCCTCCCTTTTTCCACTTCCGCGCTCTTTACTTGTCAGAAAACTTCTGCAATTGTTCGAGCGAAGCGATCATGTACGGGATCATTTCCTCTAGGTCGGCGACATTATCTTCATAAATCAAACGGCCGAATTCGATCGTTGCCTCATTGNGNTAGCTAGGTGTTTCATGAAGAAACTCATGGCTTAACGTTTGCCGGATGGTGCGCTCCTCTCCCCAAACTTGGCGCAACACCCTCTCTATATGTAAACATGCCGCTGTTTGCCGAATCGGTAACGAAAACGTAATGGAAAGCGTACAGCCCGGTCGAATCGTCTGCCGAAGCAGCTCTTTGGCAATCTGCTCTAAATCCATTTCCAAGCGGATCGTGCAAGATACATGCGGTGTATGATCCGACGCCAAGCAAAAAGTAATGGTATACGTTCGTGAAAAATGAGCTAAATCGACCAGGTCATGCCGGTCAATGACTACAATCTCTCCCTCTAAATCCAAATCGTACACTGCACCTTCGAGCACCGTCTTTAAATTGTCAAACGCTGTTGGATCAAACATCTCATCTCTCCTTTAGAATAGCCCGACTGCATTTCCTTTTTTATCAACATCCATGCGTAGCGCCGCCGGCTGCTTCGGCAAGCCTGGCATCGTCATCACATCTCCTGTCAATGNAACGAGAAACCCCGCGCCAATCGACGGTTTAAATTCGCGCACCGTAATCGTAAAATCTGTCGGCCTGCCTAGTTTTGCCGGATCATCAGAAAGCGAATATTGCGTTTTCGCCANGCAGATCGGAAGCTTGTCCCAGCCAAATTCCATAAACTGTTTTATTTGTTTTTGTGCTTTGGAAGAAAATTCGACATCTTTCGCCCCGTACACGATTTGGGCGATTTTACGGATTTTCTCCGGAATCGGTTCGTTAACGTCATATAAAGGGGCGAAATGATTCTCTTCGCTTTCGATCGCATGGAGAACTTTTTCCGCTAAATCGAGGCCGCCTTCTCCGCCTTTTGCCCACACTTCCGTTAACGATACAGGATATCCATTCATATCGCAAAAATCCGTAAGCGCTTTTATTTCACGAGCTGTATCTGTCGTAAAACGGTTAATGGCAATCACAAACGGCAAACCAAACGCTTGCACCGTTTCAATGTGTTAAGGAAAGTTTTGCTTTGTAGCGTCCGTATGGCTCCCATTCGTCTTCTTGAAGACCTAAGCTTTCGGCAATGTCTTGAATGTGCTTCAGCTTCGTCTGTTGTGCGATTTCCAAGTCGGTCGCCTGATTCGCCATTATTGCCATCCTCTGTTCCCCCATTGATTGTAATAAACGTAAACATATACATTTTACCATTGATACAAATTGAAAAAAAATTCGTTGAATAAAATTTGTAATGTTTTTATAATTAAGTTATTTAAAACATTGAAAGAATGGAGGGTGAGACTGTTGCCAATCAACATTCCAAAAGATTTGCCAGCCAAAGAAATACTCGAACAAGAAAACATTTTCGTCATGGATGAGGAGCGGGCCTATTCGCAAGACATTCGTCCGTTAAATATAGTGATTTTAAATTTAATGCCGGAAAAAGAAAAAGCGGAAACACAGTTATTGCGCCTTCTTGGCAATTCGCCGCTGCAAGTGAACGTCACTTTTTTGCGCCCAGCTACCCATGAGCCGAAAACGACAAGCAAACATCACTTGGAGCAGTTTTATACGATCTTTCCGCATATCCGCCACCGCAAGTTTGACGGAATGATCATTACCGGCGCTCCGGTCGAACAAATGCCGTTTGAAGAAGTCACATACTGGAAAGAGCTAACGGAAATTATGGAATGGACGAAAACAAACGTTACTTCCACTTTACATATTTGCTGGGGAGCGCAGGCCGGCCTTTATTATCATTACGGCATTCCAAAATACCGGCTGCCGCAAAAATGCTTTGGCGTTTTCAAACATTCGCTGGAAAAGAAAAATGTCAAACTATTGCGCGGGTTTGACGATGTCTTCCGCATGCCGCATTCGCGCCATACCGACGTTAAACGCGAAGATATTGAAAAAGTGCCGGAGCTGACGATTTTATCCGTTGCCGAAAAAGCCGGCGTATGTTTAGTCGCATCCAATGACGGAAAGCAAATCTTTTTAACCGGCCACCCAGAATACGACGCCACGACATTAAAAGAGGAATATGAACGCGATTTGGCCAAAGGCTTGCCGATTCACATTCCGGAATCGTATTTTCCAGACGACGATCCGACGAAACAGCCGCTCAACACTTGGCGCTCGCATGCCAATTTATTGTTTGTCAACTGGCTGAACTATTATGTCTATCAGGAAACACCGTATGAATGGGAATAAGTATTTTTAGGGATTTCGTAGTCGTTGGTGGCCGGAAAAATCACATCAAATCAACACTTTTGTATCATGGCCATATTGGTTTGTCGCTGTGGTCGTGATAAGTACGTGGTCAACATATGATCGTGCCCGCCCTCATCACCTCCAAACAAAAGAGGCTGACTTCAAAAGGCCGATTCAGCGGCCTTTTGAGTCAGCTTCATTTCAACTTACGACTTCAAAGATCTGCTTCAAATATTCACATACAAAAATAACATAAATTATATTGTCGAAAGTGACATGAAATGACAATTATTTAATAATACTTATTTTGAATTTGTTGCCATCATCAAAACCAATAAAATAATTACCCTCAATTGCACCTATCCAGTTTTTATCAAAACAATCTTTTATATCTTCTACTATTTTCATTAAAAGTTCTCTTTTATTCTTGACTCCATATACATCCAAACTGTAACCACTCATCTCAATTCCTTTTGGTTTCGCGCTAACAAACGTATTATTCAACATTTTGAATTCACCATCTTTATAACCTATAATACCGTTATCCGACTTTATGCAAGCTAAATTGTATTTGAAGAGTATATCAGCTAACTCTTTCATAAATACTGAACTCATCTGCATCCCAATCCCCCCGCAATCGCATAAATAATTTCATCCCGCCCCGCATGGCTTGGCGTTTACTTAATTTGTCAGCTAGTCCATCCCATGTATACCGTCTTGTCCAATCCCATAATCGAATCAGCCTTTGATACCTTTCCGGCAATTGTGTATATACCCGTTCGTTCGATGGCGTTGGCCCTTTCCTCTAACGGTGCTAACCGCTTATGTGCCGCCAATCGTACAGCGATGGATTCCATCGTCTTCCCTGAAAGAGAATCGCGGCCGCCACCTATGTTTTCATCGACTCCCTCTCGACAAAACATGATACTATTTCGAATCATTTGTATCTCTTTCAACGTATCGTGATAACAATACAATTCTGCTTCGATATGTTGGAACGCATCTTTTTAAGCTTCGTTGCTACCGCCATTTCCAATCACCCTTCGACATTATATAATAAGCATGTTCTCCTTTGTATTCCTCCGCTTGACAACTAACGCAAAGTAAAATGAGAATATCAACTATGTTTTGTCCACTCATGCGATTTTACTGCTGATTTACTACAAAATTACTGCGTTTTATTCTGCCATGTCACCCGTTCACGATTCTAACGCCTTCAAATATGCGCATGTTTGAATTTCAACACTTCGCAATACACCATCTTGCCTATCAAAACACCCATTCCACAACATCCGGTGCTTTGTAAAACGTTGCCGGCAACGCAAAAAAAGGGAGCGTCCCGCTCCCCTTTTCCATGTTCAGTTACACGCAATATTCGATGGGTAACAATTCTAAACACTCATTAACATTTTTCTTCCCCATTCCCTTTATTTCAGTAAAAACCGTTATATTTGTTTGTTATTTTCCATACTAAAAACAAAGAATAATTGCACGTTTCTTGACAAAATGGCGGAAAACGATTATCCTTATTCGCGATTGTTTGCGGAAACTTCCTCCCCCTCGACAAAACTAGTCAAAGGATTCGACAACCTCTAAAACGAAGTTAAACAATATAGAAAGATGCAGCTAGAAAGGGATGAGTGGCACGTGAGAGCAGAACGGAGAAAGCAATGGAAAATACACTGGCGCAAATACAAACATTTGTATAAAGGGGCTCGCACGGAACGCCGCAATAAATGGCGGCAAAAATGGGAAGAAAAATATACCGCAAGCTAAAAAGCCTTGGCGAAATGCCAAGGTTTTTTGCTTTTCCGTCTGCAAGGTATTTTTCTTATTTTTTGCGCTTCTTACGATGGTCTAGTTCCCTTTCGCCATTTTTCATACGATACGGTAGCTTGATAGAGGAGGTGCGGAAGAATAAGCTACACCGGGAAACAGAAACGTCTTTGCGTTGATTGTTGTATTGTTTTTTTTGTTGATTATTGTCGGCACTGTATTTGGCGGCTACGGTTACTAAACAACATAGAGGGACAAAAGAAAAGCGAGGGAGCTGTTTGGCAAACAAGCAGCTCTCTTTATTGTTTTTATCTTATGCGCAAAGACAGCGATTGCGCACATCTTTATTTCTTCCGCAGCATAAAAACCCACATAAACGTCAACGCTTGCTTCAGCTCGGTCGGCAACGGGCCGATGAGGCTTTCGGACACCTCCCGTTTATACACCCCTTGTCCGTCGATGATCTCCCATCCATTCTCTTTGGCTAACTGCTCGAATTCCCACGGCATCATCGTATTGCAGATGACTGGTTTCCCGTATAAACGCGGATAGCTGTTGACGCGCGGCGCAGCGGTCGGTCCGAGAATGCCGGCGCAAAAATAGCCGCCTCGCTTTACCACCCGTTTTGCTTCTTGGAGAGCAACAAGCGGCCGCTCCGTCCATTCGAGGGAATTAACGGCCATCGCCGCGGCAAACGTTTCATCGGCAAACGGCAGCCTCGTTAAATCGCCCTGCACAAAGCGAATCCGTTCGCTTTCGCCTCGTGCTTTTGCTTTTTCGATCATTTCGCTGGATAAATCGACGCCGGTTACCTCATATCCCTCCTTAGCCAGCTTCCATGAACCGTAGCCGTCGCCGCAGCCTAAATCGAGGATGTTGCTTCCTTTTGGAATGTAAGAAGCAATAAAAGGGATGACCGTTTTTCGGCTGCCCCGCTCCCACATCTCCTCGCTGCTTTGGTGCCAAAACTCGGCTCTTTCATCCCACTGTCTTTCTGCTTCTTTATGCCAATCAAATGTTGCCACGAATATCACCTCTTTTTACATAAAATGTTCTCTTTTCACTAAAAATAACAACAGGAAAAGAAAGAGTAAATGACAATGAACGAGCAAGAAACGTCTGTCGACGGGCAAAAATCACCAAAGTGACTTATTAGCTTGAAATATCGACAGGATGGGAGCTTTCGTACCAAAAAGCACTGATGAAANCGGAAAGCGGCGTGATTAGTGGCTTCCATATCGCAAACGAACGGGATGGCGAACGATCAAATCCGGATGGAGATGCGTTCAACAATCTCGGTCATCTTCTAAATTTCCTAAAAAAGAAAGGATGAAGCAATGATGACAAAACAGCCGAACAAAGGAAGCAAAAATCAAAACGCTCCGACGCAAGATGCTATGTCCTTGCTTAATGGCCCTGTTTCCGGGGACAACAGCAAAGGCAGA
>JGI1652J44930_10000861_pt1 | contig 11661 bp, 10 predicted proteins | sample NewIslsDNAsample_FD_44930 | JGI IMG/M metagenome (IMG submission 44930)
AAATCTTTGCCTTCAACAGCAAAATAAGGTATAATTTTGGAGTTACAGGGCTTTTCAATTGAAACAAATGCTTTTTGACATAGATTTCGTTTTATTAGGAAGGGTGAGCAGTGGTGAATCAAGAAAAAGAAAATCGTTTTCGAAAGTTCTTTGTCACCCCTGACTTAAAGTTAGCCAAAAAACGCGGTAAAGAAGATGTCAAGGTTCTACAATTTGAGGAGATACCTGAAGAATTACGAACGATTGGGCGGGGAAAACACTATTTGATTCAGACATATGGATGTCAAATGAACGTTCATGATAGTGAAGTAATCGCGGGTATATTGGAACAGATGGGCTATTCACCAACTGAGGAAGAAACGCAAGCTGATATTATTTTGATTAACACATGTGCGGTTCGTGAAAATGCTGAAGATAAGGTTTTTGGCAGTTTAGGAAGGCTGAAACAACTGAAAGTTGAAAAACCGGAATTGATTTTAGGTGTCTGCGGATGCATGTCGCAGGAAGAGTCAGTCGTAAATCGGATTTTGCGTCGATATCAACATGTTGATTTAATTTTCGGCACTCATAATATTCATCGTCTTCCTTATTTATTGCAAAATGCTTTATTTAGTAAAGAAATGGTGGTAGAGGTTTGGTCAAAAGAAGGAGACGTTGTCGAGAACATGCCGAAAGTGCGGCAAGACGGCCTTCGCGCATGGGTGAATATTATGTATGGCTGCGATAAATTTTGCACATATTGTATTGTTCCTTACACACGTGGGAAAGAGCGCAGCCGTCGCCCAGAGGATGTGTTACAGGAGGTTCGCGATTTAGCGCGTCAGGGTTATCAAGAAGTAACACTTCTCGGTCAAAATGTAAATGCTTATGGAAAGGATTTTGCCGATCTCGATTATCGATTTGCTGACTTAATGGATGATGTACGAAAAATTGGAATTCCACGCGTTCGCTTTACGACAAGCCATCCAAGGGATTTTGATGATCGTTTGATTGAGGTATTGGCCAAGCGGGGGAATCTTGTTGAGCATATCCATCTTCCAGTTCAATCCGGAAGCAGTCGAATTTTGAAGTTAATGGCACGAAAATATGATCGTGAGTCTTATCTTGATCTTGTGCGTCGTATTCGGCAGGCGATTCCGGATGTGGTGTTAACCACTGATATTATTGTTGGGTTCCCTAATGAAACTGAAGAGGAGTTTCAAGAAACGCTTTCATTGGTAAAAGAAGTTGAATTCGATTCAGCCTTTACCTTTATCTATTCACCACGTGAAGGAACACCAGCAGCAAAAATGAAAGATAATATTCCAATGGAAGAGAAGAGGGATCGTTTGCAACGGTTGAATCAGTTAGTGAGCGATATTAGTCGCAAAAAGAATGAAGCGTTGCGCGGACAAGTGGTGGAAGTGTTGGTTGAAGGAGAAAGTAAAAAAGATTCGCATGTGCTGGCGGGGCGTACGCGTACAAATAAATTNGTACACTTTAAAGGACCGANGAATTTGATCGGTCAGTTTGTGCAAGTGCGAATTGATAACCCTAAAACGTGGACGTTGGAAGGCGAATGGGTTGATCAACAAGTGCATTCACAGGTGGGGGTCTAAATGGCGGCCATTTCGACGACCCATCCAGTGTTAAAGTCGGCGCAAGATTTGGCAGAAAAAATTCAGCAGTTGGAAGAAGTGCAGCGATTTCGCGAAGCTGAAAAGCAGGTTGAACAGAGTGAAACAGTCAAAANGTATGTGGAGCAAATAAAGCGAAAACAAAAAGAGCTTGTTCATGCCAAGCATTATCAAAAGGCCAAGTATCGCAAGCAATTGGAAAAAGAGCTTGAAATCCTAAATAACGAGTTTGAGCAGTTACCCATTGTGCGGGAGTATCAACAGATCCAGGTGAGTGTGAATGATTTATTACAGTTGATACAGAGTATTATTGCTGATACTATTCGCAAAAAGATCAAGGTCGAAACGGGCGGAGTTGTATCTGGTGGTTGTGGCAACGGTGGTCCATGCGGTTGTCGTAATAAAATATAACCTCGTAGAGTATTTTTCTACGAGGTTTTTTGCACTCTAGACTGCTGCCCTGCATACACTTTAGGAAGAAAGGTATTGAGGAGGGAATCTTGTGGCTGAAAAACCACTCGAGTTTCGCCAGATTATAACAAAAGCTGTATGCGGNAAAGGCAGGAAGTTTTGTCAAAGTGTGCACGCGATTAATGCTCCAGATGGGATTAGCACCATTCTAGGAGCATGGGCCATCAATCATTCATTCACTGCCAGTAAAGCAGGTGAAAGTGTAGAAGTCCGTGGGAAGTTTGATTTAAATATTTGGTATTCCACTCGCGGCAATACAAATACAGAAGTGTTTAAAGAAACGATTCACTATGTTGAACGCGTACCGCTCACGTACTATGATAAAAATCTGAAGGAACAAACGGTGAAAGTCAATNCTATTGTTACACAATCCCCTAATTGTGTCGAAGCAACCTTGTCCTCGGAAAATGACACGATCTTAGCTCGAATTGAAAAGGAGTTAGCTGTAGAGTTAGAAGGAGAAACAAAAATCACAGTTGCTGTTTATCCATCAGAATATGCCGAGTATGATGAAAAGGGGATTGTGGGCAATCTCACACAGGAGGAAGAAGCAGAAATCAATCAATTTGAAGAATTAGATCCTGAACTAGTGATTGACGATTTGGATGATTAATTCGCAACCAACCATCAGGTTGGTTCTATTTTTGTTTGCAAGAAAGATAATACTTTCAGTAATATTTTAAATAAAATTATTATATTATTAATTTAAAATTGTAATAGAATGTTAAATTTTTTTGTATGTGTGATAACCTTGATCTTGTTATACTATTTTTGTAACATATCAATACTCTTTTTGGAGGGATTTTTTTGAAAAAATCACATCAACTCCTTTTGGCTGCAGCATTTGTTTTAATTGGAAATATCTATATTGGAGATATTTTGAACGGAAATATTATTGATGGTTTAATCGAAATCTTTTAAGTAAAAATAAATCGAATCGATTGAGTATTAATTCTTTTGGAAGGAGTGTCTTTGTGATGCTCCTTTTTTTATATAATGGTTAAAAGTAGGTCGAGAAAGGGGAGGTCATTTTATGTTTCGCATCGAGTTGTTTTCGCAATTAAGCGGGGTTTCCATTCCAACACTTCGTTATTATGATCGATTAAACATATTGAAACCAAAAATTGTAAGTGATAAAACTGGCTTTCGTTATTATTCCTCCAAACAGTTAGAAACGATCAAAAGGATTGAGATGCTTCGGTCACTGGGATTTCAGATCGAAGAGATTAAAAAGTTGGTAGACCAAAGTGCCTCCCTTGATCAAGTGGAAAATCTATTGTTTAAGAAAAAGCGAATGATGCGAATGCAGTTGCAACTTTTGCAAAACCAAGTTGATGAATTGAATGAGCGCATTGAAAAAGCCAAAACAGCTGTCGAACATGAATAGTGAAGGTATTGTGAAAATTGTCTCATGAGCCATATTAGCAGTTTTTTCGATTGCGAGTTACGATGAGAGCTGAGGTGAGGATTCCTGAGCTCTTTTTCATTTTTACTTTACTTTGAATAACCAAAACTTTCTTTTTCGCATAAGATAAGGGAAAATGGCTCGTGGTGAAGAAAGGGGCAAGGTGATGGAAGCCGTNACCCTTCCTTGTCTATCAGCAGTGAAAGAAATATCAATGGATCAATTGGTTACGTCTGATAATCGGTTGACGTTATCCATTCAGCTGGAGTTTCCTCAAATGCAATGTGTGACTGAAAATGTTGCATTGCTCAATGATCCAAAAAAGGTGGAACGATTGCGCGATCAACAAGCGTTGAAAAAATTGTTGACGTTACAGGGGATTCTAACAAAGACGGGGACCCATTACCTGCGGGAGTATGTTCTTTTTTTGTTTCATACCGAAATCTTAGCAATATATCGCTCAAAAGTCCAAAAAGCATGGTTGGCCAATCAGCGGCTAAAGCNGCGACGCGTTTTTCAAAAAGTTTCGGTAAATAGCCGGGAAAAAGAAGTACGCAAGGTTGCATCATTGGCAATCCGTTCGTTATACGCGGTTGGATTGGATTATGGAGCGGTAAAGTGCGGGATTGCGCCAGGAAACCGGATTGTTGTGCTTCATATTAATCCGCAACCACATGTGAATCAGGAAATGAAGGATCGCTTTTCCGAGGCATTGCGGGCATTTATTCAGAACATTACAAGCGAAAAAATTGCGCTGGAACAGATTCAATTGGGCGCTGATCCTGAGTTTGTGGTGTTGTCGCCGAAAGGAAATCTGGTGATTGCATCGCGGTATTTACCGGTTCATGGCAAGGCCGGTTGTGACGAAATTTGGATCGGAAAAAACCGTTCCAATAAACCGGTTGTAGAAGTGCGCCCTGATCCAACGCCAGACCCACGAAAACTTGTGATCCGCATTTATGAACAATTATTATCAGTAGCGAAAAAGATGAATATGGTTTCTGGGAAATGGTTAGCGGGAGCGTTGCCCTATCAGGGGTTTCCACTAGGGGGACATATTCATTTCGGCGGTTTAAAGCCAAATTTTAAGATGCTGCGCGCATTGGACAACTATTTAACATTGCCACTGGTTTTAGCAGAGGATAAAAACGGCATTCAACGTCGACCCAAGTATGGGTTTTTAGGCGATTATCGCTTAAAAGATTATGGAGGATTTGAATATCGGACGCTACCAAGTTGGCTGATTTCCCCTACTCTAACCAAGGGGGTACTCGCTTTAGCCCAGTGTATTGTAGCCAATTATCCTATTTTGCCGCTTGATCCGCTTGCAGAGTTGGAAATGGTGCAAGCCTATTATGATGGGAGTAAGCAAAAGATCCGTTTATGGGTGGAAGACTTGTGGGCCGATGTACGAAGTTTGCGCGATTATCGAAAATATAAGCATTATTTAGAGCCTTTTTATCAATATCTTCTTTCTGGTAGAACATGGGATGAAGCACAAGATTTTCGAAAGTTTTGGCGTTTGCCGCCCTACCATAAAAGAAGGTAAGACAGTGGTATCAGAATGTGATACAATAGGCAAAAAAATGATACTAACCGGAGGAGTCGGGATTGGCGAAAAAGTATACTCCTATGATTGAACAGTATTTGCAAATTAAGGCAGAAGTTCCAGATGCCTTTTTATTTTTTCGTTTAGGCGATTTTTATGAACTGTTTTTTGAAGATGCAAAAAAAGCTGCAGAGGAGTTAGAAATTACACTAACTAGTCGAGATGGCGGCAAAGAACGCGTACCCATGTGTGGTGTGCCTTACCATTCTGCAAATGCATATATTGAACGATTGATCGAAAAAGGTTATAAGGTAGCACTTTGTGAGCAAGTGGAGGATCCTGCTGAGGCAAAAGGAGTGGTAAAGCGAGAGATTGTTCAGATTATCACACCAGGTACGGTGATGGAAGAGGAGATGTTGTCTCCGCAGGAAAATAATTTTTTGGTCAGTTTGGTAAAAGACGAAGAGAAGTTTGCATTGGCAGCAGTTGATCTTTCAACTGGTGAAATTCATTTAACGGAATTGCCTGCTAATACGGAGGTTGTGAAGGACGAGCTATTTTCTTACTGGCCGAAAGAGGTTGTTGTAGACGAAGAGAATATCGGTGCGAATATGTTAGCGCGGTTGCGAAGAGAGCGAAAGTTAATGACTACTCCTTATCAGATNGATGAGCAAGCGCAAGCGCAATTAATGGTGGAGTTACAGCAGCAGTTTCCCAAGTTAAAGGAAGTTTGTACTACAAATGGTTTGTTAAAAGTGTTGCTGCTAATCTATGCTTATCTTCGGCAGACGCAGAAGCGAGTTCTTCATCATTTACATCGACTGCATCGCTATGACCCCGAACAATATATGTTACTGAATGAAACAGCCAAAAGGAATTTGGAATGTTTTCAAACTCTCGAGGAAGGCAAAAAAAAGGGTTCTCTCTTATGGTTGCTTGATCAAACGGCAACAGCCATGGGGGGAAGGCTATTAAAACGGTGGATGGACAAGCCACTGATTCGATTGGAAGCGATTCGAGCCAGACAAGAAGTCGTAAGGGATCTGTTACATGATCGAATTTTATTAGATGAGATAAAAGGTGTATTAAAACAGATCTATGATTTGGAACGTTTAGCAGCAAAAGTGGCGTTTGGAACAGCAAATGCACGCGATTTGAAAGCATTGGAGGCGTCACTTGCCTGTATTCCAGAGTTAAAAGAACGCTTATTAGCATATCCTTCGAATCGTTTAAATCGATTCGGTCGTTCATTAGATGGTTGTACTGATATTTGTACGTTGATTGCGAAGGCGATTGTGGATGATCCTCCTGTTTCGGTTAAAGAAGGGGGATTGATTAAGGAGGGGTATGATCCTGAACTGGATCAACTCTATGAAATTCAGAAAACAGGAAAGAATTGGATTGCAGAGTTAGAGCGGCGTGAACGAGAAGTGACAGGAATTAAGTCGCTGAAAGTAGGCTATAATCGAGTTTTTGGTTACTATATTGAAGTGACGAAATCAAATTTGCGCTATCTACCGGAAGGAAGATATATACGCAAGCAGACACTAGCAAACTCGGAGCGATTTATTACGAAAGAATTGAAACAGCAAGAACAACGAATCTTGCAAGCAGAAGAAAAGTCTATTGAGAAAGAGTATCAGATTTTTTCACAGTTACGAGCACAAATCGCCAAACAAGTTCCGCGTCTACAACGGCTAGCGGAGAAAATTGCTAAGCTTGATGTGTTGCATGCGTTTGCGATCGTTGCGGACCAATATCATTATGTACAACCGATTCTACACGAAGGTGACGAGTTAGTCATTACGGAAGGACGTCATCCGGTAGTAGAAGCGGTTCTCACGGAAGATACATTTGTGGCCAATGATGTTCATTTGAATGATACTGATCGCCAAATCTTATTGGTAACCGGTCCCAATATGGCCGGCAAAAGTACATATATGCGCCAAGTGGCGCTGATTGTAATGATGGCTCAGATGGGCAGTTTTGTGCCCGCATCGTATGCGAAAATTCCCATTATTGATCGCATTTTTACCCGCATTGGGGCTGTCGATGACCTGGTTGGTGGCCGAAGTACGTTTATGGTTGAGATGGCGGAGACGTGCCATGCGTTAAAAAATGCAACTTCTAAGAGTTTGATTCTGTTGGACGAAGTGGGGCGTGGAACCTCGACTTATGATGGGATGGCGTTGGCGCAAGCGATTATTGAATATATCCATCATCATGTTGGCGCCAAAACGCTTTTTTCAACCCATTATCACGAGTTGATCCAGTTGGAAGAGGAATTGCCCCGTCTTGTCAATGTTCATGCTGAATGCGTAGAAAAAGATGGAAAGGTGGAATTTTTGCATCGCATTTTGCCAGGAGGAGCCGATCGCAGTTATGGGATTCATGTAGCGGAATTAGCTGAGTTGCCTGCAGATGTGATTCAGCGTGCAAGAGTGTTGCTTGCTGCTTTGGAAGATCAGTCTGCAGAGATCAGGCCAGCACAGCAGCAGGAGAGTCAGCTAAGTCTTTTTGACTGGAGTGAAAATACTCGACAACCATCGGTACTCACTTCGGAGGAAGAAGAAGTATTGCAGTCGATTCGCGAATGGGATTTGCTGAATCGTACACCATTTGAAACGATGCAATTTCTGCAAAAATGCCAACAACGATTGTCTTTAGCGAAAGACCGTTCGAAACAAGGAGGAAGAATGGATGGGCGTTATTCAAATATTAAGTGATCGGCTCGCTAATCAGATTGCTGCTGGTGAAGTCGTCGAACGCCCAGCATCCGTTGTGAAAGAGTTAGTTGAGAATGCCATTGATGCAGAAGCGACTCGTATTGTGGTGCGAACCAAAGAGGGTGGCATCTCATTCATCCAAGTTTCGGATAATGGTGTTGGCATGGATGAAGAAGATGCGGTGATGGCTTTCTCGCGTCATGCCACGAGCAAACTGAAAAAGGAACGGGATTTGTTTTCCATTCAAACATTAGGATTTCGTGGGGAAGCGCTGCCAAGCATTGCTTCCATTGCTCGTGTTACTCTTACAACCGCTTTTTCAACAGAAAAACCTGGAGTTCGTGTAAAGTTTGAGGGAGGAAAGCGGCGGTTTGTAGAGGAGTTTGCTCGTTCACGAGGCACCGATGTTGTGGTAGAAGATCTTTTTTATAACACACCTGCACGTTTAAAATATTTAAAAACGATCAACACTGAAATTGGCCATATAGCTGATATAGTCGGTCGAATGGCGATGGCACATCCTCATATTTCGTTTATGCTTACACATCAACAACGCGAATTAATGCGTACACCTGGTGATGGAAAACTAAAGCATGTGTTGCATGCTGTTTATGGAAGTCGAGTAGCTAGTTCGCTCATTTATGTTGAAAATGAAAATCTTGATTTTCGGATTCGTGGGTATGTGTCAAAACCCGAAGTGACACGAGCAAATCGCTCTTATCTAACCTTGATCCTCAATGGTCGGTATATTCGTTCACTTCCCCTCGTGCAATCCATTTTGGAAGCGTATGACACATTACTTCCTTCGGGGCGTTATCCAATTGCAACGCTTCAGATTGAGATGGACCCGAAGTTGGTTGATGTAAATGTTCATCCAACTAAGCTAGAAGTGCGGTTAAGCAAAGAGCGTGAATGCTGTCAATTAATCAAGCAGAGTATCAAGCAGGCTTTTCAGCAGCAATTCTTAATTCCAAAGCTTGATTCGAAAACAATCAGCAGGAAACGGTCGGTGCAAGAGAGTTTATTTACAACCAAGCAAGCCGATTCAACTCAACCCAATGTGGTGAGGGAAGCGACTGTCCCGCTTTCTCCCTCTTTCCATTCATCTGATCAGGGAAGAAAACAGGAAAAGAAGCAAGAGACTGCTACCTCTTCAGCTGAACCAGTCATAAAACCGACTGAATCAGAGTCGCAACTTAGAGAAGAGAAAGAGATAGCTGCAACTAAAAAAAAGACGAGATCTTTGCCGCAACTCGTGCCATTGGCTCAAATACATGGTACATATCTTGTGGCCCAGGCGGAGGATGGTTTTTATCTGATTGACCAACATGCAGCGCATGAGCGGATCTATTATGAAGATTACTATCGTCGATTAGGTGAGCCAAGGCAGCAGCAACAACTATTGGTTGTGCCGGTAACGGTTGAATGTACAGCTGCTGAGGCGAAGATGTTGCAGTTGTATCTGGATGATTTAAACCGTTGGGGGTTAGAAATCGAACCATTTGGTGGCACAACGTTTTTGGTAAGATCATATCCCAGTTGGTTTCCAGAGGAGTCTGCTCACAATATGATTGATGACGTATTGGAATGGATTAAGCGTGAAGGAAAAGTGGATACCGCTCGCTTGCGTGATGAGACTGCCAAAATGATGGCTTGTAAGGCGGCTATTAAGGCAAATCGCCATTTGCGGCAAGATGAAATGGAATCTTTGCTTGAGCAGTTAGCCCAATGCCAAAATCCTTATACATGTCCGCATGGACGACCGATTGCGATTCATTTCTCAACATATGAGTTAGAGAAAATGTTTAAGCGGGTGATGTGATATTTTGATAACAACCTCATATGAACCAAATGAAGAACTAATTCAGCAGGCAACTGCATTGGCCAAACGATTTGGATGGCGATATATTGCGCGCGAGCGAAATTCCTTACAAGATCTTTTTCGACGTTTTGATCAATCTCAAGCAATTGTGGTGGCCAAAAACGGCTGGCGCTATGAGGATCAGGAAGGAAATCACTTTTCGTTTCACCCCAATATGTCTGCACTGCGAATAAAACAGCTTAAGAATGGTCAAAAAGATTTGATGGTGGAGTGTGCAAAGATGACAACAGGAGATGCAGTGTTGGATTGCACACTCGGAATGGCAGCAGATGCAATTGTTTCATCTTTTGTTGTAGGTGAAAAAGGAAAAGTGGTAGCACTTGAGAGTCAGCCTGTCATTGCAGCAATTGTTGAGCATGGATTGGCTACCTATGAGACCGATCGGAAAGAGTTGCAACGGGCAATGCGATCAGTGCAAGTGATCCATGCCAATTATCGAGAGGTTCTCCCGACACTACCTGATCATTCTTTTGATATTGTAATGTTTGATCCAATGTTTCGGAAAACTGTTCAAAAATCTGCAGCTATGCAGCAATTGAAGCCTCTTGCGAATCCCGATCCTGTTGATTTGGCATCAGTGCAAGAAGCAGTTCGTGTTGCGCGTAAAGCTGTTTTATTGAAAGAACGTAGAGGAAGTCCAGAGTTTCAACGCCTCGGTTTTCGAGTAGTAAAGGAGGCTGCAACTTATGCGTGGGGAATCAAAGAAGGGGATTAGATGGAGCAGAAGATACTTGTGATTGTGGGACCAACCGCTGTAGGCAAAACTTCCCTTAGTATACGGCTTGCCAAGCGATTTAATGGTGAGATTATCTCGTGTGATTCGATGCAGGTCTATCAGGGGATGGATATTGGCACAGCAAAGGCGACGAAGCAAGAACGGAGAGAGGTTCCGCATCATCTAATTGATATCATCTCACCAGATACTCCATTTTCTGTGCGCGCCTTTCAGCGATTAGCACGGCAGAAGATTTTTGAGGTGCAGTCTCGACAATGTTTACCCATTCTCGTGGGAGGGACAGGTCTTTATATTGAAGCCGTTACCTATGATTATCAAGTACCGCCGGTAAAACAGAATAAGGAGCTTCGCGAGAAGTATCAAAAGATTGTGGAGGAACAAGGGAGGCAGGTGCTTTACGAAAAGTTAAAACGTGTTGATCCCATCACTGCCAAACGGCTTCATCCCAATGATGTAAAAAGGGTGATACGTGCTCTTGAAGTATATCAAGTTTCAGGCAAACCATTTTCATCTTTTTCGCAGACAAAAAGAGCTTATTATCCATCAATGTTGTGGATTGGCTTAACAATGCCTCGTGAGCTATTATATAAACGAATCAATTTACGTGTTGATCAGATGATTGAAGATGGCTTGGTCGAGGAGGTTAAGAGATTACAAGAAAAAGGATTTGATCAAGAATTGACATCAATGCAAGCAATCGGGTATAAAGAGATATTGAGTTATCTGAAAGGGGAGATCTCTCTCGAAGAGGCAATTCGGTTAATTAAGCGAGGAACGCGAAAGTATGCGAAAAGGCAATTTTCATGGTTCAAGCGTATGCCAAACATTCATTGGTTTGATGTGACAAAAAATGAGGTATATGAAGAAATTCAACAATTCGTAGCAGGAAAATTTATTNAGGTTAGAGAATAGAGTAAATCAAGGTAAAAATACATAGGAGGTTCGGAGCCTTTGAAATCTTCAATTAATATTCAAGATACTTTTCTGAATCAAATCCGCAAAGAATCCGTTCCAGTTACCATTTATCTGGTAAATGGGTTTCAATTGCGTGGTGTTGTTCGCGGATTTGATAATTTTACAATTATAATTGATAGTGACGGGAAACAACAAATGGTTTATAAGCATGCAATTTCGACTTTTACCCCAGCACGACCAGTATCGCTTCTTTCAAATGAAGAGAATAAGGACGAATAAAACCAAGTGGTTCACACTTGGTTTTTTTGTTCAGAACTTTTTAGACTATGTTGTTAACACATTGTTTTATTTTACTAAAAAA
>JGI1652J44930_10000863_pt1 | contig 11652 bp, 12 predicted proteins | sample NewIslsDNAsample_FD_44930 | JGI IMG/M metagenome (IMG submission 44930)
CGAAGAGGTCTTGCGCTGGATTGCGGCGCCGAGCGAGCCTCGTTAGCTCAGGCGGCGGCTCGGCTCGACAGCGAGAGCCACCACTCGCGGAACATGACGCTAAGTTTATTGAGATCTAAATGGGTCTTTGTCTGCTGAGTTGCCGGGTCGGCGGTCCGCCAGGCTGGCGCCTCGTTCTTCTTGGGGAGCGGGGCGGGGACCAATAGCTCTTCCGCATTGGCCATCGCGTAGCCGGCCGCGTCGGCTGCTCTTGTCAGCCTGTCTATACCCATGGGAGTCACGCCCCTACAGTCTGCTGTCCACGGCAAGCAACACCGTACGACATCGATAGTTCCATCAACCATGATGGTGCGAAAACGTCGCACGTCAAGCCAAACTTTTGGCCCAATTGGTGCTCCTGCGCGCAGACTCACCATACCTGCTTGGTAAACGTCGCTTCCTTAGATTGCGTTGAGCTTGCTCAAAATCCGTTACCAGCGGCCGCAAGGCAGGATTGCCTAATCAACCTGAGTGGAAAGGCCCGGTTATTGCGGAGCGCGCGACCGCGCCCAGCGGCCAATCGTTCGACGCCTGTAGATGCGTCGGCAGAGTATTCCCCTGGTACTCGCGTCCTTAACTTCCTGCTCGCACAAGTCGAATCTTCTCTTGCACTCGGAAAGAGGCAGCGCGAACATGATGATCCTGCCGCGCTCCTCCCTAGGCGCGGGGCGCGCGGTGCGCGACCTGATGCCTGAGAACATAATTGAGGAGGAAACCCATGGGGCAATCCGCTGGTCAAAATGGCCGCTCCGCCCGGTGCATCGCACTCGTCGGACCCTACCTCAGCGGCAAGACCACGCTCCTTGAAGCGATCCTCGCACGCTGCGGCGCGATTTCCCGACAAGGACGCGTTACAGAGGGCTCGACCGTTGGAGACGCAAGCCCAGAAGCACGCGCCCACGGCATGAGCATCGAGCTGAACATCGCCGATGTCGAGTATTTGGGGGACCAGTTCACCTTCATCGACTGCCCGGGGTCTATTGAATTTCAGCACGAGAGCACGGCCGCGCTGACCGCCTGCGATGCAGCGGTTGTCGTCTGCGAGCCTGATGCGAAGCGCGTGCCGGCACTCCAGCTGATCCTGAAACAACTCGAGGATCGCGGCATCCCGCACTTTCTTTTCCTGAACAAGATCGACACGTTCTCGACCGGCGTTCGCGACATCCTGCCCATGCAGCCGGCCAGCGCCAAGCCCCTCGTTCTGCGCCAGATCCCCATTTGGGAGAACGGTATCGCAACAGGGTTCGTCGACCTCGCCCTGGAGCGAGCCTTCATCTACCGCGAGCACGCGCCGTCAGAGGTCGTCGAGATGCCCGAGGGACTGAAGGAACGGGAGCAGGAAGCCCGTTTCCATATGCTCGAGCAGCTCGCAGACTACGACGACGAGCTGATGGAGCAGCTCCTCTCCGACATGGAGCCTCCGCGGGACCGAATTTTTGATGATCTCGCTCGGGAGCTTCGGGAAGGGCTGATCTGCCCCGTCCTCCTGGGTTCCGCGGAGCGCGGGAACGGAATTATTCGGCTTCTCAAAGCCTTGCGTCACGAAGTTCCGTTCGTGCACCAGACGGCCAAGCGGCTTGGCCTCGAAGGCGTTGGATCGGCCGCCTACGTGATGAAGACGCTTCACACGGCGCACGGTGGCAAGCTATCCGTGGCGCGCTTGTTGGCCGGCGAGATTCCAAGATGGCGCGACGGTTTTCGGCCCGAACGGCGAGGACCGGATCGGTGGCGTGTACTCGATGCTGGGCCAGGAAACAAGGAAGCGGCCGGGGGCCAAGGTCGGCGACACGGTCGCGTTCGGGCGGCTCGATCATATCCGGACCGGTGACACCATCACTCTGGACAAGAACGGCGTACAGCAGCTGGCATGCCCGCCGCCGCCGCAGCCGGTCTACGGTGTCGCCCTTGAGCTCAAGGACAGGAAGGATGAGGTCAAGCTTTCGACCGCACTGGGCAAGCTGATCGAGGAGGATTCATCCCTTTCGGTCGAGCACAATCTGGATACCCACCAGCTTGTGCTGCTCGGACAAGGGGAAATGCATCTCCGGGTGGCCTTGGAGCGCCTCAACCGTAAATACGGGGTAACGGTCGAGCAGCGGCGCCGTCAGGTGCCGTATAAGGAGACGATCCGCAAAGGCATCACCGTGCGGGGCCGCCACAAGAAGCAGTCCGGCGGCCATGGGCAGTACGGTGACGTGGTTCTGGACATCAAGCCCCTGCCGCGCGGCGCCGGCTTCCAGTTCTCCGAGACAATCACCGGCGGCGTGGTCCCCAAACAATTCATCCCGTCGGTGGAAATCGGCGTACAGGAATATCTGAAGCAGGGCCCGCTCGGTTTCCCGGTGGTCGACGTCTCGGTCACGCTTGTTGACGGCAGCTATCACTCGGTCGACTCGTCCGATATGGCTTTCCGGCAAGCGGGCCGGCTTGCGATGTCGGAGGGGATGCCGAAGTGCAATCCCGTTCTGCTCGAGCCCATCATGGCGGTCGAAATCGCCGTTCCTTCGGAAGCGACAGCCAAGATCAACGCGATGATCTCCCAGCGGCGCGGGCAGATTCTNGGCTTTGACCAGCGGGAAGGTTGGCCTGGCTGGGATGTGGTGAACGCCCAGATCCCGGCGGCGGAGATGGATGACCTGATCGTCGAGTTGCGATCGGCCACCGCCGGCGTGGGGTCGTTCACGGCGCGCTTCGACCATCTCGCCGAGTTGACGGGCCGTTTGGCCGATCAGGTGCTGGCCAGCCATAAGGCTGCGGCCGAATAGGTGCCGGATTTCANGTATCAACAACTCNGGACGTTACCTTGCAATTTCGGGCGCGAATGCGCATGGTTTGATTGCCATGTCGCGCCCGATCACCAGCTTTTCATTCGATATCGACGTCAGTGAATTCCGCAGGCTCGCTCGCGAGCGACTGTCACAGGCACCAAGCGATGCCATCTTTGATCCGCGCACGGGCCGGAGCTGGGGTCGCAGCGATTTCGACCTTAATCCCGAGCTGCTTGCGGACCTTGCCTTGATGGACCCTCCGCGGCCGGCGGCAGTGCTGGTTCCGGTTATCGCCCGCAGGCCTATGACGGTCCTCTTGACCGTCCGGACCGATCATTTGCCGACCCATGCTGGCCAGATCGCCTTTCCAGGGGGCAAGGTGGAGCCCGACGATCCGGGCCCTGTAGCCACGGCAATCAGGGAAGCACAGGAGGAAATTGGGCTTGAGGCGCGTTTCATCGAGCCACTTGGCTATCTGGACAGTTATCGGTCCGGCAGCGGCTTTCACATCATGCCGGTGGTGGCTCTTGTCGAACCGTCGTTTTCGCTAAAGCCTGATCCGTCCGAGGTCGCCGATACGTTCGAGGTCCCGCTTTCTTTCCTGATGGACCCGGCAAACCATCAGCGACATTCGCGGGAGTGGCGCGGGCGACAGCGGCACTTCTATGCAATTCCGTACGGGGCTCGCTATATCTGGGGGGCTACTGCAGGAATGCTGAAGAACATGCACGAGAGACTGTTCGGCGCATGATCCGCATCATCATCGAGAACACGCTGCTGTTTCTGCTGCCGACGGCCATCTATGTCGCCTATGTGCTGCTCAAGCGCCGGGTGGAAGGTCCATCGAGCGCGGGTGTGCTCGATGATGCGCCATTGATCTGGCTCGTGGCGGCAGGGGCCGGACTCGTCATAATCACGCTGATTGTCTTTGGGTCGGTTTCGGGCGGGAAACCGGGGCAGGTGTACCATCCGCCCGTCTACAAGGACGGCAAGATTGAGCCCGGCCGTTTGGAATGAGCAACGATCAGTCATCTGCTGAAGGTGCTGCCCAGCCGCCGCGCCTTGCCGATGCGGATTGGCTCAAGCGTCCGCAGACGCAGGCCGTTTTTCGTGCGCTGGCTGCGGGCGGTTATCCGGCCCGGGCGGTAGGTGGGGGAGTAAGAAACGCGCTGCTCGGAGTTCCGGTGCACGACGTCGACATTGCGACGCCCGCGCCGCCCGAGGAAGTCATGCGGCTCGCCACGGCTGCCGGGCTCAAGGCGGTACCCACGGGGATCGAGCACGGGACCGTGACGGTTGTTGCTGATCACATTCCTTACGAAGTCACGACGCTGCGCGAGGACGTGGAGACGTTCGGCCGGCACGCGCGTGTCGTGTTTACCGAGGATTGGGCGGCGGATGCGCGCCGGCGGGATTTCACCATCAATGCCCTTTATTGCGATGCTGAAGGCACCATTTATGACCCGTTGGGTGGCTATCAGGACATCGTCGCCCGGCGTGTGCGTTTTATTGGCGATCCTGAGGAGCGCATTCGCGAGGATTATCTCCGCATTCTCCGTTTTTTCCGCCTGACCGCTGTTTATTCCGCGAGCGCGCCGGATCCGGAGGGATTGGCTGCGGCGGTTCGCCAGCGCGATGGTCTCACGCGTTTGTCCGGCGAACGTATTCGCCAGGAATTGATGCGCCTGATGGTGGCGCCTCGGGCGGCAGAGCTCATCGGAGTGATGAGAGACTACGGTCTACTTGCGCTCGTCCTGCCGGTTGCACCGCGCCCGCAATTTCTCAAGCGGTTGGCCGAGATTGAACGGGTGCAAGCTGCCTCGCCAGATTGGGCATTACGTCTGGCGGTTCTGGCGGTCGAAGTGCCAGAAGATGCAGCCAGATTGCGTGAGCGGTTGCGTCTTTCGACACCGGAATATGAAACGCTCCTGTTAGCGGCTGAGGCCCCAAGAACTGGACCGCGCCCAGATAGCTCCGTGCATGAGGCCAAGGTTTCCAATTACCGGCGCGGCGCGCGCGATATGCGCCGACAGCTGCTGATCAACTGGGCCCGCCTCGATGTGCCGCCCAATGACCCGACTGCGACCGCGCTTTACGCGCTACCGGAGCATTGGCAGCCGCCGACATTTCCGGTAAGCGGCGCCGATGTGCTCAAGGCTGGAGTTCAGCCAGGGCCCCAGGTCGGCAAGATTTTGGCAGAGCTCGAGCGCCGCTGGATCGAGGCGGATTTTGTATGGGAGCGCGAACGGCTTCTGACAGAACTTGATCGGTTGGTTTCCAGATAATCGGCCGAAGCATCCCGCTTTCAGAAAGAAATAAAGCCCCGGTCTTCGAAGCCGGGGCTTTAACGCACTTCGGTATGTAATGGATATCAGAAGTCCATTCCGCCCATGCCGCCACCCGGCGCCGGGGCCGCAGCTTCTTTCTTCGGCTTTTCGGCGACCATGGCCTCGGTGGTGATCAGAAGCCCGGCGACGGACGCGGCATCCTGCAGAGCATGCCGAACTACCTTGACGGGGTCGATAACCCCCTGGGCTATAAGGTCTCCATACTCATTCGTCTGGGCGTTATACCCATACGAGTACTGTGGGTTTTCCAGGATTTTCCCAACAATTACCGCGCCATCCTCGCCCGCGTTTTCGAAGATCTGACGGGCAGGAGCCATCAGCGCCCGGCGGACAATGTTGACCCCGGCCTTTTGATCCTCATTTTCAACATTCAGGGTGTCGAGCACGCTTGCCGCCCGAACGAGTGCCACACCGCCTCCCGGAACAATTCCTTCCTCGACGGCAGCGCGGGTTGCATTCAGCGCGTCATCGACGCGGTCCTTACGCTCCTTGACCTCGACCTCCGTTGCGCCGCCAACCTTTATAACCGCGACGCCACCGGTAAGCTTTGCCAGGCGCTCCTGCAGCTTTTCGCGGTCGTAATCAGAGGTGGTTTCCTCGATTTGGACTTTGATCTGATTGGCCCGCGCCTGAATATCCTCTTTCTTCCCGGCCCCATCGACAATCGTCGTATTCTCCTTGTCGATGGTGACGCGCTTGGCGCGGCCGAGCATATCAAGCGTTACGTTTTCGAGCTTGATGCCCAGATCTTCAGAAATCACCGTGCCACCTGTGAGGATCGCAATGTCCTCGAGCATTGCCTTACGGCGATCACCGAAGCCCGGGGCCTTGACGGCGGCGACCTTCAGCCCGCCGCGTAATTTATTGACGACAAGCGTGGCCAAGGCCTCGCCCTCGACGTCCTCTGCAATGATGAGTAGCGGCTTGCCGGTCTGCACGACGGCTTCGAGCACCGGCAGCATCGGTTGCAGCGAGGACAGCTTCTTTTCATGGACGAGGATATAAGGGTCTTCGAGCTCAACGGTCATCTTGTCCGGATTGGTGATGAAATACGGCGAGATGTAACCGCGGTCGAACTGCATGCCCTCGACCACGTCGAGCTCTGTTTCAAGACTCTTGGCCTCTTCTACGGTGATAACTCCGTCATTGCCGACCTTGCGCATGGCTTCGGCAATGATTTTGCCGATCTCAGCATCGCCGTTAGCGGAAATCGTTCCGACCTGAGCGACCTCGTCGTTAGAGGTGATTTTCTTCGCCTTCGATTTCAGCTCTTCCACGACGCGAGCCACGGCCATATCAATGCCGCGTTTCAAGTCCATCGGGTTGGCACCGGCTGCAACGGACTTGGCGCCTTCGCGCACAATTGCCTGGGCAAGGACAGTTGCGGTGGTCGTCCCGTCACCAGCCTGCTCGGCGGCCTTGGACGCGACCTCGCGCACCATTTGTGCGCCCATATTCTCAAACTTGTCTTCAAGTTCGATTTCCTTGGCGACGGTAACGCCGTCCTTGCTGATGCGCGGCGCGCCAAAGGATTTTTCAATGACAACGTTTCGGCCTTTCGGGCCGAGCGTGACCTTGACGGCGTTCGCAAGAATATCCACGCCGCGTAACATGCGGTCACGAGCTTCCTGGGAGAACTTGACGTCCTTCGCTGGCATTGCAGTGAACTCCGATTAGGGGGACGATCGGAAAAGCAGTCGAAGTTTATTGAGAATAAGGTTGGTCAACGATTTCAGGCTGCCGCCCGAGCGGAGCCCTTGTCCTCCAGAATGCCGAGGACCTCACTTTCCTTCATGATGAGCAGTTCTTGCCCATCAATCTTCACCTCAGTACCTGCCCATTTGCCGAACAAAATGCGATCGCCGACACGCACGTCGAGCGGCACGATCTTGCCGGTTTCGTCTCTATGACCCGGACCTACAGCCAGGACCTCGCCCTGTATCGGCTTTTCTTTCGCGGTATCAGGTATGATGATGCCGCCGGTGGTTCGGTTTTCCTCTTCAACGCGGCGGACGAGAATGCGGTCATGCAGAGGGCGGAACTTCATGGCATCAACCTCTTTATCGAGCGTTGAAACTGCCTTTCACCAGGCGTCCAAATAGGCAAACTGGACCCGCAAGGCACCAGTTTAATTGTTCAGGACTTCGGGTGATGTTCAGCCCCAATTCTGGGCTATAAGTCGGCAGTTTAGCACTGTCAAGGGTGGAGTGCTAACTCCCGAGGTGTTCAAACCCGGTCCTGATCGGCAAGAGAAACGCGGGGAGGGCGAGGCGGTTCGAAAGGTTTCCACAGGGGCAGGTAAAACAAAAGGGCGCTTGTGCAATTGCACCAGCGCCCTTTTGTTCTGAATGATAGAAAAACGACTTAGCGGACCAAGAAGTCTTCCAACTTCGCGCCCTTTTCGAGCTTGGCGGTCAGCCAGCGCGGCTTGCGGCCCCGACCACTCCAGGTCTCTGAACGATTGTCCGGATTGACGTACTTGGCAGCGACCTTACCGCCCTTGCTTACAGCCGGACGGCCAGGGCCGCTCCTGCCGCCAAACAGCTCGCTCACAGAAAAACCAGCGTTCTGAACGATCGCTTCGATCTTTTGCCTAACCTCGGCACGCTCGCGCTCGCGAGCCGTGGAAATCGCCTTCTCGAGCTTCGCTTCCAGATCAAGAAGCTCTTTCAGCGACATCTTGTCGAGATTTACGCTGGCCATCCGCGTCACTTCCTTTCGTCTTGCGGTTCTAATCACGTTACCTCGCTATCGTTGGGTGGTGCCCCCCAACCTCACATTCTGGGTCAGCCGTTTAATTGATTATGCCGGCCAAATAAAGAGGGATTCGGTCGCAGTTGCGCAAAAACATGGCCCCGCGAACAGCTCAAAGGAATGCCAAAGCGGTTAACATCTCCCTAAAGGGATTGCAAGCGGATGCATTTGGTTTATTTGCGTCGATTTTCAATCTTCATGATAGGGCAAAGATCGCTTGCTCGCCTCGGTAAGCTGACGGAGTTTCTTTTCCATAGCACTCCAATACTTTGGCGGTGCGACCAACAGTCTTGAGACAGCTCCTTGGCAGAATGCCATTCAACGCCGTTCGACTTATGAACGGCCGGTTTGTTGAGGGGCCTGTTTAAGAACAATCGACAAGTATAATGTGCCCGCCGCAACCCGAGTCGGGGATGAGAGGAGCCAATGCTGGAGCGCTATTTCGAGCTGGAACGGTACGGGACCACCGTACGCACGGAGATCGTGGCGGGCGTCACGACCTTCATGACTATGGCCTACATCATTTTCGTCAATCCGCAGATCCTTGCGGATGCGGGAATGGATCAGGGAGCCGTTTTCGTGGCGACCTGCCTTGCGGCAGCGTTCGCTTCGGCATTCATGGGGTTGTTTGCAAATTACCCGATTGCGCTTGCCCCGGGCATGGGCCTGAACGCGTATTTTACATACGGGGTTGTGAAAGGCCTCGGGTATAGCTGGGAAACGGCACTCGGAGCCGTATTTCTTTCCGGCGTCCTGTTCCTCATCGTAAGCCTCACGCGTATTCGGGAATGGGTGATCGACAGCATCCCAATTTCCCTCAAACTTGCGATTGCAGCCGGTATCGGCATGTTTCTCGCGATAATTGGCTTGAAAAGCGCCGGCATCATTCAGGCGAGCCCCGCGACGCTTGTGACACTGGGCGACTTGAAGAGCCTGCCGGTAGCGCTTTCCATTATTGGCTTTCTCCTTATGGTTGCCCTCGACGCCCGGAACGTGCCTGGTGCGATCATCATCGGGATTTTGGCGGTGACTGCTGCCGGAATCGCGCTGGGCGTGGGCAGCTTCGGCGGGATCTTTTCTCTGCCACCCTCTATTGCCCCCGTGTTCCTGAAACTGGATATATTGGGCGCGCTTGAGGTGGGGCTTATTGCGATCGTCTTCACGTTCTTCTTCGTCGACGTATTCGATAACACTGGCACTCTATTGGGGGTTGCGCACAAGGCGGGCCTCGTTGGCCCGGATGGCAAACTGCCCCGGTTGCGTCGTGCGCTGACGGTTGACTCGACGGCCGCTATGGTCGGTGCCGCTTTGGGCACGTCGACAACGACGAGCTACATTGAAAGTGCTGCTGGTGTGAACGCGGGCGGGCGCACAGGTCTCACGGCAGTTGTTGTGGCGGTGCTGTTCCTGGCGGCTCTTTTTATCTCGCCGCTTGCCGGCTCCATTCCGGCTTATGCTACCGCACCGGCTCTCGTCTACGTGGCCTGTATGATGATGGCGGCGATCAAGGACATCGACTTTTCGGATGCGACGGAATACGCCCCGGCCGTCATCACCGTTGTGGCCATGCCGCTGACCTTCTCGATTGCGCACGGCATAGCTTTTGGCTTTATCGCCTATACGGGCATCAAGTTGTTGGCTGGGCGCTTCAGCGATATTCGCCCGGCTGTCGCCATCCTGGCGGTGCTCTTCGTGCTGAAATTCGCCTTCTTGTGAGGCTTTTGACTTACGCCAAGCTGACGTGGTGATGGGCGCCTCGGGCGCCCATCATTTTGCAAGCTTCGCTACGTATTCGTAGACCGCCGTATGATCGGCCGTCGATCCCAGTGCCTTGAGAGCTTTTCCGAGAATTGCGTGGACAAGGTTGAGCTCTTCGGCACCAATTCCGAGATTGTCGGCGAGGGTNTGTGCCATGCCGACATCCTTTTCCATCAATGCGAGCGCAAATCCGGAATCAAATCGGCCGTTCAGCATGTAGCGNTCGACCTTGTTCTCGGTGGTGTTATTACGCCCAGTCGATGTATTCAGGATTTTGGTCATCACGTGCGGGTCGAGCCCAAACCGCTGGCCGATTATCAAGGCCTCGCAAGTCGCAATCAGCCCCGCAGCTGAGACGTAATTNTTGAGAGCCTTCATGGCATGGCCGGAGCCGAGCGGCCCCGTGCGATGAACCGTGCCCATTGTTTCCAGAATGGGCTGCACACGGTCGAGCAAACCCGCATCCCCGCCGGCCATAATGGCGAGCGTTCCGCTAATTGCCTTGGGAACACCGCCGGACACCGGCGCATCGATTAGGCCAATACCGCGGGAGGAGAGCTCCTCGCCGAGCGCGCGGGTGTCGAGGGCAAAGGATGAGCTCATGTCGATAATGATGGAGCCGGGCTTTAGCGCGTCCGCGAGGCTCTTGCCGCCATTCTGCCCCAGCACGACTGACCGGACGACCTTGCTGTCTGGCAGCATCGTAATGACAATTTGGCATTCTTCGCCGANGCGGGCCAGTGAACTGGCGATGCGAATTTGGGGAGCGGCTTCGCGGAAAGCTTCCGTCGCTTCGGTCCGGGCATCATGAATGACAACATGGAAGCCTCCTTTGGCCAGGCAACGCACCATTGGCGCGCCCATATTTCCGATGCCGATAAAGCCGACTGGCCCCATCCCCGCCATGAACGCCCTCCTGAGCTTGAAGCGAAATGCGAAAAGCGAATTGTCGGTGCTGAATAGAGCGAAGTCTTGCGCCGTGTCTATTCGCTTTCGCTTTTGTTATTCGCCGGAGGTGCTCAGCGGCCCTCACGCCACCAGGCCAGCGCAATGAGGATCAAGAGGGCAGACAGCGCCAGCAAGCCGGTGAACATCGGGGTGAGCTTGACACCGCGTGTCACGTAGGCCTCGCGGTCCTTGAGACCCATCCAGCCGGAGCCAGCGAGAACGCGGGACGAGGAACTCAGCATCGTAACGCGCGGCACGTCGACCGCTGACGGATCGCTGCTGGAGAAAAGTCCGCCGCCGCGCGTCCAGAACACACCGCCGCCCGTTTCCTCCACCAGCGGCCGCATTTTTTCTTCCGTGGCGGTCACTTCGGACATCTCCCGCGGATCTGCCGCGCCGGCGTGCGCAAGCGCCGTCAGGATGCCTGAAGGTGAGCCGGTTTGCATTTTATAGAGGCCCGGTTCGCGCACNTCGATGGTCGTGCGCCAGAGGCCCGGACCGGCCTCCTCNAGCGTGACCTCGNTCGTCTCTCCACTCGGCGAAAGAACGGTCACAGGAGGCACCGTNGGCTCCATCGAGCGCCGCTCGATCGTNAGTTTCAGCCCGCGAGCAGAAGCTGTCAGCCGTTCTTCTTCGAGGTCCGGCTCTTTCATCAGCCAGTGGGCGAGGCGGCGCAACAGATCTGTATGCGGTCCACCGCCTTCAAAGCCGCGTGCCCAGAGCCAGGCATGGTCCGAAGTCAGCAGGGCAACGCGACCGTTTCCTTTGCGGTCGAGGACGAGCAGCGGTTTGTCCTCAGCGCCGTTCATGACAATGCGCCCACGCTCCGGCAGCACATCAACCTGGCGGAACCAGCGCCCCCAGGTCGGTTCCTTGTCGTCGGCGCCCGGCAAACCGCGGGTCACGGGATGCTTGATGCCGTCGGCNGTCAGCTTGGCTTTGAAAGGCTGCTCGAGAACGCGGCCTGTCGGAATTGCGGGAAGGACCGGCGCCAGCGGCGTTCTGACGAGGCTTTGTTGCCCCGCATAGTCATCTCC
>JGI1652J44930_10000864_pt1 | contig 11650 bp, 13 predicted proteins | sample NewIslsDNAsample_FD_44930 | JGI IMG/M metagenome (IMG submission 44930)
GACGGCCACCCCGGCGATCGGGTCCGCCAGCCCGGTTTCCGGGTCGATGCGCCGGTAGATCTCCAACCCCCACGGCAGCTCGGTCGGCCCGCCGTAGAGCTCCTGGTTGAAGTAGTTGCCGAGCCGTCCGATGGCCTGGGCCAGGACGAGCCCGGGCGCCACCGCATCGGCGAAGGCCGGGAGCGGGATGCCGTGCCGCCGGCAGCCGATCCAGGCGCCCAGCGCACCCAGCGCGACCGCTCCCCAAATGCCCAGGCCGCCTTCCCAGATCTTGAAGACGTCCACCGGGTTCTGGCCGGGCCCGAAGTACTTGTGCCAGTCCGTCGCGACGTGGTAGAGGCGGCCGCCGACCAAACCGAACGGAACGGCCCAGACCGCGATGTCGATGACGTCGCTGTCCCGGCCGCCACGGGCCACCCACCGCCGAGTGCCCAGCCAGATCGCGACCACGATCCCCGCGATGATGCACAGCGCGTACGCGCGCAGCGGGAACGGCCCGATGTGCCAGACACCTCGCGGAGGGCTTGGAATGGTGGCCAAGAAAGCACTACCCGAAGCGGCAACCACGGCACTCACGGCACTAACCGTATCGGTAGGGCCACCAACGCCGGGAACCGCCCGGGCCGGAGATCACGTGCTCAGCGCGAACGAACTCCGCTGCCCAGTTCCGCGGCGAGCTCGGCCACGCCGTCCGGCCCCTGCTCCTCGGCCCGCGCGACGAACGCCGAACCGGAGATCACCCCGTCGGAGAAGGACGCGACTTCGGCCGCCTGCTGCTGCGAACGCACGCCCAGGCCGACGCAGATCGGCAGGTCGGTGTGGGCCCGGGTGCGCTGCACCAGTTTCGCCGCGGCCTCCCCGACCTGGTCCCGCGCTCCGGTGACCCCCATGACCGAGGTGGCGTAGACGAAGCCGGAGCTGGCCCTGGTGGTCAGCGCCAGCCGCTCCTCGGTGGAGGAAGGGGCGACCAGGAAGATGCGGTCCAGGCCGTGCTTGTCGGTGGCCTCGATCCACTCGTCGGCCTCGTCGGGGATGAGGTCCGGGGTGATCACCCCGAGTCCGCCGGCGGCCTTCAGGTCGCGGGCGAAGGCTTCCAGACCGTACCGGTGCACCGGGTTCCAGTAGGTCATCACAACGGCGGCCCGGCCGCTGTCGGCGATCGAGGAGACCACGTCGAAGGTGTCCCGCAGGCGGAAGCCCGCGCGCAGCGCGGTCTCACTGGCCCGCTGAATGGTGGGACCGTCCATCACCGGATCGGAGAACGGGACGCCGACCTCCACGATGTCGCACCCCGGCTTGTCCCCGGTGCCGGACAGCATCGCGTCGAAGAGCTTCTTGGAGCCCTCGACCGTCGGGAATCCCGCGGGTAGATAGCCGATCAGAGCTGCCCGCTTCTCGTCCTGGCAACTCTGGAAGACCTCGCGCAGGTTCACCGGGATTCCTCCTGCTCGTCACCGTCCACCAGGCCGAAGTACTTGGCGGCGGTGTCCATGTCCTTGTCGCCCCGCCCGGACAGGCTGACCAGGATGATCGCCTCCGGGCCGAGCTCCTTGCCCAGCTGGATGGCCCCGGCCAGGGCGTGCGCGGACTCGATGGCCGGGATGATGCCCTCGGTCCGCGACAGCAGCCGGAAGGCCTGCATCGCCTCGTCGTCGGTGACCGCGCGGTACTCGGCGCGGCCGATGTCCTTCAAGTAGGAGTGCTCCGGCCCCACGCCCGGGTAGTCCAGCCCGGCGGAGATCGANTAGGCCTCGGTGATCTGGCCGTCCTCGTCCTGCAGCAGGTAGGAGCGGGCGCCGTGCAGCGTTCCGGGGGTGCCCGCGGTCAGGGTCGCCCCGTGCTCACCGCTGTCGATGCCGTGGCCGCCGGGTTCGAAACCGAACAGCCGGACCTCCGGGTCGTCGATGAACCCGTGGAAGATGCCGATGGCGTTGGAGCCACCGCCCACGCAGGCGGCGACCGCGTCGGGCAGCCGACCGGTCAGCTCCAGCACCTGCCGCCGGGCCTCGTCGCCGATCACGCGGTGGAAGTTGCGCACCATCACCGGGAACGGGTGCGCCCCGGCCGCGGTGCCCAGCAGGTAGTGCGTGGTCTCGACGTTGGTCACCCAGTCCCGCAGGGCTTCGTTGATGGCGTCCTTGAGGGTGGCCGAGCCGTTGTCNACCGGGATCACCTCGGCGCCCAGCAACCGCATCCGGGCCACGTTGAGNGCTTGCCGCTCGGTGTCGACCTTGCCCATGTAGATCACGCACTCCAGGTCCAGGAGCGCGCACGCCGTCGCGGTGGCCACCCCGTGCTGGCCGGCCCCGGTTTCGGCGATGACCCGGCGCTTGCCCATCCGCTTGACCAGCAGGGCCTGCCCGAGCACGTTGTTGATCTTGTGCGAGCCGGTGTGGTTGAGGTCCTCCCGCTTGAGCAGGATGCGAGCCCCACCGGCGTGCTCGGAGAACCGCTTGGCCTCGGTGAGCAGCGAAGGACGGCCGGCGTAGTTGCGCAGCAGGTCGTCGAGCTCGGCCAGGAACTCGGGGTCCTGCTGGGCCTTCTCGTACTCAGCGGCCAGCTCGTCCTGCGCGGCGATCAGCGCTTCCGGCATGAACCGCCCGCCGTAGTCCCCGAAATGACCGCGTGGATCGGGATCGTGCCCCTCGGGCACGGGCTTGCCCTTGCGGTGAGCGCGCGCGGTCTCGGCGCCGCTGGCGGTCATTGCCTTACCTCCTGTGCCGTGCTGCCACCCGCGTCCGCGGGTGAAGCACCGATTATCCGCGTTACCGGCTGGAGCGGGGGCACGCCGGGTGTGATCCTGCGGTCACCAGCTGCGTGAGCGCCATCTTCGGGTTCTCACTGGTGACCAGGCCCTCGCCGACGAGAACGGCGTCCGCCCCCGAACCCGCGTAGGCCATCAGGTCGCTGGGTCCGCGAACCCCGGACTCGGCCACCTTCAGCACGTCCTGCGGGAGGCCCGGAGCGATCTTGCCGAACACCTCCCGGTCCACCTCGAGGGTGTGCAGGTTCCGGGCGTTGATGCCGATGACCTTCGCCCCGGCCTCCAGCGCCCGGTCGGCCTCTTCGGCGGTGTGCACCTCGACGAGCGCCGTCATGCCCAGGGATTCGACCCGGTCCAGCAGGCCCTCGAGCGCGTTCTGCTCCAGCGCCGCCACGATCAGCAGCACCATGTCCGCGCCGTGCGCACGGGCNTCGTGCACCTGGTAGGGGCTGATGATGAAGTCCTTGCGCAGCAGCGGGACGTTGACCTTGGCGCGCACCGCGTCGAAGTCGGCCAGGGAACCGCCGAACCTGCGCCGCTCGGTGAGCACGCTGATCACCCGAGCACCGGCCGCCGCGTAGTCGGCCGCCAGTTCGGCCGGCTCCGGGATGTCCGCGAGCACGCCCTTGGACGGGCTGCACCGCTTGACCTCGGCGATCACCCCGACACCCGGGGCGTCCAGCGCCGCCAGCGCGTCCCGCGGCGGTGGTGCGGCCGCCGAGCGCTGCTTGATCTCCTCGAACGGAACAGCGGCTTCACGCTCGGCGAGATCCTCGCGAACGCCTTCGATGATTGATTCCAAAACGGTCACGCGAACACCTCGCCAGCCGTGCCCCGAACAGTCACCCGCAAGTCGGCGGCTGCGCACCTGAATTCGTTGCGCTCGATCACGACACTCCCCTTCCCGCCGTGCCGTCGCATGGCCGATGCTAAACCCTGTCCGGCAGCCCCCCTCAGCAAGGGGTCGCCGCAACATCCCAGCGCAGCAAGGCTGTTTGCGTGCAGCCAACCGGATACTCGCCAGTAGANCGTGGGTTTCACCCGGTCAGCCAGCTACCTGGGTTACCGGTCCTCCTCCGTGGGGTCCCGACCCTCGTTCAAGTCGTCCCACATCCGCCTGCCCACATCCTGGGAACGCGGTTTGGTTGCTCCCGGCGCGGAATATTTCGCCCCCATCGCGGGCATCCGGCCGCCCCGCACCACCACCAGCACCCCAGCGGCGAGCAGGCACAGCGCGGACGCCCCCAGCAGAAGGGGGCCGGTGGCACCGAGGGCCGGCGCGCCCACCGGCTCGCTGCCAGTTGGCACTTCCGGGGGAACGAAGGCGGACCAGGAGTTCCCCTGGGCGAGCCGCCACCCCAGCACCGCGCCGATGGCGACCACCACCAGCCCGATGCACCGCCGGAACCAGCCGCGGGTGGCCAGCACCGCCGCCCCCGCGGCCAACGAGGCCAGCGCCAGCGGAACCAGCTCCGGCCACAGCATCTCCCCGGTGACGGCGACGTCGCTCGCCCCGCCCAGCGGGGACCGGTAGCGCTGCTGGAACCAGGTCACCGAACTGGCCGCCCACAGCAGCCCAGCAGCGGCCAGCACCAGCAGCAACACCGCCCACAGCGGACGCTTACCGGTTGTGGGCTTGGATTCCGCCCCGTTGGTCAACGCTTTCCTCCGTGTGCTGGGCGCTCTCCGGGCGCCGCAACGTTTCCGCCGTCGCCACCGCGTTCAGCACGGCGCGAGCCTTGTTCAGGCACTCCTGGTCCTCGGCCCGCGGGTCGGAATCGGCGACGATGCCACCACCGGCCTGCACGTAAGCGGTCCCGTTGCGCAGCAAGGCGGTGCGAATGGCGATCGCGGTGTCCGCGTCCCCGGCGAAGTCCAGGTACCCGACCACCCCGCCGTACTGGGCGCGCCGGGTGACTTCCAGTTCCTCGATCAGCTCCAACGCCCGCGGTTTCGGCGCCCCGGACAGCGTGCCGGCCGGGAAGCAGGCGGTGACCGCGTCGAGAGCCGTCCTCCCCTCCGCCAACTGTCCGGTCACAGTGGACACGATGTGCATCACGTGGCTGTAGCGCTCGATGCGGAAGAAGTCCAGCACCCGCACCGAACCCGGCCGGCAGACCCGCCCCAGGTCGTTGCGGCCGAGATCGACCAGCATCAGGTGCTCGGCCCGCTCCTTCTCGTCGTTGAGCAGTTCCTTCTCCAGCCGCGCGTCCTCGTCGGCATCGGCACCGCGCCACCGGGTGCCGGCGATCGGGTGCGTGGTCGCCTGCCCGTCGCGCACCGTCACCAGCGACTCCGGGCTGGACCCCACGATGGCGAACGAGCTGTCGTCCTCCGGCGCCTGCAACCGCAGCAGGTACATGTAGGGGCTCGGGTTGGTGGTGCGCAGCACGCGGTAGATGTCCAGCGCGTCAGCGCTGGTGGGCATCTCGAACCGCTGCGAGACCACCACCTGGAACGCTTCGCCGGCCCGGATCGCCTCCTTCGCCTTCTCCACCGCGGCGAAGTGCTCCTCCTGGGTGCGCTGCCGGTGGAACTGCGGCTGCGGCCGGGAGAACACCGCGACCGTGGGTTCGGCCGGGGTGAACAGCTGCTCGGTCATCTCGTCCAGCCGGCGCACCGCGTCGTCGTAGGCGGCGTCCACCCGCTCCGGGCTGTCGTCCCAGTTGACCGCGTTGGCGATCAACGTGATCGTGCCCTCGTGGTGGTCCAGCGCCGCCATGTCCGTGGCCAGCAGCATCATCATCTCGGGGATCTGCAGGTCGTCCTCGGTGAGCTCGGGCAGCCGCTCCAGCCGCCGGACGATGTCGTAACCGAGGTAGCCCACCATGCCGCCGGTCAACGGCGGCAGCCCGGGAAGCGGATCGGTGTGCAGCAGCCGGACCGTCTCCCGGAGGGCGTGCAGCGGGTCCCCCTCCTGCGGCAGCCCCACCGGCGGCGTGCCCATCCAGTGCGCCGCACCATCGCGCACGGTCAGCGCGGCAGCGCTGCGAACCCCGACGAACGACCACCGGGACCAGGAGCGCCCGTTCTCCGCGGATTCGAACAGGAAGGTCCCCGGGCGGTCCCCCGCGAGCTTGCGGTACACCCCCAGCGGGGTCTCGTCGTCCGCCAGCAGGCGCCGCACCACCGGAATCACCCGGCGGCCCTTGGCGAGCTCGCGGAACTCCTCTCGTCCTGGGCTGATACTGCCGATCTCACCGTCGCCGACCATAGAGTCATTGTGCCGCCCGGGGGAGCCGACCTCTCCGCCACCTCCCGTCCTTTGCCGTTCCCCGCGGGCACCGGGGAGGATGAACGGGTGCGCAGCGAGGGAGTTGAGCAGCGGCGAGGAGGGAAGCGCCGGGGGCGCCGGAGCAGCGGCGAAGACACCAGGAACGCCTTGCTCACCGCCGCCCGGGAGGTGTTCATCGAGCAGGGGTTCGAAGGCGCCACGGTGCGCGGCATCGCCGCGCGCGCCGGGGTGGACCCGGCCATGGTCCACCACTGGTTCGGCAACAAGGAAGGCCTGTTCACCGCGGCGGTGTCGCTGCCGGTGAACCCGGCGCAGCTGGTCCCCCAGCTGCTGGCCGGCGATCCGGAGCAGCTGGGCGAGCGCATCGTCCGNCGGTTCCTCACCGTGTGGGACGAGCACGGCGGCGGGGAGTTCACCGCACTGGTCCGCAGCATCGCCACCCANCACGACGCCGTGCGCATGCTGCGGGACTTCATCAAGACCGTGCTGTTCGGCCGGCTCATCGGCGAGCTGCGGATGGACCGCGGGGAGCTGCGGGCCGCACTGTGCGGATCGCAGATCGTCGGTCTGGGCATGGCCCGGTACGTGATCGAGCTGGAGCCGCTGGCGTCCGCCGACCACGACACCGTGGTCGCCGCCGTGGCGCCCGCGCTGCAGCGCTACTTGACCGGGGACATCTCCGCCCCGCCCGGGGCCTAGCCGGCGCTGCCCGCCGGTTCTGGGCTCTCCGGGCCGAGCAGCACGTCCGCGGTGAAGCAGGTGCGGTCCCCGGTGTGGCAAGCACCGCCGCCCTGCTGGTCGACGATCAGCAGCACGGTGTCCCCGTCGCAGTCCAACCGGACCTCGTGCACGTGCTGGGTGTTCCCGGAGGTCTCGCCCTTGACCCAGTACTGCTGGCGGCTGCGGGAGTAGTAGGTGGCGCGACGGGTGGTCAGCGTGCGGTGCAGCGCCTCGTCGTCCATCCACGCCATCATCAGGACTTCACCGGTGCCGCGCTGCTGGGCGATCGCCGCGAAGAGGCCGTCGGCGTTCCGCTTGAGCCGCGCCGCGATCGCCGGGTCCAAGCCGCTCATCGCACCGTGATCCCTTCCGCCCGCATGGCGTCCTTGACCTGGCCGATGGTCATCTCGCCGAAGTGGAAGACGCTGGCGGCCAGCACCGCGTCCGCACCGGCCCGCACCGCCGGGGCGAAGTGCTCCACGGCCCCGGCACCGCCGCTGGCGATCAGCGGGACGTCGACGACCTTGCGCACCGCCTGGATCATCTCCAGGTCGAAGCCGGCCTTGGTGCCGTCGGCGTCCATGGAGTTCAGCAGGACTTCGCCCACCCCCAGCTCCTGGGCGCGAGCGGCCCACTCGACGGCGTCGATGCCGGTTCCGCGCCGGCCGCCGTGGGTGGTGACCTCGAAACCGGAGGGAGTCGGCTGGCCCCCTTCCGGCACCCGGCGGGCGTCCACCGAGAGCACCACGCACTGGGCGCCGAACCGCTGCGAAGCCTCCCGCAGCAGTTCCGGGCGGGCGATGGCCGCGGTGTTGATGCTCACCTTGTCCGCACCGGCCCGCAGCAGCCGGTCCACGTCATCGGTGCTGCGCACCCCGCCACCCACGGTGAGCGGGATGAAGACCTGCTCGGCGGTGCGGCGCACCACGTCGTAGGTGGTCTCCCGATCGGCCGAGGAAGCGGTGACGTCCAGGAAGGTGAGCTCGTCCGCACCTTCGGAGTCGTAGACGCGGGCGAGCTCCACCGGATCACCCGCGTCGCGCAAGTTCGTGAAGTTGACACCTTTGACCACCCGGCCCTGATCGACGTCAAGGCAGGGGATCACACGCACCGCAACGGCCATGCTCCCAGGGTAGAGCTGGGCACCGGCCCCGCGGGCGCGGGGCCCATCGCGCCTTCAGCGCACCGCGGCCAGCGCCTCTTCCAGCGTGAAGTTGCCGGCGTAGAGGGCCTTTCCGACGATGGCGCCCTCCAACCCGATCGGGGCGAGTTCCGACAGCGCCACCAAGTCGTCCACACTGGACACACCGCCGGAGGCGATCACCGGGGCATCGGTGCGCCAGCAGACTTCCCGCAGCAGCTTCAGATTCGGCCCCTTGAGGGTGCCGTCCTTGCTGACGTCGGTGACCACGTAGCGGGAGCAGCCCGCCTCGTTGAGCCGGTCGAGGACGTCCCAGAGGTCACCGCCGTCCTTGGTCCACCCCCGGGCCGCCAACCGGTGCCCCTGCTCGGTGATCCGCACGTCCAGCCCCACGGCCACCCGGTCACCGTGCTCCGCGACCACGCGGTCCGTCCAATCCGGATCTTCCAGCGCCGCGGTGCCGAGGTTCACCCGCCGGCAGCCCGTGGCCAGTGCCGCCTGCAGCGATTCGTCGTCGCGGATACCACCCGACAGCTCGACGTTGACATCGAGCTTGCCGACCACCTCGGCCAGCAACTCCCGATTGGAACCGCGGCCGAACGCCGCGTCCAGGTCGACCAGGTGGATCCACTCCGCTCCGGCGCGCTGCCAGTTCAGCGCGGCCTCCAGCGGATCCCCGTAGGAAGTCTCCGTACCAGCGGCACCCTGGACCAGCCGTACCGCTTGTCCTTCAGCAACGTCAACAGCAGGCAGCAGCGTGAAACTCACGCGCTCAACCCTACTGGGCCCGGCCGCGGTCGGCGCGGACCGGGTTCCCGACCGTCAGCGCTGCTCGCGGTCGGCGCGGACCACGGCGATCACCGGCACCGCGAGCACCACCAGCGACAGCAGCACCCCGGTCCACAGCGGCACCCCGGCCTGCACCAGGTAGGGGAGGGTGAACCCGGCAACCAGCCCCACCGCGAGGACGACGGCGACGCACCGGGTGACCAGGCCCGGACGCAGCAGTCCGTAGCGGCGGCTCACAGGNTGTTCAACCAGTTCCGCAGCAACTGGGCCCCGGCCTCGCCGGACTTCTCCGGGTGGAACTGGGTCGCCGACAGCGCCCCGTTCTCCACCGCGGCGATGAACGGTTCACCGTGCTCGGCCCAGGTCACCTTGGCCGGCTCCAGGGACTCCGACGGCTCCATCTCCCACTTGCGCGCGGCGAACGAGTGCACGAAGTAGAACCTGGTGCCCGGCTCGATCCCGGCGAACAGCACGCTGCCCTCGGCGGGCTGGACCTCGTTCCACCCCATGTGCGGGAGCACGTCGGCCTGCAGGCGCTCCACGGCGCCCGGCCACTGACCGCACCCGTCGGCCTGCACGCCGTGCTCCACGCCGCGCTCGAACATCACCTGCATGCCGACGCAGATCCCCAGCACCGGGCGGTCGCCGGCGAGCCGCCGGTCGATGATCTTGTCGCCCTCGGCCCGGCGCAGCCCCTCCATGCAGGCGGCGAAGGCCCCCACACCTGGCACGACCAGTCCCTCGGCCTCCAGCGCGGCATGCTTGTCGGAGGTCACTTCGACGTCAGCGCCCACGCGCTGGAGAGCGCGTTCCGCGGAACGGAGATTGCCGGATCCGTAGTCCAGGATGACGATTCGTCGTGCCACGGCACCAGGCTACCCGCCGGAGCCCGCGCCGCCGCATGTCGGGGAGTTCAACCGAGGAACGCCCGGATCCGCGCGGCGAGGGCAGCCGGATCCAGTCCGTGCGCGGCGGCGTGCTCCTCCGGCGTGCCGTACGCCCGCAGCTCGACGTCCCGGCGCACCCCCAGCGGCAGCACCCGGTGCGGAGTCGTCGCGAGCGCCTCGGCCACCAGGTGCGCCGAGGTGCCGGACAGGTAGGGCTCCACCAGCACGACGTCCGGCGCGGCCTGCTCCACCGCCCGGTTCAGCCCCGCGGAGTCGAACGGCCGGACCGTGGCGGTGTACAGCACCGTCACCGGCAGCCCGCTGGTGGCTTGCAGCACCGGTCCGAGCATCGGGCCCACCGCCAGCACCACGCCGCGCTCGCCGCGCCGGAGCACCGACCAGCCGGGGCCCACCGCTTCCGGGCGCGGATTGGTCTGCTCGGAGAGCCGCAGGTAGACGCGCCCCTCCCCGGCCAGCGCCGTGCGCAGCAGCGCTTCGACCTCCGCGGGGTGCCCGGGCACGTGCACGGTCCAACCGGGCAGGGCGTCCAGCAGCGCCACGTCGCCCGGGCTCATGTGGGTCCGCCCGGCCTGGGAGTAGTCGTAGGAAGCGCCGTTGCTCACCAGCACGGCTGCCGCGTCCTGGTGGTCGAGGCTGATCTTGATCTGCTCGAACGGTCGTTCCACCAGGAACGGGGCGATGGTGTGCACCACCGGCCGCATCCCGGACAGCGCCAGCCCGCCGGCGATGCCGATCATGGCTTGCTCGCGGATGCCCACGTTGATCACCCGGTCCGGGTGGCGGCGGGCGGCTGCGGTGAACCGGTCGGCCGACACGTCCGCCAGCACCAGGGCGATCCGCGGATCGGAGTCGAGCGCTGCGGTAGTGGTGTTGACGAAGGTCTCGCGCACGGTCACGCCACCTCCTTGGGCTCGACCTCGGCGATCACGGCCAGCGGCCGGGAGCTGCGCCGGTCGGCGAGCGCCTGGCGCAGGGCGGTGTGGTCGCGCCCGTCCGCGGTGCGGGTTTCCCAGCCCTCGACGGAGAACCGCCGGGCGATGCCGCCCGGCCAGCCGTGCGTGGCGGACCGGTTGTCGACCACCACCGCGGTGAGCCGGGAAAGCCCCATCCGACCGGCCACCGCGATGGCCTCGTGGTTGCTGCCCTCGTCGAGTTCGGCGTCCCCGGTGAGCACCACCACCCGNGGTTTCGTCCGCCCTTGGGCGCGCAGTCCCAGGGCCGTGCCGACGCCCAGGGCGAGCCCCTGCCCCAGCGAACCGCTGCTGATCTCCACCCCCGGGACCAGCACCCGGTCGGGGTGGAACCCGAGGCGGGAGCCGTGACTTCCCCAGGAGTCCAGTTCTTCGACGGCGATGAACCCCTTGGCCGCCAGCACCGCGTAGTAGGCCATCGGACCGTGTCCTTTGGACAGCAGGAAGCGGTCGCGATCAGGATCGTCCGGACGCTCCGGGTCCACCGACAGGACCTGGTCGTAGAGCACCCACAGCACGTCCAGGGTGGAAGTGGCGGCGAAGGTGTGCTTGTCGTCCCCGGTCATCCGGCGCAGCAGGGCGGGGAGCTCGGCGTACCCGAGCGCGGAAGAAGTCGTTGTCATGACCCGATCCTTGAAGTTCGAGTGAACTCCAAGTCAAGTCCTGATCGCAGCACGAACCTGGAGTTAGCTCGAAGTAGCTAGTCTGGTTCCGTGGCTGAACTACCCAAGAAGCTCACCATCGGTGAGGTGTCCCAGCGCAGCGGCATCGCCCAGACCGCCCTGCGCTTCTACGAGCAGCGCGGCCTGATCTCGTCCACCCGCACCTCGGGCAACCAGCGCCGGTACGACCGCGCGGTGCTGCGCCGGTTGGCGTTCATCCGGGCCGCGCAGCGGGTCGGGCTCAGTTTGGAGGAGATCTCGCGAGCCCTTTCCACGCTGCCGGCCGACCACGCGCCGACGAAGGCCGACTGGACGCGGCTGTCCCGCAAGTGGCGGGACGAGCTCGACGCGCGGATCGACGGCCTGCAGCGCTTGCGGGACCGGCTGACCGGGTGCATCGGCTGCGGTTGCCTGTCGCTGCGGTCCTGCGCGCTGCACAACCGGGACGACCGGATGGCGG
>JGI1652J44930_10000867_pt1 | contig 11624 bp, 8 predicted proteins | sample NewIslsDNAsample_FD_44930 | JGI IMG/M metagenome (IMG submission 44930)
CAATCTCCTTCATTAGACAAAATGTAAAAAATATAAATGCGTTCATTCCACAATATGACTAGGCTCCTTTGTTGAACAGCAACAAATACATAAGAAATAAAACTCCTCTACTTCTGTAGAAGAGCCTTATTTGTCATTTTGTACATATTGCGCTTCGTTATTTGGCATTAAATATTCGTATGCTTTGATCATAAATTCAATAGCTAGCCGTTTCTCCGGATTCATAAAATCGTCACCCAATAATTTTTCTAATTTTTGGATGCGATGATAAAGCGTTTGTCTAACGACAAACAATCTTTTGGCCGTTTCTTTTTTCGAGCCGTTACACTCCAAGTACACCTTTAATGTTTCCATCAGCTTTCCATTGTATTTTTGATCATATTGAATAACAGGTTCTAAATATTCCATTACCACCTCATGCAAGTCACTATATTTATGAATAAGCGAAATAATTCGATATATATGTAAATCTTCATAAAAATAGCTATTTGCTTTTTCGCCCAGCTGATTTTGGATTTTAATGGTTTCTAAAGCAGTTCGATAACTTTTGTCCATATGGGAGAGGTTTTCTACAAATTTTCCAACTGCTATGAGGAATTTCGGGATTCTTTTTTTATTCACAAAATCAGATTCCAGCAAATATTTAATCCCCATCTTCATACGACTTTTCCATGTTTTTATGTCACGCTTATTCACCATAATAAATACAACGCTGTTGCGAAAGTCAACAGGAAATGCGGAAAATCCTTGTTGTTCAAAAATAGTCCGGCACAATAATTTGAAATAAGTAATGTCTAAGTTCAAGTATTGTTTCGATGATTTGAATCTGCAAATAATGACCAATCCACCTTTTGGCCTTAATTCTGCTTCATGATCTGTTAAATAGTCGAAAATAGCTTCACTCGTATGCTCACCTTCTAACCAACCCTTTAACCATTCATGTTCTTGCGCTCGCTTTTTTTCTTCTACATATAAATCCCGCAGCAAATGTTGGGCAAGAGCAGTAGCCGTTCGATCCAAAATAAGAAGATCAAATTCACTAATTTCTTTATCGATGGAAACAATAGATAATTCCGCATATTCATTACCGAGGATTTGAATGGACTGAGAAGCTGTCTTTTGCTGTGGATGAAGTGCAGATGCAGAATCCAGCAGTTGTTGTTCTGCATCGGATCGTTTTACATATTTCGGCACTAACTCTACTTCTTTTCCATTTATCCGAAAAATGACTTGATGTCCTAAATAGTGATGCAGAAATTTTAAAATTTCATCATAATGATCAATCGACAACAATTTCTTGTTTAATTCTTGTGAATAGGACTCTAGGCTGGAGATAATTTGATAATGCTGGTTAATCAAATAAGTGTGGATATCCTGGGTGATTTCGACGAATGGAACTTCTTTGAGAAAGAGAATAATTGGGAAGTGGTGTTCGTTCGCTAAGTCAATCACCTCTTGCGGAATGGAAGAAGCATAAGTCCCTATTTCAATACATAATCCAGATGCATCACATTCAATGAGTTGTCGCACAAAAGACATAAACAACGATTTGTTTTCCTTCCATCCTACTCCAGTGGACAAGATAAGTTCTTTTCCTTTCAGTAGATTACTGATTTTGGTTACTTCCACGACATGCACCCATTTTACCGTGCGATGCAACCCTTGATGCCCAGCTATAATCTGAATATGCTCAAAATGCTTTCTTTTCAAAATATCAGAAACCGTTAATTTGGAAGTTTTCATACACACTTTTCTTCACCCCCTTGTATGAAAATATCCTTAAAAATGAAAACGTTCTTTTTGAACGCCGCCTCACCAAGAGCAACGTGCTCCCCAATCTAAAGAAGGAGGGGAAACAAGATGCGTTGAAAACGCAAGATGAAATGGGATTAGATTGTGCTTTGTTTCGTCTATTGACTTTAAAAACCGAACCTTTTCTTTTCATCAAAGCACTCTCTGAACGATCATATCAAAACAGAGGACAAGCTCTAACTATTGTGCAAAATCTCACTGACAGCCCAGCCAACCGAAATCCCGGGCAAATGAAACGCTTTGTGCCGCTTCTTTTTTACATAAATATTCAAACTTAATCGAAAAAAGATAGTCGCCTTATCTTTTTAGTGTTATATTTTCCTTTTCTCCATTGAAATAAATGCAAGTTTCACTTGGTTTTGTGCTAGCTATAATTTTTCCATATCGAATAGAATATCGAATAGGTGTTTGTCTACGAATAGCGTCGTATTCATCTTCTGCGCTTAAGACGATCATATTTGCCGGTTTCCCCTCATCAATGCCGTACTTTTCTTCTATATTTAATGTTTTTGCACTGTTTACTGTAATTAAATCAATGGAGTTCATAATTTGCTGATACCCCATCATTTGACAGACATGAATACCCATATGAAGAACCTGAAGCATATTTCCAGTACCTAATGGATACCACGGATCAAAAATATCATCATGACCAAAGCATACGTTTAAACCGTTTTCCAGTAACTCTTTCACCCTTGTAATTCCTCTCCGTTTCGGATACATATCAAACCGTCCTTGAAGATGAACGTTCACAAGAGGATTGGCTACAAAATTGATCTCTGATAACTTTAGCAATCTCATCAATTTGTAAGTGTAAGCATTGTTATAGGAATGCATAGCCGTCGTGTGGCTTGCAGTCACTCGTTTTCCCATTCCTGTACGGTATGCTTCTGCCGCTACCACCTCTACAAATCGTGAGTGTTCATCATCAATTTCATCACAGTGGATATCAATCAAACGATCATATTTTTCTGCTAACGCAAAAACTTTCTTTATCGACTCCTCTCCATCTTCTCGGGTAAATTCATAATGTGGGATTCCTCCAACCGCATCAGCTCCCATTTTTAGTGCTTCTTCTAGAAGCTCTTCCCCTCCAGGATAAGAATTAATCCCTTCTTGTGGAAAAGCTACAATTTGCAAATCCACATATGGTGCAATTTTCTCTTTCACCTCCAGCATAGCTTGCAACGCTATTAAATGAGGATCGGTCACATCTACATGTGTTCTAACATGCTGTATTCCTTGAGCAATTTGCCATTTTAATACGGTTAACGCTCTTTTTTTTACATCTTCTTTTGAAAGACGTTCTTTTCGTTCCGCCCATCGTTGAATTCCTTCAAATAAAGTACCGCTTTCGTTCCAACGAGGTTCTCCAGCAGTAAGCGTTGTATCCAAATGAATGTGTGGCTCGATAAAAGGGGGAAGCACTAGGCTTCCGTTTACATCGAGAACTTCATCACCCGCGAAATATTCATCCCCTTGAACAATTTTCTTTATGAATCCGTCTTCAATGACTATTGTCCAATATCCATCTTTCCCGCGAAGTTTTGCATTTTTTATAATCATGGATATCATCTCACCTCTTCTGTTTCCACGTTTGTTGCTGATGATAGAATAAATTGAGCTACAAAATGAATGACAACATAGGATATTGCAGCTCCTAGTAATGAGTTTAGTGGGGCAATACCTATGGACAATTTTCCGGAAAATGCTCCAATGATCCAAGATACAATAGCTATCCAATTTACAACTTTAAATTTCATATTCTCAATGCTTGGATATAACCCACGTTTGATGAGAAAATAATCAGCTAAAATGATGGCGCCAATCGGCGGCAAAATGGAACTTAAGAATGTTAAGAAACTAATAAAACTTTTATAAAGCCATATTGACAACACAGTTCCTACAAATCCGTTAAAAAGAACGATTTTGTTTTTTGGAATTTTAAAGATATTAGAAAATCCTAGACCTGATGCATAAAGAGCATTATCATTCGTTGTCCAAATGTTTAACCCTAACACAATGATCGCTGGAATAATTAATCCTTGTAAAAACATGACTTCTGAAATATCAGATTGACCTGTTGCAACCGCCCCAATTCCACCGAATAGAAACATAAGAGAGTTCCCAATAAAAAAGGCAATAAGCGTTATTAGCACAGCATTGCGTTTACTGTTTGCAAACCTTGTAAAATCAGGTGTCAATGTTCCGCCGCTAATAAATGACCCTATACAAATTGTGATGGCAGTACTAATGGCTATTGATTCTGCTGGTTGATAATTCATTAAAGCTTGTAAACCACCGACAGAAGCAATTGCATTGAATATTGAAAATCCCCCCAATATAGCCACAGCCGGCACAGCTATAAAACTTAAAATGGTCAAAGCTCTTATACCAATAAATGCGGTCGACGTCATTAAAATTCCACCAATAATTGTCAACCAAACAGCATCAATCCCTGTTACCTTTTCAATCGGAAGAGCAAACATGGCAACCCCAACACCAAACCAACCTACTTGTGTAATCCCTAATAAAAGGGATACCAAGTAAGAACCTTTTTCACCAAATGAATATTTCGCCAATAGGTGAGTTGATAATCCAGTTTTTGCGGCCACATAGCTTAACAAACCAGTGTAAGCTCCCAATAATATATTTCCTATGAGTACAACTAAAATAAATTCTTTAGCAGTTAAACTAACTCCAAGAGTGCCACCGGCCATCATACTCGCTGAAAAAAAGGTGAAGCCCAACATAACCATCAACATTTTCCAAAAACTGCTTCGACTGCTTTGTGGAACTGCCGTCAACGAGAAATCATGATCTGCATTCATATTCTTTCCCATACTAATTCCCCCTAGTATTCTACTTTTTTGATATGATTATACTTGGAAACAAAAAATATGTTACAAAACATGTAAGAACATCTTACATATTTTTTAATCACTTAGCTTTGCATTTTAGAACAAAATCGATGCTAAATCGAATAAGAGGAAGGAGACTAACCTCGTCTTTTTCCTTTGCCTAACGGCAGACGCGCCAGCCTCCGCTTGGCATTTTCCCGATAGATGACGCTTACGCTGGATTACACAAAAAACATCCATAAGTAAATTTTGCTCCCCACCCATGCATGAAAATAACCGTTCATGAATCCGTTGTTTTCACGGAAAAGTTCCATGAGCAACGCTTGCTCTCCACCCGGGATGAAAATGGCCACTCCAAAGGCGCGCATTTTCACGGAAAAGGTGTTCCAAAGGTGATGGTTAAAAAACAAAAACGCCGAGTCATCCCCCACCTATGTCTCACTTAGAGGTGAGGTCTTCGCGGCGCTTATAATAAAATTCTGCGGCAATTCTTCCACTTATTTTTTATTAAGAAATTTATACTCATCGCTTGAGGCAATTTCTCTTAATTAAAACTACTGAGCTTGTTTCATTTGACAGATTAATAAGGATGCAAAATACTTACGAGCATCCGCATTTTTAATATGCAATATTTGTGTAGCGTCCTTTTTTCCTGAAGGGTCTGGAATTTTCGATTCGAATTCGACGAAAGCTCCGCTTAAATTTTCTCTAACATTTTTTATATAGTACCCTTGTTGAATCAAATAATCAATTTTATCTCTTTCTGCTAAAAATTCTTGATGCGAAGACATCTTAATTACCTCCCTTTATTTTGAATTCGTACTTGCTTCAACAATATTAGAAGATACTATCGTTTCGTCATCTATTATCCAATCTCTTCCAACTGTTATTCCTAAATATTTCTCGTCATCCGGATCTTCGATTTCAGCTTGTTTATATTTTTGAAACCACCAATATTTTGCCAAGAAATAATAACATATCGCACCAACGATGAATCCGACCACAAACGAATAATTTATGAGGAAATAGGCTGCTGTCCCACCAATAATCCAAGCAATAANCCCCGCAAGATTAAATCCTTTGAAATAGCGGTACTGCCCGTCCTCTTTATAAAGGTCATACACATTAACGCGACGCTTGCGCAATAAGTAATAGTCTGCAAATAAAATCCCCACAATGGCTGATAATACTCCTCCGCAAATTAACAGTGCCGGAATAATGATGTTAAATAAACTCCAAGGTTGTACAACCGTTCCGATAATACCCGCAGTAAATACCCCTGCCCAAAACGGGAATTTCGGGCCTCCAATATTAGAAAAAATAGTCGCTGCTGGAACAACGTTTGCGGATGTATTGGTTGACCATTGTGCTAGAACGATCATAAGTAAAAGAATACCAAGAATCAAACCATTGGCCGATTGTTGAAGAGCAACAACCGGGTCATAATTTTGAAGCGCAATATAGGAAACCGCTCCAATGACTACCATAAACGTTTGTGTAATAGTCATGGCTACAATATTGCCAACAATTGATGCTTTATTTCGTTTAAACCAATTTTTTTCATATTTTGGTGCCTTAATAAATCTTGATATGGATGGCATATCTGCAGCCAATGTAGACCAAAATCCCATATTGCTCATGATGACGACGATAAATGCTGTTACAGCAGCTCCACCAGTGGCAGGATGTTCTACCCATGACCAAATATGGCGTCCCTCTTCCAATGCTTTTTCCGAAAGGGTTGTATACATCCAAGCTGAAATAATAATAATAATTGGCGCAGCCAAATCTGCAAAACGTTCAATCGCCTTGATTCCTAATGCTGTATTAATTAGCTGTACAAGCGCAAATATGATATAGCATAAAAACCAATTATCAAAATTAAATAAGATTTTTAATATTCCGTTCATAGCCGTCGAGCCAAAATACGTATTAATGCCAAACCAGCATGAAGCTGCAAAACCACGAATCAAAGAAGGAATATGTGTGCCAATTGTTCCGAATGGAGCCCTCATATACACAGGAAATGATAACCCATGCTCAATACCAATATCTCCAATAATCGTCATACATAAACCAATTAATATTGAACCAATAATAGTCCCCAAAATTACCCATACAAGAGATAAATTTTGCACCCCAGCACCACCGATGGCAAATGCCGCAAGTACCACCGCCATACCGACCCAAATGAAAGCAAATCCTAATGTTCCAATAGTTTTCCCGCTGTGAGGTACCGGTAAAAGGTCTGGAGACTTTAAATAATTAGATTTCTTACTCATAACATCACTCCCTAAATAAAAAATAACTATTTGCTTAATCACCACTTGCTTACCTTTTGTTTTCATCTAAATCTTTTAAACTAATGAATTCTAAGCGATAGTGATTTTTGAAGATCTACTATCGCTTAGAAAAGGGATAAGGCCAAGCTAAAAAATGGAGTGATTCATGTTACGTTTTGGAGTCGTTTTAGGGAGCAAGAGAAAGTAGATGACTATTTTATTAAATTGTTAATTTTTCGTTTTGTTTGGAAATCGTCGAGGTTCCATATTTTGCACGTTTTAAATATTGTCCGTAACCTGGTTTTCCGACAAATCGTTTATCACGGACGACAAATTCGCCTCTACATAGAACCGATACCGGTTCGCCGATTACTTTCATTCCTTCGAATGCATTGTAGTCAACGGCCATATGGTGTGTTTCAGCCGAAATCACCCGTTCGATATTCGGGTCAAAAATAACTAAGTCTGCGTCTGAGCCTACTGCAATCGTTCCTTTTTTTGGGAATAAACCAAACAATTTAGCAATTCTTGTCGACACAATGTCGACAAATTGATTTAACGTAATTCTCCCTTTCTTCACTCCTTCACTGAAAAGAATGCTGACCCGATCCTCAATGATCGGTCCGCCATTTGGAATTTTAGTAAAATCTCCTCTTCCAAGTTCTTTTTGTCCTTTAAAGTCAAACGAACATTGGTCAGACCCCAACGTTTGAAGCTGACCGTTTTTCAATGCATTCCATAATACCTCTTGATGCCATTTTTCACGAAGCGGAGGAGACCAAACATATTTTGCACCTTCAAAATTAGGCTTTTCTAAATATGATTGATCGAGAACAAGATATTGCGGACACGTTTCTCCCCATACATCCAACCCTTTATTGCGCGCTTGTGCAATTTTCTCAACCGCTTGCGCACACGTTACATGAACAACATAAAGTTGTGAACCGGCAAGTTCTGTTAATTGACATGCCCGCCCTGTCGCTTCTCCTTCCAATTCTGGAGGTCGTGTTAATGCATGGTAAATCGGATCCGTATTCCCTTCCGCAAGTGCTTTCTTCGTTAAATAATCAATCACATCGCCATTTTCCGCATGAACCATAACGAGAGCTCCAAGTTCTTTGGCAGCTACCAACGTACGGTATAACGTTCCGTCATCTGCCTGAAATACATTTTTATACGCCATAAACACTTTAAAGGATGTAATTCCTTCTTCTTCGATGATTTTCGGCAGCTCTTCTAACACCTCGTCTGTAATTTCACTAATCATTAAGTGAAAACCGTAATCAATCACTGCTTTTCCCTTCGCTTTGTTATGCCAAGTTTCAATCGCTTTTTTCAACGGTTCCCCTTTATTCGTTAAACAAAAATCGATGATGGTCGTTGTCCCGCCAAAAGCCGCCGCAATCGTCCCGGATTCGAAATCATCCTTTGTCACCGTGCCGCCAAACGGCATATCCAAATGTGTATGCGGATCAATGCCACCTGGAAATACGTAACAGCCTTTTGCATCAATCACTTCAGCGCCTTTGTCCTCTAAATTTTGGCCAATCATCGCAATTTTCCCGTCTTTAATAAGCAAGTCCGCTTCATACGCATCCGTTGCGGTAACAATCGTTCCATTTTTTATAATTTTTGTCATTTCTACATCCTCCTTTGATTAAAAAGCTTATTTTACGTCAACATTACAGTTGCTCAGACTGTTAATGACTGCTTGTCTCTCATTCCATGTCATCGATGGATGTTCGCTTGGTATTTCAACCATGTTAATCGCACCATCCACCGGACAAACGATCGAACATAAATTACATCCTACGCAGTCTTCTTCCCTTACTTTTAAATACTCTTTTCCATTTTCATCCCTTAAGCGATCAATGCATTGATGTGAAGCATCTTCACAGGAGATATAACATTTATTGCAATTAATGCAAACATCTATGTTAATGCGGGCAACCACTTTATAATTAAGGTCGAGGTCCCCCCAATCGGAATATTTATGAACCGATTTTCCAATAATATCCATAACAGAAGCAATCCCTTTTTCATCCAGATAATGGTTCAGTCCGTCAATCATATCTTCAATAATACGGAAGCCATGATGCATGACTGCCGTACAGACTTGCACGCCGGTTGCGCCCATAAGCATAAATTCCACTGCATCCTTCCAAGTTGATATGCCGCCGATGCCGGAAATCGGTACATGAATACGCGGATGCCGGGCACATTCAGCAACCATGTGCAAAGCGATTGGTTTAACAGCTGGACCGCAATAACCTCCATGTGTTCCCTTCCCTGCGACATGCGGAATCGTATTCCATGTGTCCAAGTCAACTCCCATTAAGCTATTGATGGTATTGATCATGCTGATGGCATCGGCCCCGCCCTGAACAGCAGCTTCAGCTGTCGCCGTTATATCTGTAATATTAGGAGTCAGCTTAACGATGACAGGCGTACGCGCTACCTCTTTCACCCAATATGTTTGTTTTTCCACAAGTTCAGGCACTTGCCCGGAAGCCGACCCCATCCCCCGTTCGGCCATCCCGTGCGGGCAGCCAAAATTCAGTTCAAGCCCGTCTACGCCCACATCTTCCACTCTTTTCACAATTTCATGCCATTTTTCCCTTTTTGGTTCAACCATAAGGGATGCCACCACGGCCCGATCTGGAAAACGCTTTTTTGTTTCATAGATTTCTTTTAAATTCACTTCAAGAGGACGGTCCGTAATCAACTCGATGTTGTTAAAGCCCATCACACGCTTTCCATTAAAGCTTACAGCCGCAAACCGGGATGATACATTTAAAATGGGTTCGCCGAGCGTTTTCCAAACCGCTCCGCCCCAACCAGCCTCAAACGCTCTTTGCACTTGATAGCCGGAGTTGGTTGGTGGTGCGGAAGCGAGCCAAAATGGATTGGGAGATTTTATTCCCGCTAAATTAATACTTAAATCCGCCATTTTCTTGCCCTCCTCCGTTCAAAATGACAATATCAGGCAGTTTCGCTCACTGCTTTTGTTAAATATTGATGTATCGCGTAAGCTGCCTCTTTTCCTTGCTGCGCAGCGCTGACAACCATCGCTTCGCCTTGTCCTTTTTCAAAAATGACATCACCACAGGCAAAAACTTTTTGATTGGATGTTTGATAGTTTTCCGGATTCACTTTCACCACACCATCATCATGCTCTAATCCAAATTCCTTAATGAGCTCAAGGTGCCGCATCTGGCCGATTGCTTTAATAACCACATCGACCCGCATCGTAAACTCGGATCCTTCAATTGGAACAGGACGACGGCGTCCGTCTGCATCTGGTTCTCCTAGCTTCATACGAACACATTCGATATGGGTCACTTTTCCGTTTTCATCACCAATAATCCGCTTCGGTGCAGTTAACCAACGGAACTCGACGCCATCTTGCTTCGCAAACTCGTATTCAAAATCGTACGCGGTCATTTCCTCTTTTGTACGGCGATATAAAATTTTTACATTTTCCGCTCCTAAACGCACCGAACAAGTTGCGCCGTCAATCGCAGTGTTTCCAGCACCGATGACAACCACTCTTTTCCCCACTAGCTTGTCAGTCAATGGTTTTGTTTTCGTTTCTTTAATCAATTCAATGGCATCATACACTCCGTCCAAGTCCTCTCCTTCAATCCCTAACATTGGAACTCTCCCCATACCGACAGCCAACACGACTGCATCGTAATGATCTAAAAGCTCCTTAGCGGAAATATCTTTTCCTACCCGCGTATTGGTGCGAATTTGTACCCCTAAACTTTTGACTTGATTCACTTCCCAAAACGATATTTTTTGCGGAAGGCGGAAGGAAACGATGCCGTACGTATTCAGTCCCCCTGCTTCTTTTTCCGCTTCAAAAATGGTGACCGTATATCCCATTCGGGCCAATTCTCTAGCCGCAGATAATCCAGCAGGACCGCCGCCGACAACAGCCACTGTTTTTCCGTTTTTCTTTCCAGCCTCAAACAATACTTCTTCATTCCGAATGGCCCAGTCTGTCGCATATCGTTGCAGCTTTCCAATCATGATAGGCTTGGTGGAATGATTCAGAACACAGGCACCTTCGCACAATTCCTCCGTCGGGCATACCCTTGCACAGCTGGCACCGACAGGATTGGACAACATAATGGTTTTTGCCGATCCTTTTAAGTTTCCGGACGCAATTTTCTTGATAAAAGCCGGAATATCAATCCCCGTAGGACAAGCTTTAATACAAGGAGCATCATAACAATATAAACATCGGTTGGCCTCTTCTATCGCTTCCCGATCGGTTAAACTTGGTTCCACTTCTTGGAAGTTCTTCTCCAAATCAGAGAGGGATAGGCTCATCGCAAACAACCTCCTTCTTCATTTTAAAAAAAGGGAATAGAGTAAAACCCTAATCCCTTTTTACGCTTTATGGCAGTAACGCTGTCATTTCGTTGTAAGTTTCCGGACGGCGGTCTCTATAAAACTGCCACGTATCGCGAACTTCGCGAATCATCTTTTTGTCCATTACACCGATGACGACCTCATCTTTGTCACGGCTTCCCATCGCAACAAAGTTGCCTCTTGGATCGACTAAATAAGATTGCCCATAAAATTCTCCCATGTTCCATGGAGCTTCATATCCGACCCGGTTGATGGCAGCGACATAATATCCGTTTGCCACTGCATGGGC
>JGI1652J44930_10000868_pt1 | contig 11623 bp, 10 predicted proteins | sample NewIslsDNAsample_FD_44930 | JGI IMG/M metagenome (IMG submission 44930)
CCAGGATCAAACTCTCCAATAAGTAGTTTGATTGCTCAAAATGATTGACTAGCATGTTTCTTTAGACGCTTTGTTTTGTTCAGTTTTCAAGGTTCAAATTTCATAAATGGAGCGGGTGATGGGAATCGAACCCACGACATCAGCTTGGAAGGCTGAGGTTTTACCACTAAACTACACCCGCAAAATTAAAAATAATTAAATTTTATTCAAATCGGGAAGACAGGATTCGAACCTGCGACCCCATGGTCCCAAACCATGTGCTCTACCAAGCTGAGCTACTTCCCGTTCTCTTATGGCGCGCCCGACAGGAGTCGAACCCATAACCTTCTGATCCGTAGTCAGACGCTCTATCCAATTGAGCTACGGGCGCAATATTTAAGACAGCTTTATCATTATAATACAGAAAAAATGTTTTGTCAATATATTTTTTGGTGCGGCCGAGAGGACTTGAACCTCCACGGGATTAACTCCCACTAGGCCCTCAACCTAGCGCGTCTGCCATTCCGCCACGACCGCAATATTATATAGAAAAAGTAGTAGAGCATTATTTATCATATAATAAACTCATTCAAATATCAACAGGGAATATTTAGATAGAAACTGGGCTAGCTGGATTCGAACCAGCGCATCACGGAGTCAAAGTCCGTTGCCTTACCGCTTGGCTATAGCCCACCGAAAAATCTCTTTTAGACATTGAAGGAACATTTACATACAAAAATTCTTGTAGTGAAATGTTCCAAAAGAATGACGGTCCCGACGGGAATCGAACCCGCGATCTCCTGCGTGACAGGCAGGCATGTTAACCGCTACACCACGGGACCAAAATTATATTTTATAATTTCCTTCATAAATTTCGATTGTAAACTGTCCCTTCCTCTTCTCGCTATTTCATTGATGTTGTGTGCGTCGGGACAACTCGCCGCTTTTTCAACGAAGAATTGCTCGTCGCTACACTACGGGACCATGAGTTAATATTGTTTATTTCAATCATTGATTTAGTTTCGCTAAACTGATCCACTATCTTCTCCTTGATTCATAGATGCTATATGCTTAAAGGATCACTCACATTGATTCAACAAAATTATAATAAATAATGACCCGTACGGGATTCGAACCCGTGTTACCGCCGTGAAAGGGCGGTGTCTTAACCACTTGACCAACGGGCCATATCAGACTCTTATGATTATAAGAATGATTCATTTAATTGTCAACAACAAAATTCAATTAAATTTAATTATTTTTATTCTATACTTTCCAATCCTTTCAACATCAATTTTCCTCGACATTTTCCACAAACATATCTATGAATATTAACTTTCCTTTTTCTTTTATAGATGTAAGAACATTTACTACATTCATAATAGTAGACCTTCGAAGAAACTTTTCTTTGTCCTTGGATTGGAGTACAAAATCTTGGAGCCCCTACTTTTTTCATTAATTCTTTAAATTCACGATCTCTATGTTTATATCCTTTCCCACTTAAATGTAAATGATAGTGGCAAAGTTCATGCTTAATAATCCCAATCAATTCATTTAATCCATGAGTTTCGTAATACTTTTTATTTATTTCAATATTATGACTCTGAAGCATATAACGTCCACCGGTAGTACGAAGTCTAGGATTAAAAATAGCTTTATGAAGGAAAGGTTTATGGAAATATGTTGAAGAAATTTCTTCGACAAGTTTTTGAAGTGATTCTTGATCCATCATTTTCTCTCCCATTTATAGTGAACGTGACAACCATTATAACATAAAATGATTAATACCACTCGAAATATGGAGGGGATTTTATGCCAATTTGGTTTTGTAACCAAATGCGCAGAGCCTTTTATGAAAAAAATCGCTATCAGATAAAATTACTTAATCAATGTTGGTTCTTTTACAGAAAGAAACACTGCTCGGATTAAGTTTGAGCAGTGTTTTTTTATTATTCTTCTATTTTTATCATCGATAATGAGATTCTCCCTTTTTTCACATCTACTTCATCAACCCAAACGGTAACAATATCTCCTACAGAGACAATATCTAATGGATGTCTTACAAATTGTGTGCTCATTTTAGAAATATGGACAAGTCCATCTTGCTTAACCCCAATATCGATAAATGCGCCAAAATCAACAACATTTCGGACCGTTCCTTGTAATTCCATCCCATGTGTTAAATCTTCTAGTGATAAAACGTCTTTTTTTAGTAATGGTTTAGGTAATTCATCACGCGGGTCACGCTCTGGTTTTTTCAACGCTTCTAATATATCCTTTAATGTTATTTCCCCGATATTTAAGGTGTTTGCGACATCTTTTACAGATATTTTAGTTATTGCTTCTTTTAATGATTCGCTACCTAAATCGTCTGTAGTAAAGCCTAAGTTTGTTAATAATTGACGTACTGCTTCATAATTTTCAGGGTGAATTGGTGTACGATCTAGCGGCTCATCTCCATCAATCACTCTTAGGAATCCAATACATTGTTCATATGTTTTTGCACCTAGTCTAGGTATATTTTTCAATTCTTCACGATTTCGGATTTTCCCTTTTTCTTCTCTATATTTAACAATATTGTTCGCAACAGTTTTCGTTAACCCAGACACATATTGGAGAAGAGCGGTTGAAGCTGTGTTCACATTTACACCTACTTGGTTTACCACTGTTTCAACTACAAAAGTAAGGGATTCATTTAATTTTTTTTGAGATACATCATGTTGATATTGCCCGACCCCTACTGATTTTGGATCAATTTTTACTAATTCAGCTAACGGATCTTGTAGACGTCTAGCTATCGATACAGCACTTCTTTCTTCTACCTGTAAGTCAGGGAACTCTTCTCTGGCAAGATCTGAAGCTGAGTAAACACTTGCACCCGCTTCATTAACGATTAAATAAAATACATCCCTATCAACATCTTTAATGACGTCGGAAATAAATTGCTCGGTTTCACGTGAGGCAGTACCATTTCCAATAGCCACTACCTCAACAGAGAACTTATTTATAATATCTTTTACCTTCGTTGATGCTTGTTCTATTTTTGAATTTGGTGGATGAGGGTAAACAACATCAATATGTAATACTTTCCCTGTTTCATCTACTACAGCTAGTTTACAGCCAGTACGGTAAGCTGGATCGACTCCTAAGACCATCTTCCCTTTAAGCGGTGGTTGGAGCAATAAATTTTTTAAGTTTTGTGAAAAAATATGAATCGCCTGTTCTTCCGCTTTCTCGGTCAATTCATTTCTAATTTCCCTTTCAATAGAAGGTTGAATGAGTCGTTTATAACCATCTTCAATAGCTTCTTTTACTTCTTTCGTTGTAATAGAATGATGATTGTTTATAAATTGCTCATATAAGTAATTTATAATTTTTTCGACGTCAGGTTTTACAGAAACCTTTAATATCTCTTCCTTTTCTCCCCGATTTAGAGCTAAAATGCGGTGAGGTACAATTTTTTCGATAGGCTCCTCATATTCGTAATACATTTCATAAATTCCTTTTTCATCCGCATCTCTATCTTTAACGGATGATTGGATCAAGCCATGTTTAAATGTTTCAAAGCGAATCCATTTCCTCACATCCGCTTGATCAGAAACAAATTCAGCAATTATATCTTTTGCGCCATTAACAGCATCTTCAATAGTTAAAACTTCTTTTTCTTCTTGAATATATTTAGCAGCTTCTTCCTCTATCGAACCTGAAACAGGAAATGTCATCATCCATTCCGCAAGAGGTTCCAAACCTTTTTCTTTAGCTACACTTGCCTTTGTCTTTCTTTTCTGTTTGTAAGGTCGATATAAATCTTCTACTTCTTGCAATTTTATAGCAGAGGCAATTTTATTTTTTAAATCCTCTGTAAGCTTCCCTTGTTCTGAAATAATACGGATGACTTCTTCTTTTCGTTGTTCTAAATTTTCTAAATAATTCCAACGCTCTAATATCCCTCTTATTTGAACCTCATCAAGTTCACCTGTTTTTTCTTTCCTATATCTTGCTATAAAAGGGATTGTATTTCCTTCATTTGTTAACTCTAATACATTTTTTATTTGCCATTCTTTTATTCCCTTTTCTTTAGCTACAATATTTATTAAATCTTGCTTTGGCATAACAACTTGTTCCAATCATTTCACTCCTATTTTCAAATTGTTTCCNTATCTATTTTAACAAAAAAATCATTCTTACAAAGGATAGCATCCAATAATAAAAAAATCTGCCCATGTAGAAGCAGATTTCTTTGTTATTCCCAACTATATATGACGAAATTATACTCCATCATATTTGATATTCTGTTTTAATATCATCGGGATGAATAGCCATTTTCAATTTATTAATGGCTCTTCTTTGTAATCTTGATACGTGCATTTGTGAAATCCCTAACTTTTCCCCACATTCTTTTTGACTCATGTTTTCTAAAAATGTATATTGAATAATTATTCGTTCTCGTTCTGTTAAAACGTGGAGTACTTTTTCTAAGACTAGACGTTGATTTACCTTTTCATAACCTTCATCAACTTTCCCCACAATATCTAAAAGTGTTACTTCCCTACCATCCGAATCTGCCTCTAATGGAAAATCAACAGATAAAGCATGATAGCCTTTCCCTATTTCCAGCGCCTCAAGTACCTCTTCTTCTGAGACATCGATTCTTTCTGAGATTTCTTTAATCGTAGGAGATCTTTGTAACTCTAAAGTTAACTCTTCAATAGTCGTATTTATTTTTGGATTAAGTTCTTTAATTTTTCTAGGAACATGAACACTCCAAGTTTTATCACGCAGAAATCTCTTAATTTCACCAATAATTGTAGGAACGGCATAGGCTTCGAAACTTTTCCCGTATGATTCATCGTATCTTTGTATTGCTGCAAGTAAACCAACCATACCTACCTGAAAAATATCTTCATAGTAATGTTTCGCCTTTGAATATTTTTTTGTTAAAGACTCTACCAGAGGTTTATAGATTTGGACTAATTGTTCCTGGGCAGCTTGATTTTTATTTTCTTTAAATTCTTTAATTAACTGGGGAACATTCCTCTTTACCTCTTCGTTAGGTTGAGACTGTTTTTGCATTCCTCTCCACCTGCTCTCGTTCCAGGAGCTTAGTCATAAATACTGCCACACCATCATCATGTTGGATATGAACTTCATCCATAAGAGTCTCTATTAAGTAGAGACCTAAACCACATCCCGTAAGAAATTCAACAGGATGGTTTCTCTTATAAAGTTCAGGTTGTTTGCTTTCATTCATGATGTCAAATCTATTGCTTTGATCGGAAATCAATACTTTAAGCCGATCTTCAAATATGGCAAAACCAATCTCTATAAATCCTTTTTCACTTTTTTTATATATGTATTGAACGGCATTGTTAATCACTTCACTTACCGCTATTTTTAAATCTTCAATATCGTCGTATGAAAATCCCATACGATTGGCTATTCCCGATAATGTTAGACGAATAACTCCAACATATTCTGAGTTTGCTGGGATTCTCATTTCTATGAAATCCAAAACTTGATTCATTAAGTTCCACCCTTTGCTCGTTAACTCGATCTCAAATTAATAGCAACAAAATAAATTTCCAAATTTCCGCCTAATATTACAATATCATATTTTCAATATAACTGAATATTCAATCTATATAAAATAAAAAAATATTACTGAATTTATTATAAAAATTAATTCTATTCGATAGCACATCATTTGCAAATGTTACAAACAAAAAAGCCCTTTAAAAAAAGGGCACATTTTCGGCAGAAACATATGCTTTTAGTTAACAAGACGACCTTTCCTATTCCTTTCCATACATGAATGTGGAGGTATTATGGAAAAAAAGAATGTAATATGTAAGAAAAAACGCTCTCTATCAAATAAGAGCGCTACTTGTACTAGAAATCGATAAGCCCCAAACTAATTTGTAAGGCTTCATCAACTTTTTCCATCATTTCTTCATCTAGATGAGTAATCTTATCTGTTAATCGTTGTTTATCTATGGTACGAATTTGTTCCAGTAAAATGACCGAGTCCCTTTCGAAACCATATTTTTCCGCATCAATTTCTACATGCGTTGGTAATTTGGCTTTCTGGATTTGAGCGGTAATAGCAGCAACGATCACAGTAGGACTAAACCGATTCCCTATGTCGTTTTGTATGACAAGGACAGGACGAATGCCGCCTTGCTCAGAACCAACAACGGGGGAAAGGTCAGCAAAGTAAACGTCGCCACGTTTAACAATCAAAGGATTATCCTCCGCTTACCAATCGTTCAACAGTATGTTCTGCCTCATACTCAGCTTGAAACGCCTCGGAAGCAATAGATAAATTAATTTTTGCCATCTCCATATATCCCCGTCTCATCGATTCACGAATGTGTCTTTTCTTCCGTTCACGTAAATACATTTTTGTTGCTTGATAAATAAATTCGTTTCTATTTACATTCTCTTGCTGGACATAACCGTCAAGTTCTGTTAAAAAATTTTGCGGTAAACGAATTACGATTTCTTGAGTTGCGCTGGATTCAGACACAAAAACACCTCCACCAAAACTGCAAAAACGATATACCTACCAATTACCATATTACCATCATTTGAAGGTAATGCAAAGAGTTTTCCACAATCCATAACTATTATCGCCTAAAATCAGATGGAATTATGCATATTTTCTATTTATTTTTGTTTTTTAATTATTATTTTGAATCTTGTCAATTTGAAGATTTTTACTTAATGATTGGGTTGGAAACCCCTATCATATTTTCCCCACGTAGATAAACACGGGGAACACGATTAGATATCATACATGGAATTTCATAATTAATTGTGTTTAGTTTTTCCGCAATTTCATCAATAGTAATCGAAGCTTCTTTTTGTTTTCCAATCAATGTTACTTTAGTTCCTATTGGCAATGGTCCCGGAAGCTTTATCATACATTGATCCATACAAATTCGACCTACAATTGGAACTCGGACACCTTCTACTAATACTTCTTGTCCTTCTAATTTCCTTGTCCAACCGTCNGCATAACCAATTGGGATTGTTCCAATCCATTCATCTTCCNTTGCTGTATATGTACAACCATAACTAATACTTGTTCCCTTTTCTACTTTTTTCACATGAACAAGTCTTGAGTGTAAAGAAAAGGCTTCGGCTAATGGGAAAGGCAGCTCATCCTTTATCTCTTGTGATGGACTTAATCCATACATAGAAATTCCAAATCGAACAATGGAGAACAGACTTTCCTTAAATCGTAAACTGGCAGCACTATTACTTGCATGAATCCATTTTGGCTTTTTATCTATTGATTCTAATAAATGTTGAAAGTTTTCTAGTTGATATTGATAATAATGAAGATTTTTTGAATCAGCTGCTGCAAAATGTGTAAAAATTCCTTCAATAGCTATATTTTTACAACTTCGGATTGTTTCGATGAGTTCTCTTAACTCCGTTACCGTTTGAAGACCAATTCTCCCCATTCCCGTATCACATTTGATATGAATATTTAACTGCTCATTATTTAAATAAGATTCTGCTTGTTTAATCCAATCTTTTTGAAATGCTGTTAAGGAAATCTTATTTTTTGCTGCTATTGGAGCATATTCAGGACGCGTTAATCCTAGAACTAAAATCGGTTCCTGGATGCCATTTTTTCTTAATTGAAGGGCTTCATCTAAAATCGCCACAGCAAGAAACTTGCATCCTAATTGAACAGCTTCTTTAGCTACAAATGTGGCACCGTGACCATATGCATTAGCTTTAACAACTGCCATTATTTCAGTTGTCTCTGGTAGGATTGATCTCAAATTCCGAATATTTCTTTCTATATAATCTAATCTTATTTCAGCCCATGTATCCCGATAAAAATGATTGATCACTTGACCACTTCCTTAAAGTATCTTTCAATATTGATTATTATGATAATATAAATAAAGTGTCAATTGGAACAGGGTTCATTTATGTTTGTAAAAACAGATTTAATTTCAAAAATTAAATTCTTTAAATGCTGCCCCATGGGGATTTTTGTACCACTAATTTAAAGATATAAAAATATTATGGAGTTGAAAAATAAGTTAATATTAAAAGACCTAAGTCCATTGATATAGACTTAGGTCTTTTCCTTTAAAAAGTATGTTTACTATTTATTGGCTTTTTATGATGATTATTTTTCTATGGTTTCTTGTACAGATCTTGCTACCATNACTAACTCTTCAGGTGAAAGGCTATTGGACGCTAACATGTATTCAACACCGTCATGCATCCAAGTAATAGAGTTTTCAGTCATTGCACCTACTGTAAATCCAAGATCAACAGGATCTCCATTTACATACATAGGAGAGATAGAAGCGGTTGTTAAAACCTCCACTTTATCTTGAATTAATGTAAATGATTTATCTTTGCCACCGTAGGTTAATACAACACGTCTTCCATTATCCGTATTAAACTCGTCTTCGGAAATTAACTCCACTCCCTCTAATTCCATGCTTGGATATTTTACAGTAAACATATCATCATACGGTTCTGTAGAAACAGCTACTTCGAGTTGTGCACTTGTCATATTTTTCTTCATATCAAAAGCATTATCATCAAACTTAGCATCAAATTCAACTTTACTAAATTCCACCGTTAAAAGTGCATTACGGTCTTGATCCATAACTTTGACACTAACAGGGGATAAGTCTTTTTTATTAAATCTAATTTCTTGAAGTGGAAGCATTTTATTATATTGGTACCTTGTTTTCGTTTCAAACACATAATGTTTTTCTGTTTCTTTGAACTTTGCCTCTTTATCTTCTAAAATATCTTTTACTAGTGACTCATAAAGGTAAGCTTGACTGCTATTATTTGGCCAATCGCTTTGNAATTTAAAGCTTTTATTTAGTGCTGGTGTTAAAACAAAAACTCCTTCTTTATTTCTTAGGATCATTTGATTTTGTTCTTTTTCNGCATTTTTTAGATTGACCCGATAATAGTTAGGCTTATTATGCCAAATTTGCACCTCATATTCTTGAGGCTCCGTCCCCATCTGTAATGTCATTTTAGCATCTGCTTTGTACCCCTTTAATTTCTCCACTTTGTTACTTAAATCTTGGGTTACATCTTCTTTTGATTTCGCCCCACAACCTGTTAGTAATAAAATGAAGATTAATCCGACAAAAAGAAATAGCCATTTGTTTCTCATTTTTCCAACCCCTTTTAGTCTCATTCACGATTAGTTTAGAGAAAGGATATGCCGAAATAGTTAAGATAAATAATNGGCAACACCTTGTCTCTCTATGCAATATGAATATATGAGACAACCTAGGGGAATATGCTCAATTGAACATGCTTTTTAAAATTAATTGTCCTCAATTATTACTTGAGCGACTGCAAATGTTTGACTATGAGAAATGGAAAGATGAACACCATTTTTAAAAGGCTTATGTATATACGGTTTCCCTTTTTGATTCGTATCAATCTCAATATCTTGAAAAGAAAGATCCTTTCCAATCCCTGTTCCGTTTGCCTTTGCAAATGCTTCTTTTGCCGCAAACCTCCCAGCTAAAAACTCTACTTTTCTTTTATCGCTTAATTTTTCAAATTGGAGCAATTCATTGTTCGTTAAAATTCTATTTTTAAACTTCTCATTTCGTATTAAATGTTCAATACGGTTAAGTTCAACAATATCAATACCAATTCCTTTTATCATTTTTCACCTCTTCTATTTAATACAGTCTTTGCATATACAGTATTGTACAAATTTCTAAATGAAATATTGAATAAGGGAGAATGTATATGTTTGTTCGTCGAGAAAGTTTTGGTCAATATATTCGCTCTTACCCTGTTGTAACTACCATTATTGTACTAAATCTAGTATTTTTTCTCCTTCTTACAATCCCAGTGTTTCCAAATCAATTCATTTTTCAATCTTTAGCAGGAGTAAATTTGTATATAGCTGAAGGTGAATGGTGGAGAATCATTACACCGATTTTTATGCATTCATCCTTTTCACACCTATTTTTCAATTGTTTTTCATTAGTAATTTTAGCCCCATCTCTGGAAGTTTTACTTAGGAAAAATCGTTTTCTATTTTTATATTTAGCCTCAGGAATTTTCGCTAATATTGCAACTTATATTTTCGAACCATTAACTTATGTGCATGTGGGATCAAGTGGAGCTATTTTCGGGTTATTAGGATTTCTATTTTTCCTTGCCATTTATAAAAAGCATTTAATATCTAGTTCCCATGCACAAATGATTATTGTCGTCGGAATGATAGCATTAATTTTTTCATTTACAGATATTCGAGTGAATATTACCGCTCATTTGGCAGGAATGTTATTTGGATTTATTTATGCAAGAATCATTTTCAAGTGATAAGATAACCATTCTTATTTATAGAAAAGCTGCTCCATTTCGAGCAGCTAACTTAGAGTTTTATCTTCTTGGCTTAACCATTTGTAAATATTATTTATATCACTAATAGATAGATCGACAGCTATTCCCTTTTTCCCAATGCCACCAGATTTAATGAATGCAGAAATACTTCCAACTTTTGATTTTTTTTGAAAAATTGTTTGAGTAATATTGATATCTTGTATACGATTTCTTGGCAAATAAAATGTAGTTGTTGAAATTATTCGATGTCTTAATACAAGTTGTTTGTTAGAAATATTCCAACCGGCTGCTAGATAGGATAAATACCCCCAATAAATGGTAAGTGGTAATAGAGCGAAACTAAATAGTCCCCAAGGGAAATGGAAATAGCTCAACCCCCCTATGATGGGTAAGCTAATCAAGGAAGTTCTTAACATATATCGTTTTGCACTCCGCCTTGGCGCACCCGTTAATTCAACATCTATTGTATATTCAGGTAAACATTCTTCTATATATTTTTTTAATTTTGATTTTTTTATTAGTGGTAACAGCATGATATTGATACTTTCATTATTCGTAACTGAGCCACCNGCACTTTCAATGTATACAGTNACATAACCGAACAAATGGCGGATAATGCTTTGTTCTACACGAATAGCCTGAATTCTCGACAATGGTATTGTAAGTTCTTTTTTTTCNAAAAGTCCCCTACTAATTATTAAGTCATCTTTTATTTTTCTAACTGTGAAAGAATAATATTTTATAAACGTTATTATTATCGCTAAAATATAGGCGATTAATAAGAAAATAAAAACGGTTAATGAAATCAAGAAAATACTATTTTTTATAAATTCTTTGATTCCTTCAAATACACTTTCGAACGGAATAAATTCATCAAATTGGGAAAGAAAGGCAAAAACTGCTGATATAATAACACCAACCCCACCACTAGTGACAGCAAACATGAATATTTCTCTGTTTGGCATTTGATAGATGATTTTTCCTGTATGTTCATTATCCGATTCGTTCTCTATATCTATTTTTTGATGTTTTACACTGTTTATATATTCCTTAATAGAGAAAGCTTCGGTTTTAGGAATAGCTGCAAGAATAGCATCGCTTTCTTCTAATCCGCTTGAACCAGCCGTTTCAATTTTTACCAATGCTAATTGAAAGAACCGGTGGATGATTCCTTCTTGTATATCAATACTTTGAATTCTTTCGAAAGGTATATATCTATTTTTTTTCACAAATAATCCTTGCACAATCTTTATCTGATTATCCGTTATTTCGTATG
>JGI1652J44930_10000869_pt1 | contig 11616 bp, 10 predicted proteins | sample NewIslsDNAsample_FD_44930 | JGI IMG/M metagenome (IMG submission 44930)
TTTATTGTAGCCTCCGTTTGTGTCAGGGATATGTCAGGGGCCTTTCGGAAAGCCAACCCCGGAGAGGATTGGACACCGGGGAAAAAACCCCGTTTCCCGATTTGTCCCCGCAACTTGGTGTGGTATACTTCATGTAGACATCGGAACCTGTTGCGGAACGGGCCTCCGCCCGAAACAACCCACTCGGAAAGGCGGTATCATGATGAAGATGATGGATGCCCACGAAATCATCTCCTACATCCAGAACAGTGAAAAGAAAACCCCGGTGAAGGTATACATCAAGGGAGATCTGGAGGGAATCGACTTCGGACCGGACGCGAAGGCCTTCGTCACCGGCCGCGTCGGCGTCATCTTCGGCGACTGGAAGGCTTTGAAGCCGGTGTTGGACGCCCACAAGGACCGCATTGAGGAGATGGTGGTGGAAAACGACCGGCGCAACTCGGCCATTCCTCTCCTCGATCTGAAAGACATCCCGGCGCGGATCGAACCCGGCGCGATCATCCGCGAACAGGTGGAGATCGGGAAAAACGCGGTGATCATGATGGGCGCGGTGATCAACATCGGGGCCGTCATCGGCGAAGGGACGATGGTCGACATGAATGCCGTCATCGGCGGCCGGGGAACCGTCGGCAAAAACTGCCACATCGGCGCCGGCGCCGTCATCGCCGGAGTGATTGAACCGCCTTCGGCCAAACCGGTGGTCATCGAAGACGATGTGGTGATCGGGGCCAACGCCGTCATCCTGGAAGGCGTAAGGGTCGGCAAAGGGGCCGTGGTGGCNGCGGGAGCCATCGTCACCGACGATGTGCCGGAATACACCGTCGTCGCCGGCGTCCCNGCCCGGGTGATCAAAAAGATCGACGAGAAAACCCGCGCGAAAACGGAGATCAAACAGGAATTGCGCCAGCTTTGATCCGCCTCCTCCCTTAAGGGCCGCACGGCCCTTTTTCTTCAGAGGANAACGGCACTCCCCACGCGTGCAGAAAACCCCGATCGGAGGATCAGCGATGAACGAATGGCAAAGATTGGACGAACAATACATCCTGCCCACCGTCAGCCGGCTGCCCATCGCCATCGAGCGGGGGGAAGGNAATTATCTGATCGATACCGACGGCAATCGCTATCTGGATCTTTTCACGGGGCTGGCCGTCAATGTCCTGGGGCATTCCCATCCGGCCATCCTCCGGGCCCTGGAGGAGCAGGGAAAAAAGTTTTTGCACATTTCCAACCTCTTCCTGAATCCCCCGGCCATCCGCCTGGCCCGCCGGCTGGTGGAGAACAGCTTCCCCGGCAAGGTGTACTTCGCCAACTCCGGGGCCGAGTCGACGGAGGCCGCCATCAAGCTGATTCACAAATGGATCCGCACCGAGGGGAAGGGGAAGGACGGCATCGTCGTGCTGAAAAACAGTTTTCACGGGAGAACGCTGGGAGCCCTGCGCCTGACGCGCCAACCCTCGGTCTACCAGGATTTCCCCCGGCTTGACTTTCCCATCTACGAAGTGGAGCCCAACGACGTGGATGAACTGATCCGCGTGTGTGAAACGAAGCGGCCCGCCGCCATCCTGGTGGAGCCGATTCTGGGAGCCGGGGGCGTGCTTCCCCTCTCCGGGGCGTTCCTGGAGACGATGGGCGACATCTGCAGGAAGCAACACATCCTGTGCTGCGTGGACGAAATCCAGACAGGGATGGGCCGGACCGGCACCCTGTTCGCCTACCANCAGACCGGCCTTCAACCCGACCTGCTCCTCTTCGCCAAAGGGATCGGCGGCGGCCTCCCCCTGGGGGGCATCATCGCCGGGCACAGGCTGTCCCATCTGTTCCGACCCGGGGACCACGGCACCACCTTCGCCCCCTCACCCCTCAGCGCCGCCCTGGGAAATGCGGTCCTCGACGTGCTTCTGGAAGAAGGATTGCTGGAAAAGGGGCGGCAGGCGGCGGAACACCTCTGGAACCGCCTGCGGGCGCTCAAGCAGAAACATCCGGATGTGATCCGCGACATCCGTGGGAAGGGCATGATGATCGGCATTCACACGAAGCGATCTCCGGAGGAAATCCGCCGGCTGATGCTGGATTTTTTGAAGGAGGGGATCCTGGTCAACGTGACCGCCCGGACGGTGATTCGCCTGCTTCCTCCCCTCACGCTGACCCGGGAAGAAATCGACCGCTTTGCCGACGCCCTGGACGAATACATCTCCGCCCGCTTTTCCGCATAGGTGGCGCCGGAGAAATTTCCCGTCAACTCCAAGCTTTCTCATCCAGCTGTCCGAAAGGAGGCCGGNCATGACGACGCCGCTCAACCCCTTTGTGGCGCTGCGGCGCCAATTGCACAAGATCCCGGAGCCGGGATTCAAAGAAGTGAAAACCCAGCGCCTGCTGCTGGATTACCTGGCCACGCTGCCCGGGGAACGGATGGAAATCCAGACNTGGAAGACGGGCATTCTCGTCCACATTCCGGGGAACAATCCCTCCCGCCGCATCGGGTACCGGGCGGACATGGACGCGCTGCCCGTGGAAGAGGAGACCACCCTCCCCTTTCGCTCCACCCATCCGGGCTGGATGCACGCCTGCGGCCACGATTTCCACATGGCCATCGCCCTGGGGGTCCTCACCCACTTCGTCCATCATCCCATCGACGACGACCTGCTCTTCGTCTTCCAGCCGGCGGAAGAAGGGCCCGGAGGGGCCAAGCCCCTTCTGGAGAGCGAAATCTTCAACGCCCGGAGGCCGGACATGATGCTGGCCCTCCACATCGCCCCGGAATACCCCGTGGGAACCATCGCCGTCAAACCGGGAATCCTGTTCGCCAACACCTCCGAACTGTACATCGACCTGGTCGGACGGGGCGGCCACGCGGCCATGCCCCACCTGGCGAACGACATGGTGATCGCCGCCTCCCAACTGGCCNTCCAACTGCAGAGCATCGTCTCCCGCAACGTGGATCCGCAGGAGGCGGCCATCCTGACCATCGGAAAGCTCAACGCCGGCACCCGGCAGAACGTCATCGCCGGAAAAGCCCGTCTGGAAGGGACGATCCGCACCCTTTCCCCGGAAACGATGCGGAAGGTCAAGGACCGGATCGAGGCGATGGTGCGGGGAATCGGCGAGGCTTTCGATTGTCAGACGGCCATCGATTGGGGCGCGGGCTACTGCCAGGTGTACAACGACGATGCCCTGACCCGGGAATTTATGGACTGGGTCCGCANCACCGAGGTTCGGCTGGTCGAGTGCCGGGAGGCGATGACCGGCGAAGACTTCGGCTACTTCCTGCGGGAGATCCCCGGCTTCATGTTCTGGCTCGGAGTGGACACCCCCTACGGGCTTCATCATCCCCGGATCGAACCGAAGGAAGAGGCGATCGAAGTGGCCATCCGCCTGGTCACCCGTTACATCGAATGGAAGTCGCGGCAGGGAAGGGGATGACGCCTCTCCCCGGAATTTCCTGGAGAAGATTGCCTTTCGCCGGAAATTCGGGTATAATGGCTGTCAGTATAAAGCGAGGGGGTTGTGAGGAGCATGCGCAATGTTTTCGCTCGGCTTAAATGGCATAGCGAAAACATGCCGGTGCTCTTCACAACCCGCCTGTCTTTATACGGATAAAATTTTCATCCCAATCCGCACCAAAAAGGGGCACCGGTATGTCCGGCGCCCTTTTTACATGGAACAGCGCGAATCTGTTCGACTCGCCCTCGGCGCCGGTCACCCGGCGCCTCTTTTTATCCCTTCCTGGGGGGCGCCGGGGTCGCCGTGCCTCTGGTGCCTATCCGAGGAGGGATCGTCATGGAAACCAAATATGACCGGCTGAAAGCGTTTGTCGCCGAGAACGGATGGCCCCGGTACCGCTTCAATCAAATCCTGCACGCCGTTTTCAAGGAGCGGATCGGCGAATTCGACCGGATGACGACCCTGCCGCTCCCGCTGCGCCATCAGTTGCGGAAACGGTTCGGAAAAAGCGTTTTGCACCTGACACCCGTGTTCCGGAAACAGTCCGGTCAAGCGGACAAAGTGCTGTTTGAACTGCCCGATTCCAACAAGATCGAAACGGTCCGGCTGATCTACCGCGCGGGCTGGCAGTCCTATTGCATTTCCTCCCAGTGCGGATGCGGCTTCGGCTGCCGCTTCTGCGCAACGGGCAGGATCGGGCTGAAGCGGAATCTGANCGCGGACGAGATCACCGATCAGATCCTTTATTTTCATCTGCAAAGCCATCCCATCGACAGCATTTCCCTGATGGGCATGGGGGAGGCGCTGGCCAATCCGCAAATCTTCACCGCCCTGAAAGTCCTGACCGATCCCCGGCTGTTCAACCTGAGCCCCCGGAGGATCACGGTCTCCACGATCGGGCTCGTCCCCCAAATCGAACGCTTGTCCAGGGAGTTTCCGCAGGTGAATCTCACCTTTTCGCTTCATTCCCCCTTTGACGAGCAGCGGAGCGCTCTGATGCCGATCAACCGGAAGTATCCGCTGGACGAGGTGTTGGACGCGTTGGATGCGCACATTCAAAGACACCGGCGCAAGGTGTACATCGCCTACATCGTCCTGCCGGGCGTGAACGATACGCCCGAACATGCGGAAAAACTGGTTTCCCTGCTGCGGGGGCGCGGACCCTGGGATTATCTGTACCACGTCAACCTGATCCGCTACAATCCCGCCAGCGGGGCTCCGAAGGCGTACCAGCGTCCGCGCGAGGAGGAACTGGCCACCCTTTGCCGGCGTTTGCGAAGAGCGGGCGTGAAGGTGACAATCAGGCAATCCTTCGGCGTGGACATCGAAGCCGCCTGCGGGCAATTGTACGGGCGGTACTACATCCGCGGCGAGCCGGAGGAGCACAAGGCCCCTGCAAAAGGACGGTGAAGCGGGAAAACGGCGGGCCGGGTGTCCGGCAAAACGCCGACTCGAAACGGACACCGGCGGGGGGAGGGATGCCCTGCCGACGCCTCGGCGCATCGGAAACGCCCCGGCGAGGATTCGCGCCGGGGCGTTTCCGTTTGCAGGGTGTCCCGGTCAGTTGCGAAGGCGGCAAGTCAAGGGAGCGCCCCCTTGTCCGGCAGTGCTTTTCCTTCAAAGGAAATCCGGAGCCCATTCCCGGCGAAAAACGCCCGGTCCCGCAGCTCTCCGACACGTCCCGTCTCGATTGCCCCCCGGCTGCCGGGGCGCATCCCCGCACCGATTCCGCTTCCGGAAGGAAGTCAACATCCGGAGNGTGATCTGGCGCTTTTGCATCCGATGGATGAGAAAACCGGCTTCGGCATCCCGATGAACGGTTCCGCCTCCCCGGGCCAGGCCGACGCCGCGGCAACCCGGACGGCATTTTGGATCGGCGCCGCGATCGGATTCATGGATTGCGACAGGGCACCTCAACCGCATTCCGCTTCCCGGATTGCCGACCTCCAAGGCGAGGGACGACGGAGTCCGTATCCCTCCCCGGCTTGCCGGAACATCCTCGGCGGATGGCGGAAAATCTTCCGCTCCCTCCAAAAGCGCCCTCAACGGCCCGTCGGGTTCGCCCCGCTTGATCCCGCCCACAGGGCTTTCTCCCTTCTCCTTTTCCGGCCAAGCCCTCCCTTCGTAATCCAGACTTTCATTGCGCCGAAGAAGCGGCACCCAACCGATTTCCCCCGCAGCCTCTCCCGGGAGACGGGCGACCGTCAAACAACGGAAACAAAATATCACAAGTCGGAAAACCTTTTTGTTCAATTTATCACAAACAATCTCCGCTTTTCCCTGTACACTGGCCTTGAACCTGAAAAAGGACATGGAGGGCAGCAGCAGGACAAAAAGGATAGATTGGAAGTTTGTTCGAATCGAAGGAGGAGGGAAACATGCACCAAAAGTACGCCAAACTGTTTGAACCGGTTTCCATCGGACCGGTGGAGCTGAAAAACCGCTATGCGATGGCGCCGATGGGCCCCCTCGTCCTTTCCGATTCCGAAGGGGGATTCAATCAACGCGGCATCGATTATTACGTGGAACGGGCCCGGGGGGGAACGGCCCTGATCATCACCGGCGTCACCTTTGTCGACAATCAGGTGGAAAAGCACGCCATGCCGAGCGTTCCCTGCCCCACCCACAACAGCATCCATTTCGTGCGGACCGCCCGGGAGTTGACCGAGCGGATTCACGCCTATGACGCGAAGATCTTCCTGCAGATGAGTGCGGGCTTCGGAAGGGTGACCATCCCCACCAATCTGGGCGACCATCCGCCCGTGGCGCCTTCTCCCATTCCCCACCGGTGGCTGAACAAAACCTGCCGCCCCCTGGCGAAGGAGGAGATTCGGCACATCGTCAGGATGTTCGGAATCGGAGCCGTCAACGCCAAGCGGGCAGGCTTCGACGGCGTCGAAATTCACGCCGTGCATGAAGGGTATCTGCTGGACCAATTCGCCATCTCCTTCTTCAACCAGCGCTCCGACGAATACGGCGGATCCCTGGAAAACCGGCTCCGGTTTGCGCGGGAAGTCGTCGAAGAGATCAAAGAGCGCTGCGGCGACGATTTTCCCGTGGCCCTGCGCTACAGCGTCAAAAGCTTCATCAAGGATTGGCGGGAAGGCGGACTGCCCGGCGAAACCTTCGAGGAAAAGGGGCGCGACGTGGAGGAGGGTATCGAAGCGGCCAAGCTGCTGGTCAGCTACGGTTATGACGCCCTCGACGTGGACGTCGGTTCCTACGATGCCTGGTGGTGGAGCCATCCCCCCATGTACATGCCGAAGGGCCTTTACATCCCCTACGCGAAACGGGTGAAGGAGGCCGTCGACGTTCCCGTCATCTGCGCCGGGCGGATGGACAACCCCGACCTCGCCCTGGACGCCATAAACAGCGGTGCCTGCGACATCATCGGTCTGGGGCGCCCCCTTTTGGCGGATCCGGAATACGTGAACAAACTGCGGGCCGGAAAGCGGGAACTGATCCGTCCGTGCCTCTCCTGCCATGAAGGATGCATGGGCCGCATCCAGGAATATTCCGCCCTGGGCTGTGCGGTCAATCCCGCCGCCTGTCGGGAGCGCGAAGCCCGGCTGACGCCGGCGCTTCAACCGAAAAAGGTGATGATCATCGGGGGCGGCGTTGCAGGCTGTGAAGCGGCCCGGGTGTTGAAGCTCCGCGGACACGAGCCCGTCCTTTACGAAAAAGGGGACCGCCTGGGCGGCAATCTGCTGGCGGGCGGCGTGCCCGACTTCAAAGAGGATGACCGGGCCCTCGCCGCCTGGTACGAAAACGTGCTGAGGGATTTGCAGGTGGAAGTGAAACTGAACACTCCCGTCACGGCGGAAATGGTGAGGCAGGAAAATCCCGATGCCGTGATCGTGGCCACCGGATCCATCCCGAAGCGGATTCCCTTGGGAGAGGGCAAAAACGTCTTCACCGCCAAGGAGGTCCTGCTGGGGGAAAAACCGGCGGGAGAGCGCACGGTGGTGGTCGGCGGCGGACTGGTGGGCTGCGAGCTGGCCCTCTGGCTGGCCAAGCAGGGCAAACAGGTCACTTTGGTGGAAGAGATGGATGAGCTTCTCGCCGCAAACGGCCCGCTTTGCCACGCCAACTCCGACATGCTCAAGGCGCTCATCCCGCACCACGGCATAAAAGTGATGACCTCCGCGAAGGTGCTCCGGGCCACCGAGAAAGGGGTTCTCGTCCAAGCGGACGGCGAGGAGAAAGAAATCGAGGCGGACACCGTCGTGTTGGCCATCGGTTTTAACCCCGACAAAACCCTGTACGAGGAATTGAAGCATGACTTCGCGGAAATCCACCGGATCGGCGATGCGCGCCGGGTGGCCAACATCATGTACGCCATCTGGGACGCCTACGAAGTGGCCTCCACCCTGTGATGTTGCATCAATCATGGACGGCCGGAAAGGCCGTCCAAACCGTGGACAAGGCATGAGGAGGGAGACGGTTTTCCGTCTCGCTCCACAGGGTGGAGTCGCCCGGCGAAAAATCGCCTCTCGAGTCTGCAGACGCGACGGCCGAAAAGGCCGTCCTTACTTTTTCCTTGTGTCAAAGGATGGTGTCCCTGTGCGCCCCCTCATCCACAAAGTCAAAAAAACGATCGGCCCCTCCGCATGTTCAGGAGAGTTTGTTCCTAAAGAGCCCCTCTTACCGGACGATCTCAAAACGAGCTAAGTATGAATGAAGTCAAGACACTTGACCTTCCACGGAAGCGCCCATATGATCCGAAACCGACGGGCCCGCCAGTCCAAACTTTTGCCCCGGTCCGTCAGGACCACTTTCTGAATCGGCAAATCCTCCGGCAATTTCACCTTGAAGGGATCCCCCTTTCAGGGCCCGTGATCGGGCACACCACCGCCCGGTCGTTCCCCACCTCCCGAAACGGAACCCCGTNCCGGACGAAAGATCCGACCTCCACTTCCCGAACGCTCCTCGATTTGCTGATGGCCACCACAGCCTCGTCGAGGGCCTTGGGTGAAACGATGGTGGGACGCCTTCAGGCGGGCTCGTCTCCCGCTTGGGGGAGAAAATGGACGAAGACCAAATCTTCCGCATCAGAGGCGCTCATGCCCTTCCGCGCAGACATCAAACTTCATATGCAACGTCGGCTTCTTTTTCTTTGGCACCCATGACCCCTGATGGATGCCCGTCTCCTTCGCAATATGGCTGGGAATCCGAACCGCGAGGCTGTTTCCCCACTTTTGAACCCGTGCGGTCATCCGCCCCCTCGCCTTTCCCTTTTGATGTCCGAAAGCGGCCCCAAAAGCGTTCGGGCGCGGGGGACCGGGATCTTCCACCGGGTGAAAAGGCCCGGACATGAAACCGGCGGAAAATCGCCCCATCCTCCCGGAAAGTCCCGTGTCGGGGCTTTCCGGGTCAAGCTTCCTGCCGGACCCCCTTCCTGCGGACCAAGCCGAGCAGGATCACCGCGAGCAGCATCGCCACGGCGACGGTTGTGGAGGCGTAGAACAGCCCGCTGTATCCGGTTTCGATCACCTCGTGCAGTGAAGAGGACAGGATCTCCCTCACGGTCGGATCCGGAATTTTATCAAAGGCTTCCTGCATTGCCGCCACATCCATCTCCTCCCCGGAGGGATGCGCCATGCTTCCTCCCATGGGAATGTTGGCATCTTCCATCTTCTTTTTGATCGTATCCTCCAGGTTCAAGAAGGACCGGGCGATGAAACCGGCGTACACCGTCGGTGCCAGGGTCATGCCGATCTGACGGAGGAGGGAACTGGTGGCCAGGGCGATCCCCTTCTGATTCCCGCCTTTTCCGCCGCGAGCACGTTGATGGGCGCTCCCAGCATGAAACCGAATCCCACTCCCACCAGACAGCTCGCCACCACCATCTGCCACAGGTTGGTCACCCAAAGGGGAAACAGCAAAAACCCGATCACCGTCAAAACCGTGGCCACCAGCAGGGCCTGGATCGGACCGCGCCGGTCCACCACCGCCCCTCCGGCGCCGGCTCCCACGCCGGAGGCGATGGCCAGGGGAGTGACCCAGTAGCCCGACAGGTTTCGATCCACGCCCAGATACTGTTCAATGTAGGCGGGGATGAAGATGACCGAGGCCAAAACGGCCCCCGACAGGAGCGCGAGAACAAGCGTCCACCGATAGCTGGCATCCCTCAGCAACGCGACGGGCAACAGCGGGTCCACGTCCCGGACCGCCTCCATGCGCCGTTCGACAAACCCCAGCGCGATGAGGAGGACAACGCCCGCCCCCGCAAAGAGGAGAAATCCGGGGGAAGCCATGCTTTCCAGCAGGTCCACGCCCTCCAGCAGGGTGAAGCTGTACATCAGACAGAGCAGCGCCACACTGAGCAGACCGATGCCTGCCCAATCCGTCCTTTGCACCGCACCGTCCATCTCCGGATCCCGGATCACTTTATAGCCGAGAATCAGCAGGATCACGGCGATCGGAATGTTGATGAGAAACAGCCAGTGCCAGCTTCCGGTGACGCTCAAAATAAAAGAACCCGCATTCGGCCCCAGGACGGACGCGATCCCGTGCATGGCCCCCAGCATGCCGAGGGCCCCGCCCTGCTTCTCCACCGGAAAGCTCTTGAGCACGTAAGAGCTGGCGATGATGAAAATCCCGCCTCCGCCCAGGGACTGAATCAGCCGGGCGAAGAGAAACATCCCGAAATTGAAACTGCTGGCAACCAGGAGGGAGCCCAGACCGAACAGAAAGATTTCGATCAAAAACAGCTTCTTGATCCCGTACTTGTCGGACATTTTGCCGACAATCGGAATGCTGACGGCCATACCCAAGGTATAGATGGTGACGGTCCAGGAACCCCATGTTGCCGTCACATCGAAGGAATCGATCAAGGTCGTCAGGGCCGCGGAAATGATTCCGTTGTCCAGGGCCCCCATAAACACGCCAATACAAAAAAGAACCACCGAACCCATGAGACGTCGATTCACATTGCTTCCCTCCACCTTTGACATTGGAGGCCGCCGCACGGTCCGGGGCCGGAAGGAAAAACGATTCGCCCTCTCCCGGCAATACGGCCCCTTCCAACACATTGTTAATAAACAATTATATTTTTTATCCTACACCAAAATCCATCGAATGGAAAAGAGAAACGCAGTCAAAAAACCCCGGCCCTTGAAGCGGCCGGAGTCGTCTTGGACATTCCGTTGCCCGTCGGGAGCCTTCCATCTCGAATTTAAAGAGGGAAAGAAAATCCCCTTCATTCTGCAGCAGATGATTTGATGAATTCGTTCACCTCTTTGCTCATTTCCTTATACCGGGTCCAATGGAGATTATGATGGCCCCCCAAAACGACAACTCTACTGGACGGAGAATCGGTCAACCGGGTCTTGAAAAAAGTCTCCAGGTTCTTGCCGTCTTCCGATACCTGATCTTCTTTCGTGGTGAATAATAAAACGGGCAAATCGGCCGCAAATCTCATGTCCAAAGTTTTGTCTATGTGATTTTTCAATTCATTGACTTCGCTGACAACGTTCTTATTAAAGAGCTTCCAGGCCGAGATCGCCTTGGTCATTTCCAAATTCTCTTCAGAGTAGCTGCCATCCTCGGCAATCGGCAAAGAATTCCCGTCGGCGCCAGATATCGAAAATACGCAGGCATTGCAGGGGCCTCTTCACCAAAATATTTAAGCGCTTGTGGCAATATCGGATCGATACCCATGACGGCTTTCACTTCATCCGGGTATGTATTGGCATAATACATGCTGTAGACGCCGGAAATGGAATGAGGCATCAAGATGTATGGGCCTTGTATATCCGCTTCTTTTAGAGCGTGCCTGATTTCTTGCACGATGTTTTCCACTGTTTGTTCTCTGTTCGTCATATTGCTTTATCCGTTTCCAAACGGTTCGATCACTACGACTTTATTTTTCTTTGCCAGTTCTTTGATCAAAGGTTCAAAATCCCGTGTCGGTGCAGCCGTCCCAGCGCTGTTTAATAACACGATGGTGTTGACTCCTTCACCCTTTGTATAGAAGCTATTTCAAAATTCGGTTCACACACCAAATAATGAATGCAATCAGGCAAAAAGCTCTATAAATATGCAAATATCGGTCATATCGAACCACCAACCGACGGTAATTGTTCATCCACCCGAAGCAGCGTTCAATGATCCAACGCCGGCGGTATCCCTCTCCCACACGGATGGGTCGGCCACGACGGGGTCTGCAGCTTT